>Ga0307516_10005548_pt1 | contig 15044 bp, 12 predicted proteins | sample 19_EM_MG_FD_203310 | JGI IMG/M metagenome (GOLD analysis project Ga0307516, IMG submission 203310) | Populus trichocarpa ectomycorrhiza microbial communities from riparian zone in the Pacific Northwest, United States - 19_EM | ecosystem: Host-associated > Plants > Roots > Unclassified | place...
CTTCACCGGTGCGGCGGTGCCGTTGAAGGCGCCGTGGTCGGCGAGCACGTTGGTGCGGATGGCCAGGATCTTGCCGTCCCGGGTCGCCGCGATCTCGCCGCGCATGATGTAGTCGCGGGCGAAGCCCGTGCTGATCAGGTTCTCCGAGCGGTCCTCCATCCACTTCACCGGCTTGCCGGTGACGATCGAGGCGACGATGGCGCAGACGTAGCCGGGGTAGATCGGCACCTTGTTGCCGAAGCCGCCGCCGAGGTCCGGCGAGATCACCTGGATCTTGTGCTCGGGCAGGCCGGCGACGATCGCGTACAGGGTGCGGTGCGCGTGCGGGGCCTGGGTGGTGGACCAGAGCTTGAGCTTGCCCTCGACCGCGTCGTAGTCGGCGACCGCGCCGCACGTCTCCATCGGCGCCGGGTGCACCCTCGGGTAGACGATGTCCTGGCTGACCACCACGTCGGCGGCGGCGAAGACGGCCTCGGTGGCGTCCTTGTCGCCGGTCTCCCAGTCGAAGCAGTGGTTGTTGGTCTTGCCGTCGAGGTCGTCGCGGATCAGCGGCGCGTCCGGGGCGAGCGCCTGCCGCACGTCGATGACCGGGTCGAGCACCTCGTACTCGACGTCGATCAGTTCCAGGGCGTCGCGGGCCGCATACCGGTCCTCGGCGACCACGAACGCGACCTCCTGGCCCTGGAAGCGGACCTTGTCCGTGGCGAGCACGGCCTGCACGTCGTTGGAGAGCGTCGGCATCCAGGCCAGGCCCTGGGCGGCCAGGTCGGCGCCGGTGACGACGGCGACGACCTTCGGCAGCGCGGCGGCGGCGCTGGTGTCGATGGCGACGATCCGGGCGTGTGCGAACGGCGAGCGCAGGATCGCCAGGTGCAGCATCCCCGGCAGCCGGATGTCGTCGGTGAACCTGCCCCGGCCGCGTACCAGGCGCGGGTCCTCCTTGCGCAGCATCCGCCCGTGCCCGACGGGCTTCAGGTCGTTGTCCTCGAAGGTGGTCAACCGGCCGGCGTCCTCCACCGTGGTCACGAGGTCACCTCCTGGCTCTCGGCCTTGCTCTCGTGCACCGACGCCCAGCGGACCGAGCGGACGATCGTGGCGTAGCCCGTGCAGCGGCAGATCTGGCCGGAGATGGCCTCGCGGATCTCCGTCTCGGTCGGGTCCGGGTTGCGGTCGAGCAGCGCGCGGGCGGTCATCAGCATGCCCGGCGTGCAGAAGCCGCACTGCAGCCCGTGGCACTGGATGAAACCCTCCTGGACCGGGTCCAGCTTGCCGTTCTGGGCCAGGCCCTCGACGGTACGGACCTCGCGCCCGCCGGCCATCGCGGCGAGCACGGTGCACGACTTGACGGGCTCGCCGTCCATCCACACCACGCAGGTGCCGCAGTTGCTGGTGTCGCAGCCCCAGTGGGTGCCGGTGAGGCCGAGGACGTCGCGCAGGAAGTGCACGAGCAGCAGCCGTCCCTCGATCTCCTCGGTGACTTCGACGTCGTTGACGGTCATCGAGACCTGCATGCTCAGCCTCTCTCGGCGATGCGCGCCACGGCGCGGCGCAGCGTGCGGACGGTCAGTTCCTTGGCCAGGTGCCGCTTGTAGTCGGCGCTGCCGCGCTGGTCGGTGACCGGCTCGCAGCTCTCCGCCGCGATCGTGCCGGCCTGCGCGTACAGCTCCTCGGACGGCGGCCGGCCACGCAGGGCGGCGGAGATCGCCGGGATGCCGGTGGTGTTCGGGCCGACCGCGGCGAGCCCGACCCGGGCGTCGGCGATCTGGCCGTCGGCGTCGAGCCAGACCGCGGCGCCCGCGGACACCACGGCCCAGTCGCCGGCCCGGCGTTCCACCTTCTCGTACGCGCTACCGCCGCGCTCCCGCACCGGGATCCGGATCTCCAGGAGGATCTCCCCGTCGGCGACCGCCGTCTCGTACGGGCCCTGGTGGAACTCCTCCATGGTCACCGTCCGGGTCCCGCCCGGCCCGCGGATCACGCAGTTCGCGCCGAGCGTGGTGCAGACGGCGGAGAGGTCCTCGGACGGGTCGGCCTGGCAGAGCGAGCCGCCCAGGGTGCCCCGGTTGCGCACGACCGGATCGGCGATGACCCGCTCGGCGTCCCGGAAGATCGGGAAGACGGCGGCCAGCGCGTCGGACTCCAGCAACTCGCGGTGCCGGGTGAGCGCGCCGATCCTTACCTGCTCTGTCTCGACGGCGATGAAGCCCAGCTCGCCGTGCAGATCGTTGATGTCTATGAGGTATTCGAAGTTGGCGAGCCGGAGCTTCATCATGGGCAGCAGACTGTGCCCGCCAGCCACCAGCCGGGCGGTGTCCCCGAACTGCTCCATGAGCCCGATGGCCTCATCCACGGAGGTGGCGCGCGCGTATTCGAACGGTGCCGGAACCTGCATGGCGCAGTATGCTCCGGAACCTGATCACACTGTCAACGGCAACCTAAGCCATTACTTAATCCGGCGCCGGAATGCCGCGGCGGCTACAGCGAGCGCACGTCCACATTGGCGAAGGTGACCGCGTACGGTGGGTCGGTGTCCGTCGCCTCGACGCTCAGGCCCAGCAGGAACTGGCCCGCGTCCGGGCCGTCCGCGGGCAGCTTGACCGCGCCCTCGAAGACGCCGCCGCGGAACACCTCGGCCCGGCTGTCCCGCAGCACCAGGTGGATCCGGGCCGACTGGCGCAGCGCGATCCGCTTGCTGAGCTGGATCCGCCCGTAGACCTGGCGGTCGCTCGGCATGTCCGCCGCCACCGAGAGCTCGTCCTGGCACACCCGCAGCACCTGGCCGCCCGCGCGGGGATCCCAGTGGAACCAGATCGCCGCACAGCTGCCCGCCGACGCCAGCTCCGTGGTCACCTCGACGCCGAAGTCGTCCTCGATCGACTCGTCCGGGCCGACGCACTGGTAGGTGCCCCGGTCCACCCGGGTGGCCTTCATGACGCCGCTGGTGGAGCAGGTCGCGTTCTGCTCGCGGATCTCGCTGTCCAGCCACTGGCCGGGCCGGCTCAGCGAGTCCTGGATGATCGGCTCGCCCTTCTTAGGCTCCGCCGGCGCGGGGAGCGTCGCGGGGAGCGTGTCGTTGGTCCGCCCGTCGTCGTCGCCGGAGGTCGGTGGCACGGCGCCGCTGGTGCCCCGGGGCGGCCTGGGCGCGGTGGTCGCCGTCCCGCCGTCCCGCTCGGACCCGGTGGTGCGCGGATTGCCCGGCGGGCCGTTCGCCTTCAGCACGAACACGACGGTCGCGATGCCCGCGAGCACCAGCAGGACGGCGAGGGTGGCGAGCATCCGGTGCCCCCGCTGCCGGCCGCCCGGCGCCGGCCGCTCGACCCGGGGCCCGGGGGCGTCGTCGTAGGAGTCATAGGAGTTGTAGGAGCCGTAGGACGGCGCCGCCACCAGCAGATCCTCGCGCGGCGCGGGGCTCGGCGGCGGCGGCTGCTGGCGTCCTGCCATGCGCGGCGAGGGCCCGTCGCCCAGCAGCATGTCGAGCAGCTCGCGGGCCGTCGGCCGGTCCTCGGGGTCCTTCGACAGGGCCAGCTCGACCAGGCCCAGCAGCGGCTCCCGCAGGCCGTTGAGGTGCGGCGGCTGGGTGAGGATCCGGGCCGCGGTCGCGGGCGGCGAGTCGCCGTGGAACGGGGTCATGCCGGTGCCGGCGTACGCGACGACGCAGCCCCACGCGAAAATGTCGGCGGCCGCGGTCAGCGGCGTACCAGGCTCGGAGGAGAACCGCTCCGGCGCCATGTACGCGACCGTGCCCACCATTTGATCGGTCCGGGTGTGCTGGCTGGTCGCCTCGAACGCCCGGGCGATGCCGAAGTCGATGACCTTGGGGCTGCCCGGCGCGAGCAGCACGTTGTCCGGCTTCAGGTCGCGGTGGATGACGCCCGCGCCGTGGATGCCGGTCAGCGCGGTGGCCACGCCGACGGCGAGCGAGTGCAGGCCGGCGGCCTTCAGCGGGCCGCGCTCCTCCACCACCTCGGCGAGGCTGGGCCCGTCGACGTACTCGACCACCAGGTACGGCGGGTTGTGGTCGAGGTCGGCGTCGAGCACCTCGGCGGTGCAGAACGACGGCACCTGCCGGGCCCGGTCGACCTCGCTGCGGAACCGGCCCCGGAACTCGGGGTCGTTCACCAGCGCGGCGTGCACCAGCTTGATCGCCACGTACTGGCCGTCGCGGTCGCGGGCCAGGTAGACGACGCCCATGCCGCCGGAGCCGAGCCGGCCGGTCAGCCAGTACTCGCCCAGCCGCTCGGGGTCACCCCGGCGCAGTGGACTCACGCGGTACGCGGTGTCCACTGATCAGCTCCCCACAGAACTACGACGACGGCGGGACAACAGCACGGCGGCCAGGGCCAGCACGGCCAGCATCAGGACGAACCATCCCGCGCCGAGCCGTCCGATCACATTACTCAACTCCTGCTGGACATTCGACGCGAGATTCACCACTGGATCCTGCCCGGAGGCCCGCAAATCCCTGACAAGCCGCAACTCATACCATCCGTAGTAGGCCACATACGCTCCGGCGACGACCAGCACGACGCCGCCGACCCGGGGCACGTACGCCGCCGCCCGGCGCAGCCGCGACACCGCGGACACCCGGACCAGCGCCACCGCGAGCGCGGTCACCCCGATCACCAGGCCCATCCCCACCGCGTAGCTGACGAACAGGGCCACGCCCGCCCCGATCGAGCCGGCCCGCAGGCTGGAGACGACGATGGCCAGGAACGGCCCGACCGCGCAGCCGAGCGACGCGACCGCGTACGCCATGCCAAAGAAGATCATAGATGCGGCCGTGCCGGTCAGCCGGGGTGCCCGCACGCCCCTGCCGGGTGCCGGCAGCGACCGGCCCGCGGCCAGCCAGCCGCCCAGCCCGAGCAGACCCAGCCCGAAGACCACGGTGAGCCACGGCAGCCGGGGCATCAGCCAGCCGGTCAGCGGCGCCAGGACCAGCCCGAACGCGCCGAAGACCGCGACGTAGCCGGCGGTCAGCGCGGCGGTGCAGCGCAGGGCCCGCCCGACGGCCGCGGCGGTCGCGCGCGGCCCGTCGGGTCCCGCGCCGGAGGTATCACCGGCGACGAGCACCGACAGGTACGCGGGCAGCAGCGCGAACCCGCACGGGTTGACGGCGCCGAGCATGCCGGCGGAGAGCGCGAGCAGCAGCGTGGCCCGCACGGCTCACGCCACCAGCGACTTGACCTTGGTGGTGAGCTGCAGATCGTCCAGATAGCTGGAGCTGACGACCTTGCCCGCGCGATCCAGGATCACGTAGGTGGCCTGCTGGGTGATGCCGAACTTCTTCCACACCACGCCCGGCTCGTCGTCCAGGTGCGGCACCTCGCCGACCTCGAGGTCCGAGACGAACTCGTGCATGTCCTTGTTGCCGCCCAGGCCCGCGATGCCGAGGATGTTCAGCCGCCCGGCGTACTCCTTCTGCAGGTCGGAGATCGACATGGCCTCGCTGGCGCAGGTCGCGCACCAGGGCGCCCAGAACCACAGGATCGTGGGCTTGCCGGCCAGGGTGGCCGCGTCGAACGCCGTACCGTCCAAGGTCTTGCCCTTGAACCGCAGCGCCGCGGGCACCACGCCGGGCACCGCGTCGGCGGCGGCCGAGGTGGTGACGGAGGGCGCTGCGGCCGGGGAGGCGGCGGCCTGGGGAGCGGCCGCCGGCGCCGCGGCCGGGCCGCAGCCCGCCAGGGCGCCGACGACCGCGACCGCCGCGATCAGGGCATAACACTTGGGTACGGTCACTTCTTTCCTGCTTCCGTCAGCCGCAGAGCCAGTGCCGGGCACACGTTGACCGCCTTGCGGGCGCCGTTCTCCAGCCACGGCGGCAGCGGCGTCTGCGGGAACGCCGGGAAGCCGTTGGCGTCGAGCCGGATGATCTCCGGGGCAACCGCCGAGCAGAGGCCGTGGCCGTCGCAGCGGGACCAGTCCACGGCGAGTTTCCGCGCGCCCTGATCGGTGTGGTACGGCAGCGGCAGGATGCCGCGCACCTGCTTGCCGCAGCCCTCGCCGTTGGCGTGCAGTTCCACGTCGCGGGCGAAGACCTCCAGCGCGGAGAGCGCGAACCGGGACGTGCCGTCGGGGTGGCTGCACGCGCCGCGGCCCTTGACCACGCCGGCCGCCTGCCGCACGTTCTCCAGGGCGCTGCCGCCGAGCGCGACCAGGGTGACCGCGCGGGCCAGGTCGGGCAGGCCGAGGCGGCACGGGCCGCACTGGCCGGCCGACTCGCCGGCCAGGTACTGGGTGACCTGGGCGACCTCGCCGAGCGGGCAGGTCGCCGAGCCGATCGGGATGAGCATGCCGGCGCCGAGCGTGCCGCCGACCTTGGCGAAACCCTTGCGGGAGATCGTCACCGTCTTCGCGGCCTCGGCCGTGATCCACTTGCCGTGGTAGCCGCCGACCAGCAGGCCGGGGCCGATGTCGGCACCGCACATGGTGAGCACGTCCATCAGCGGCGTGCCGGTCGGCGCCTCGACCACGGCGGGCGCGGTGGCCGAGCCGCCGACGGTCAGCATGACCGTGCCGGGCTCCTCGGGGATGCCGACGGCGTTGTACTCCCACGGGCCGAGCCGGGCCGCGATCGCCAGCTGCGAGTACGTCTCGGCGTTGGAGAGCAGGGTGGGCAGCCCGCCGACGCCGTTGTCGCTGGACCGGACCTTGCGGCCGGGCGGAATGTGCGCCTCGCCGTTGATGCCGCGCACGAGCGCGCCGCCCTCGCCCGAGATGAACCGGTGCGGGACGGTGACGATCCGGGTCGGCACCGGCATCTTCCGCTCGGCGAGGGCCGCGGCCAGCGACTGCTGGCCGATGCCGTCGTCGGCGATGCCGATCACGATCTCCTCGGCGTCGAGCGCGGCGGCCGCGAGGGCCGCGCCGTCCAGGATCAGGTGCGGGCCGCGGGTCAGCACGGCCTTGTCCTTCCACGACGGCGGCTCGCCCTCGGTGGCGTTGACCACGATGACCGGCGGCAGGTCCTGCCGCTGGCACGAGTCGAGCACCGCGCGCACCTTGCGGGCGAACGGGAAGCCGGCGCCGCCGCGGCCGCGCAGCTCGATCCGGTCGGCGAGACCGATCAACTCTCCGCTGGAGAGCGCCGCGAAGCCGCCGTGCACCTCCTGGTGGGCGACCAGGTCGAGCCGGCCGTACTCGTCGAAGCCGGCGGTGATCCGCGGTGTGCCGATGCTGGTGACGGGCGGAACCTGGCCTGCGCTCACGCCGCCGCCCCGCATCTTGTCCTACGGCAGTACGCGATGGTGATCGCGCTGCGCTCGCTCACTGTGCTTCCCCTCGAAGCTGGCGCCAGTACGTGTCGTCGGCCGATTCCTCCGCGCCGCGGCCCTTGCCGCCGCCCCGGCGAGCCCCCCGGCCCGCCGCACGGATGGGTTCCGGCTGTCCTACCTTGCGGGCCCGGCGCGACGCCATGTCTACCAGCGTCGGCGTCTCGTCCGGGTCCAAGTCCACAAACTCGCTGCGGCTGTGCCGCCCTGAGTCGGCGCTATCGACGTCAGCGCCCCGGTCGCGCCGGGCCCGAGGCGCAGTCTCGTCATCGTCGGTGTATCGCGATGACCGCGACGAGCGTGGTGGTCCCTCGTCCGCGTAGCGACCGGACCGGCGTTGCGGTGGCGGCGCGTCCTCGTCCGCGAACCGGCGTTGCCGGGGCACGGCTTCCTCCTCGACGTAGCGCCGGGAGCGCGGCGCGTCGTCTGCGGCGGGGCGGCGGCTGCGCGGCGGCGCCTCGTCCTCGTCGGCGAAGCGCCGGGCACGGGGACGCGCCCCGGGCTCCTCCTCGAACTCGGTGCCGGCGTAGCGCCGGGACCGGGCCGGGGGCTCCGCGTACGGGTCCTCGGTCCGCCGGCGGCGCGGCGCCTCCTCCTCGTCGGCGTAGGCGCGTATGCCCTGTTCCATGGCCCGTCGCGACATCGCCCCGGTGGGCTCGTCGTAGCGCTCGCCGTCCACGGGACGCCGCTGGCGGGGCGCCGGGGCGTCCTCCTCGGCGTAGCGGCGCGAGCGCGGCGCGGGCAGGTCGTCCTCGTCGAACTCCCACCGCTGGGTGGGCGCGTCGTCGAAGTCGCGGCGCCGGCGGGCCCGGGTGTCCTCGTCGGCACCCCGGCGCGGGCGGCGCTCCTCGTCCGGCGCGGCGCCGGCCGGCACGGCGCTGACCGGCCGGGTCGGGCGCCCGGCGGGCTCGGCGAGCGGCGGTGCGCCGGTGGCGCGGGAAGAGGCACCGGCGGCCGGGGCCCAGGCTTCCACGGCGGCGGCCGGGGCGTTGCCGCGGTCGGCGACCACGGCGTCGTCGCGACGGCTCTTGCCTCGGCCCTTGGCGCTCGGCGTGGCGGTGGGCACCAGCTTGCCGACCGGCTGGATCTTGCCGGTGCCGGTGCCGGCCTGCGACGCGAAGTCCTTCTTACGGTTGAGGCTGACCGACAGCCGGACGGCGAGGCCGACCAGCACACCCAGCACGCAGACGACGTAGCTGACCGTGACCCAGGTGGCGGCGGGGCGGCCGGCGCCGAGGCCGTGGACCAGCGCGATCGGCCACATCAGGTAGGAGATGGCGTGCACGCCGCGCCACATCCAGGGCTTGCCCCGGCCGATGAACCGCGAGCGGGCGATGCCCGTCCACATGACCAGCACCATGATCATGCCGGAGACGGTGCCGAAGCCGATGAACATCGTGTTGCCCGGCGACAGGAACGGGATGAAGATGTCGATCACGCTGATGTGCCGCTCGGCCACCTTGGTCCACAGGTGCACGAAGAGCGCCGCGACCGCGATGACGCCGGTGGTGCGGTGGGCCGACTGCAGCAGCACGCGCTGGCGGATCGAGAGGACCAGGCGGTCGGTGGCGACCAGGCCCAGCATGATCGTGATGGAGAGCGACACCAGGCTGATGACGCCCATATAAAACTCGCAGTACGCAAAGAAGTAGACGTATCCGTACTTTCCGGCCGGGGTCAGCATCGCGGCGGCCCAAATCGCGGCAATGATCGATACGCCGAGGATCGCGTAAGCGGTCTTCGACGGCGGTGTGCGGCCGCCGGTAGCGCTCATGGGGACGTCCACACGACTGGCGGATCGCTGGTTCATCTTCGTCCGGGCCATAACTCCTCGTTCTCCGCAGCGGTATGGCGTCCGTCTTGGGCAGTCGGGACGCCGGCATCCGTGGGGGATACCCCGCGCTCGTTACTGTCGGGCTGGCGGACCGGCGATCTACCTTTCCTCACGGTGTGTTGTTGTCGGTCTCCCGCCCTCCCCCATCTACGTGTGCGGCCGGGGTTCGGATGAACGATCCGCGAGTTCTTTGCCGGCAACTTTGCACCGGCGTGCTAGACATCCCGCCCGGATGGGCACTGACCTGCGGAGACACCGCAACGAAACGCTCGGCTAAGACAAAAATAAAGTGTTATCCCGAGTGATCCTTCGGCTCGGGTGAACTTTTCGCCGCGGTGTACCGAACTACCTCATGTGCGTGCTCGATGACGCCTTTGCGTGAGGAGATGATTGCTGTGCGGCACCGCGCTGCTCTGCTGTCCACCCTACTGGCGGTGGCCGCCTCGACCCTTGCCCTCCCGGGCCGGGCCGACGCGGTCGTGCCGGGCTTCGATGTGGCCATCACCGAGCTGCCTGCCACCTTCACCGCGGGGGGCAATGCCCGAACGGTCACCATGGTCGCCGAAAGCGAGCAGAACCGCTGCGTCAAGGTCCGCTGGTCGCTGATCCTGGAGGCGGACGGCGTCGACCTGGACGACGTGCGGTTCGCCCGGGTCGAGGACGACGACGACTTCCCGGTCCGGGTGCAGGTCGACGGCGACACCGCCCGGATCACCGACCGGCAGTTGGACCCGGGCCAGCTCTGCCGGGGCCAGACGGTGACCGCGCGCTACCAGATCGAGATCGACGACGAGGCCGACTCGGGCCGGGTCGCCTTCCGGACCCAGGCGTTCAACGCGGGCGGGACCCTGCTGGCGGAGTCGACGTCCAGCAGCGAGGTGGTGGGCCAGGAGCGGGAGTCGGCCGAGGCGACGCCGTCGCCCAGCGAATCCACCGCCGAGCCGGAGGAGACCGCGGACGACGAGCAGACCGCCGAGCCGGACCCGACCGAGACCGAGGACGACATCGCCGCCGTACCCACCTCCGGGTCCGGGACCCCGAGCCTGCTCGGACCGGGCCTGATCGTCGGCGGAATCCTGGTCTTCCTCGGCGTCGGCCTGCTGCTGCGGCTGCGGATGCGCAGCCGGGACACGAAGCAGACCCAGCTGCCGACGGGCTTCTATCCGACGCGCTGACCTGCGGCTAAGCCGCCACGAGCAGCAGGGGCCGGTCGCGCGCGGTAGCGCTGCGCGATCTTCCTTCACAATTTCCTGGGGTAAACCTGCGCAAAATTTACGGTTCCTTTAAGAGACCGTAGCGGACCGTAGCCCTAGGGTAGGTCGGGCGCAACGCCCTACTGTGGAGGATCCTTGAAGACCAAGACTGTCCGTATCTCGACGGGCGTCGGCGCGGCCGCGCTGCTGCTCGTCGGCGCCTCAGCCGGCGTCTCGTTTGCGGACGACAAGCCCGTCCCGGCCGCCCCGGTGAGCGCGGCGGCCCAGGCCGACCGCTTCCTCGGCGGTCCCACCACGGTGCCTCCGGTGCTCGTGCCGCCGGCCGGCAACACCCTGACTTCCGTCTTCAAGGCGAAAGGCGTGCAGATCTACGGCTGCACGGACGCCAAGTGGACGCTGATCGAGCCCGCCGCCTCGCTGGCCGGCCTCTCGCTGAGCCCGGTCAAGCCGGCCACCGCGCTGCACTTCCGCGGGCCCAGCTGGGAATCCGACGAGGACGGCACGCTGGTCGAGGGCATGACGCCGGTGTCCGCGCCGTCCACGACGCCGAACAGCATCCCGCAACTGCTGGTCACCGCGAAGACCACCCGCGGCGCGGGCGTCTTCGGCGGGGTCACCTTCATCCAGCGGCTCGCCACGGTCGGCGGCGTCGCACCGGCCACGGCGTGCACTGCCGGTGCCACGGTCGCGGTGCCTTACCGGGCGGTCTACCGCTTCTTCAAGAAGGCCTGACCGCATCACTGAACTTTATCGAGGGGCCGGATGCCGGCGTCCCGCCACTTGGCGGGGCGCCGGCATCCACCCTTTTGCGGTGCTATGGGCCGTCGAGGCGGAGTACCGTCTCCTCGATCTCCTTGCCCCGGGCGGTCGCGTACGCGACCTCCAGGCCGACCGGCCGGAAGCCGGTCTTGCGGAGCACGGCGAGGGATCCGGCGTTGTCGCTGGCCGCGCGGGCGGTGATCGGCCGGACCGGCACCAGGTCGAGGAAGAGCGCGACGGCCTGGGTGGTGATGCCGAGGCCCCACCAGGACCGGTCCAGCCAGTACGTGATCTCGGTGTCGCCGTCGACGACGAAGCTGGCGATGGTGCCGGCCAACTCGCCGTCGACGGTGATCGCCCGCAGCAGGATCTCCGGCGTGGTGCGAAGCCGGACGAGGTGCGCGTCGAAGGCGTCCCGGTCGTCCGGATCCTCGGCGGTGAAGGCGGCCATCCGGACGGCCTCCGGGTCGCGCATCTGGTCGTAGATGGCGTCCAGGTCGTCGTCACGCACGGCACGCAGGCCGATCTCACCCATCCGTCACTCCCGTCCCGACCCGGATCACCGCGGCCGTCGCGTTGTCGTCGCCGCCGGCCGCGAGGGACTCCCGCAACAGCGCCGTCACTGCCTCGCCCGGGTCGGGCTTGCCCTGCAACGCCTCGCCGAGACGGTCGTAGCCGACCTGCTCGGCGAGGCCGTCCGTACACAGCAGGTACACGTCACCTGGTCGCAGCGTCACGTTCAGCACGTCCGGCTCGGGCGCGTCCGGGTGCCCCGCGTACCGGGTCAGCCGGTAGCGGGCCGCGTGCGCCTCGGGCGAATCCGCCGGCCACCAGCCGTAGACGGCGCCCAGCCAGGCGATCGTGTGGTCGGTGGTGAGCAACTCCAGCAGGCCGTTACGCAGCCGGTACGCCCGCGAGTCGCCCAGCTGGACGATCCAGGCGCCCTCGGTCTCGCCGGCCTCGCCGGCCACGAACGCGGTGAGGGTGCAGCCGGTCAGCTCGCCCAGCTCGGCGCCGGCCGCGAGAACCCGGCTCTGCACCTCGGCCACCGCGGCGCGCAGGGCCCGCGGCGAGGGCGCGGCCTCGGCGACGAAGACGTCGACGGCCGTCCGCCCGGCGACGGCGCTCCCCCGGCCGCCGCCCATCCCGTCCGCCACGACCACCAGGGGCCGCTCGGCGTCGAGGTGCAACACGTCGAAGTTGGCCGGGTAGCGGTTGCCGATCACGCTGCCGCCGGCCACGGTGAGCCGCCGCCCGGCGACGGCCGGCGTGGCCCGCTGGACCTCGACCCGCTCGATGACCGCACCCCCGTTCTCAGTGGCGGCAGCCTATCGAAAGACCGGCGGTGGCTCGGTTCAGGGGCGCCGGGCGCTGAGGTATGCCGACGCCGCCGTGTGCCGGGTCGGCGTGCCCTCCAGGGAACGCACGTGGGCGTCCAGCCGGTCGCATTCGGCCGGCGTCAGGGCCGCCCGCATCGCCTCGGCGTACGTGGGCGCGAGCGGATTCGGCGCCGTACGCTTCAGGGCCGCCCAGTCCGCGACCGGCGGGCCCGGCACGTCGATCTCCGCGCGGTAGTCCAGCCGCACCTCGGCGAAGCCGGCCTCGCCCGCCCAGCGGACCAGGTCGCGTTCGTCGAAGCCGAGCATCCGGTCGTCCCCCTGGCCGTAGGCGGCGAGCACCTTCGCGACCAGGTCGGCGACCTCGGACAGGTCGAGGCCGAACAGCGCGTCCCGGCGCCGTCCCGCGGCGAAGCTGTTGATCGGCTCGAAGATCGACAGGCGGCCGCCCGGGCGCAGCACCCGGTGCAGTTCGGCGAACGCCGCCGCCTTGCGGGTCACGTAGATCAGCACCGACCGGGTCGTCACCACGTCCACCGAGCCGTCCGGGATCGCGCCGAGGTCGTCGGCGTCGGCCCGCACGAACGTGCTGCGCTCCGGGTCGGCGTGCCGGCGGCACTCGTCGAGCAGGGCGGCCGAGACGTCGCTGAACACCACCCGGCCGGTGGGTCCGACCCGGTCCAGGGCGCCGAGGCCGACCAGCCCGGTGCCCGTGCCCACGTCAAGGACGACGTCGCCCTCGACGATCGCGGCCCGGTCGAGCACGCCGTCACGGAAGGCGGCGAGTTGCGGCGCGAACCGCTCGCGCAGGTCTTCTGAGCCACCGTCGCGGCGCTGCAACAACCAGTCCGTCCACCTGTCCGTCGTCACCGAGACACGATAACGCCGGCCCGGGCGCATAGCCGGGCGGCCCGGTTGTGACAACCGGGCCGCCCGAACCTGGGAGAGGGTCAGGTAAGCGCCGGGTACGCGTTCGCCATCAGCTGACGGAACTGCGCCGAGAACCAGGCACCCGAGATCGGTGCCCCGTCCAGCGCCCCGGTCAGGTTGTTGCCGTTGCGCTCGTTACCCGTGTAGGTGGAATCGCACATCCGGTCGAAGCCCTTGCCCTCGTCGTTCGGGATGAGGGTGCTGGAGCCGTCCGACTCGCCCGGGGGCTTGACCCAGACGTACGCGTCGATGCCGGCGGCCGGCGCGGACCGGGGGCGCTCGCCGAGGCCGGCGCCCGACTGGTTGCACCAGTTGCCGGCGTGGATCCGGCGGTCGATGCGGGACTGGTTGACGAAGGTGTCCAGCACCGTGGACGTGCTCGCCGCGGTGGGCCGGGCGGTGCCGCCCCAGCCGTTGCGGGACGTGTCGATCAGCATGCCGATGCCGGAGTCGAAGCCGATCGACACCAGCTTGGTGCGGAACGCCTGGGCGAACGACAACTCGTCGACGTAGACGTTCCAGTCGACCCACTTGGACTGCCGGACCGAGGTGCCGTTGACCGAGGTGTTGATGGTGAAGTACGGCTCGGTCAGCGCCGAGTAGTTCGCCGTGTTGGTGATGAAGCCGTGCACGTTGCGCACGTTGCCGGAGGCCTGGGCGGCCTGCAGCATGATGTCGGCGGTGGGCCCGAAGTTGGAGTCCCAGCCGATCCAGCCGTGGTGCGCGGCGTCGACGTAGTTGTAGACGTTGCCGATCGCGCCGAGCTTCTGCAGGGCATAGCCGACACCCTGGACGTACCCGCCGTTGGACTTCATCGTGGCGCACGTCGCGACGTTGGTGTTGGTGATCAGGTTCGGCAGCGAGTCGATCTCGATCACGTTGATGATGCGCAGCGCGGCGTACTTCGGGTCGGCCTGGATCGCCGCGATCGGGTCGATGTACTCGGCCTTGTACCGGGGCAGATCGTTGACACCCAGCTCGCCGTTGGACGCCAGCGCCGAGCAGTCCCGGCCGGGCAGGTTGTAGATGACCAGCTGGATGTAGCCGGCGCCCTGCGCGAGCGCGGCATCGAGGTGGGCACGCAGGCCCATGCTCCCGTTGGAACTGCTGCCCGAGGTGCCGGCGATGGCCGCGATACGGTCAAGCCACACGGCCGTCGGGTTGCTGGAGACCCGGCTGCCGCCGGGCTCGGCCTCGGCCTTGGCCTTCCACTCCGGGTTCACATAGCCGCGGACCCCGGCGTACGGGTTGTCCACCTTGCTACCCGTCGGCGGCGGCGAGGTGGTGGGGCCGCTGGTCGGGGTCGACGTCGGGGGCGTCGTGGGGGTGGTGGGCACCGTGCCGGTGCACGCGGTGCCGTTGAGGGTGAACACGCTCGGGGTCGCGTTCGTGCCGGAGTAGTCGGCGTTGAAACCGAGGCTGTACGACGCGTTGGTGGCCAGGCTGCTGGCCCACGACGGGTTCGCCACGGTGACATGCTGGCCGGTCTGGGTGAACGTGCCGCTCCAGCCCTGGGTGACGTGCTGGTTGCCGGCGAAGTCCCAGGCCAGGTTCCAGCCGCTGGTGATCGGGTCGCCGAGGTTGGTCAGCGAGATCGTGCCGGTGAACCCCGTGCTCCACTGGTTGACCGAATAGGTGACGCGACAGCCGGCGGCGGCGCTGGCCTGCTGCGCGGCGACGGCTATGCCGGCGCCGGTGAGGA
>Ga0307516_10005549_pt1 | contig 15043 bp, 12 predicted proteins | sample 19_EM_MG_FD_203310 | JGI IMG/M metagenome (GOLD analysis project Ga0307516, IMG submission 203310) | Populus trichocarpa ectomycorrhiza microbial communities from riparian zone in the Pacific Northwest, United States - 19_EM | ecosystem: Host-associated > Plants > Roots > Unclassified | place...
CGCCCGCAGCATGTCATTGTTCGAAGCCGTGTACCGCCAGTCGCCATTTCGAGGCGGCGAGCAGCTGCACACGAGCGCGCTCGCCGCCGAGGTGCTCACGGCGGCGGGCGGCATGCCGACGCGCGTGCGCTTCCGTTTCGCGGGCGGCGCGGCTCGCGCCTGCCTACTGCGTTGGCACGCTGGCCAGCTGCGGCGCGTCGAGCTCAAAACCGGCGAAACACTAGCTTTACCTCACGAGCCAGGCCCGACCGGTTTCTGAAGCTCAGCCTAACCAGCCGCCGCCTAGCAGCCGCGCGATCAAGCGTAAGGTTTCGAGCCGGCCGAGCGGCGAAGAGTCGATCAGCTCTTCCACCGTGAAACGCTCGTTCGCGTTCGAGAGCAAGAAGGCTTCGTGCGGCGACAGGTTGTGCAGCTGCCCCGAGGGCGGCGGGCTGCCGCGCAAGCGGCGCCCTCGATCGCCGATGCGGGCTTCGAGCACCTCGGTCAGCAGCTTGCGCGTCGTCGCCAGCGCCGGCTGCGTCTGCTCGCTCGGCATGCGCTCGGCCGTTGCCATGGCCAGCTCGACGAGCTCGGCGGCTTGCAAGATTTCGCCCTTGGCGTACATGCGTTCGACCCGGCCAAGCAGTGCGTGGAAGCGATCGAGCGGCGAGAGACCCCGCACTGTGGGCGCCTTGCGGGGCGGCGTGCGCTGCCGCAGGCCCGAGTTGGTGCGGTCGCCGCGCGAGCGCTTGGCGCCGGGCGGCGGCTTTTCGCCCGGGCTTCGGCGCGATTCGGGCGACAGCACGCTCGGGTCGCTGGTCAGGCGCAGCGTCGCCGCCGTTGCGGCAGGCCCAGGCGGCAGTGACACACCCGCCGCATGCGCCAGCGCCGCGGCCAACGCGTCGATGGTCTCGAAGCGCTGTTCCGGCAACTTGGACATGGCGCGAGCCACGACGCTCGACACGCGCTCGGGCAGACCCGGCACGAGTAGCGACAACTTCGGAGCCGGATCTGCGATGACCTGGCTGAGGATCTGCATCTCGCTGGTGCCGATGAACGGCACGCGGCCCGAAAGCATCTCGTACACGATGACCGCGAGCGAATATTGATCGCTGCGGTGATCGGCGCTGGCTGCTTTACCCAGCGCGAGCTCGGGCGACATGTAGTCGGGCGTGCCCATCACGTCGTGCTCGCCGGTCAGGCCCTGCCCGGTGTGCGGGCGTTTGCTGATACCGAAATCGAGCAATTTGATCCACACGCCCTGGCCGGGCATAGCGGTCAAGAACATGTTGGCGGGCTTCAAATCGCGATGCACGATCGCGGCACCGTGAACCGCGCCGAGCGCCGCCGCCGTCTGCACCGCAATCCGCACCGCCACGTCCAGCGGTAGCGCTCGCACTCGCTCCAGCCGCGCCGCCAGGCTCTCGCCCGCAAGTAGCTCCATCACCAAGTACGGCTGCTCTTCTTCGGTCATGTCGAAGTCGATGACCTGCACGATGTGCGGATGCGTGAGCTGCGCGACAATCTCAGCCTCGTGCCGAAAGCGCGCCAGCGCGTACTCGTCGCGGGCCAAGTGGCGCGGCAGTACCTTCACGGCGACGCGACTCTTCAGCCGCAGGTGCTCGGCTTCGAACACCAGCCCCATGCCACCCTGATCGAGCAGCCGCGTGATGCGATACGTCCCCCTGAGCGTGCGCCCCAGCAGCGGATGCTCAGTGCCAGAAGCTTCCCGCGTCCCGGTGTTCATTTCAGGCCCTCAACTGGCAACAATACGCCAATCCAGATGTCGCCGTCGTTTCAAGCGTGTTGGGTAAAAAGCCAGCCCTAAGTGCGGCGTCCATACAATATTCCGCCTAACGCGATCTTTGGCGATCCGCTGCGGCAGTGCGCCTGGGTTATCTTGGGGGACAATGGCCGAGCTCTCCCCCGAGCCGCGCGTCGCCGTGGTCATCCGCTCTTGCGCTTGGGTCGGCATCGCGGCGCACGCCGCGTTCATTCTGCTGTTCTGGCTCACGGGCTATCCGCTGCTGGCGGGCTTCAACCTGCTGAGCGTTCCGATCTGGATCGTCGCGCGCCAAATCATCGGCCAGAGAAGCAACCTGGCGATGTGGCTGCTCACGCTAGAGGTGACGGCGCACGCGGCGCTGGCGGTGGCGCTCTTGGGCTGGAGCAGCGGCTTTCAGTACTACCTGATCCCGCTCATTCCGTTCATGATGTTCAATGATCGAGCCAGCACGCTCTCGATCAGCGCCGCGTCGGCGGCCGTGATCGTCGCGTTCGCGCTGTTGCGGGGATTGGCGCCGCTCGACGTCGAGCTACCGCGAGCGCTGCAAATGTTCCGCTACGCGAACATGGTGATTCCGTTCGGTATGCTGGGCCTGCTCAGCTACTACTTTCGGCTCGCCTCGACCGACGTCGAGCGCAAAATGACCGAAATGGCGCTGACAGATCCGCTCACGGGTCTCTTCAATCGACGGCAGATGAACCAACGACTGCAAGAAGAAGCGGCACGCTTCCGTCGCGCGGGCAGCGACTTCTCGGTGATCATTGCCGACATCGATCACTTCAAAGCCATCAACGATCGCCACGGGCACGACATGGGCGACCGCGTGCTTTTGCGCGTCGCTTTGCTGTTCGGTGAAGGTTTGCGCACCGGCGACGCGGTGGCTCGCTGGGGCGGCGAGGAATTCTTGGTGCTTTTGCCCGGCACCCACCTGAACGCCGCCCAAGAAGTGGCCCAACGTCTGCGCAGCGCCGCCGAGACGCGCCTCGGCGCCCTCGACGGACTGAAATCGCCGCTCACCGTGACGTTCGGCGTGGCCGCTTTCTCGGAGTCGGCCTCGCTCGAAGGCTGCTTGAAGGCTGCCGACGACGCGCTCTACCGCGGCAAGGCCGAGGGCCGTAACCGGGTCGTCTCGGCGCGCCCACCCGGCGCAAAGCTGGCTTCGCTGCCGCCCCCGCGCGCCGGTTGACGCTGAGGCTCAGGGCAGAGGCCGCGCCCGCCGACTGACTACCTGACGTCGACCGCGCCTCAGAGCGTGCACAGACCCAAGACGCAGCCGAGCAGGCCACACTTGTTGCCGCAGCTGCCGCAGTTGTTCTTGTCGGTCTTGGTGTTGACGCATTGGCTGCCGCACTGGGCTAGACCGGCGTTGCACTGGACTCCACACTGACTGTTGAGACAGGTAGCAGTGCCGTTCGTGGCCGTGGGGCAGACGTGTCCGCATTGGCCGCAGTTGCTGACGTCGCCCTTGGTGTCGACGCAGCCGTCGCCGCACGGCACGAAACCCGCGGCGCACTGAAACGAGCAGGCTCCGCCGTTGCAGCGCGGCGCCGCATTGGCCGGCGCCGTGCAAATCTTGGCGCATTTGCCGCAGTTCGAGGTGTCCGAAAGCAGGTCGACGCAGGAACCGCTGCATGCCGTTTTTTGGCCGCAGTCGGTCGCGCACGACCCGGCTTGGCACACCTGAGCGGCACTGCAGACCGTGGTGCATTTGCCGCAATGATCGCGGCTCGAGCCGAGGTCCACGCATTGGCCAGCGCAGGCGCTGTAGCTCGGGTTACAAACGACGCCGCAGCTACCACCCTGGCACACGGGCGCGCCGTTGGCCGTCGCCGGACAGACGTGACCGCAGCCGCCGCAGTTTTGTGTATCGTCCGCCAAGCGTGCGCAAATGCCGCCGCACGAGGCATAGCCGTCTTCGCACGCGAGCTTGCAGACCGAGCCGCTGCACAAAGGCGAGCCGTGCGCGGCTCCCGGGCACGCCTTGCCGCAAGCACCGCAGTTTGCAGGATCACTCGCGAGATCGAGGCAAGCGCCACCGCAAGCTCGTGTGCCCCCCGAGCAATCGGCGGTGCATTTGCCCGCGTTGCACACCTCTTGGGCCTTGCAGGCGTGCGCGCACGCGCCGCAATTCTGCGGGTCGCTGCTGATCGTGACGCACGCACCGCTACATTCGGCGTAGCCCTGATCGCAGACGACGCTGCAGGCGCCGGCCTGACAAGCCGCCTTGCCGTTGGCTGGCGCGTCGCAGACATTGCCGCACTTACGGCAATTCGTCGCGCTGCTGCGCAAGTCGACGCAGGCGCCGTCGCACTTTTCGAGCCCCGCGGCGCAGTCGAAATCGCAGCTCGAGCCCACGCACGATGCGCTGCCGTCGAGCGGGCTCGGGCAGCGCTGGCCACAGCCACCGCAGTGCTCGGGGTTGGCCGTGGTGTCGACGCAAGCGGCCGCGCAGTTGGTCAGATCTGCCGCGCAAGCGTCGGAGCAGACACCGGCCGAGCAAACTTGGCCGGCGTCGCAGACTCTGCCGCAGGCCCCGCAGTGGCTCGGGTCCAGGCTTTTGTCGACGCAAGCGCCCGCGCAAGCCGTGAAGGGCGCGTGACAGTCGCTCTGGCAGACCCCGCCCTGACAACTGGCAGTGCCGCCGTCGGTCGCGGGGCAGGCTTGCCCACAAGCGCCGCAATTTTGTGGATCGCTGTCTAGCGCGACGCAGACGCTGCCGCACGTCGAGTACGGCGGGTCGCACACGAAATTGCAGTTGTTTTTGGCGCAAACCGGCGCCGCGTGCGGCGGCGCGCTGCAGCTAGTGTGGCAGCCGCCGCAGTTGTCGGCATCTTTCGCGAGCGTGACGCACGCGCCTGCGCACACCGTCTCGCCCTCTTGGCAATCTCCCGCTGCCATTGGCATTTCCGGGCGCAAGCAGCGCTTCGTGTCCGGGTCGCAAACGTAGCCCGTCAGGCAGCGCTGCTGAGCGTCGCAGGGTAGGCCGTTGGGATCGCTCGTCAGGTCGGACGCGCAGGCGCTCGCGACCAACGCCAAGCCGAACAGCGCGCTCAGCAGCCGACCGGTCACTCGAAGCTCCCGTTGGCGCTCAACCCGCAGCCGCTCGGAGCGCAGCGCACGGCGAGCTCCGCGCCGCGTTTCCGCGGCGCGTTGAGAACGAACAACACGCCACCGGTCAGCAGCAGCGCGCCCCCGACTCCAGCCAAGACGCGCGCGGTGGTTTGCCGGCTCTGCATGGCGTCGAAATGGGCTGGGTACTCGACCTGTGTCCCCCCTTTGGCGGCGGACTCGGCGGAGCGCCGACCCAGCTCGAAGCCCAGCGCGCCGAGCAAGCTGGCCCCGCCCACGCCGAGCGCGACCCAAGGCGCGGGCCCGAACGGGCGCACGACGCGCTCGGCCGGGCCTGACGGCTGGTTCGACGGCCCAGCTGCGGCCGGCTTCGGCCGTTCGACAGGCAGCCCTTCGAGCTTGAGCTCGACATCTCGAGGTGTGCGAGCGTCGAGCACGACGTCTGCCTCAGCCACCCGGTAGCCGATCAGCTCGAGCCGCACGTGGTGGGCACCCGGCGCAAGCTCGGTGGTGAGCGGCGCCGTGCCCAAGGCTTGGTCATCGATGCGCACGATGGCGCCTGCGGGCGTAGAGATCACGGTCAACTGCTGCACGCCACGCTGAGCCAAGTTCGCGCCCAGGGCGGCCACCCGCGCCTGCACTTCGGCGGCGTTCGTGGCTTGCGGCTCGCGACGCAGGTAGTCACGATACCAACGCAGGGCCGAGGAAGAATTGTCGAGGTGCTCGAACGCGCGCGCAATGTTGAACGACAGCGCTGCGCTCGGCTCGATGCCATCAGCCTGCAGAAACGCCGCCACGGCCTCGGTGTAGCGATGCTCTCCGAACGCCTTCACGCCCTCGTCGAATTTGACTTTGGCTTCGCCGCGGCGAGCTTCGGCGGCTGCCTCAGAGCTCGGAGCGTCGGCGCGCGCAACCGACACCGGGCCGAGACCGAGCGCCGCGCTGAGCGCAACACACAGCACGGGCAGTCTTCGTCGCAGCAGCGAGAGCCCGTCGGACACGTCAATAAGCTTGCAACAATTCGCGCGTTTCGTCGTGAACATCTCGACCAGGCTTGGCGGCCGAAGGCACCTTCGTCGCGTCGGGCGGCGCCTTGCTGTCGCGCAGCTTCTGTTCGCGCGCTCCGACTGGGGCAGAATGGATCGCGCTCGGCTGGGGCGATAACGTAGGTTTCGCGGATGCTACGTCGATGGGCGCCGCCGCCGTCGAGGCGAGACCGCTCGGCGCCGGCGGCTCTTCACTCGGCGAGTTTTGTACGGTTCTAGCTCGCGCGGACTCCACGACGGGTCCCGTCACCGCATGACCCTCGAGCGACGGCCTGCCGACCAATCCCCAGGCCACCGCACACGCGACCGCGAGCGCCGCGGCCACGAGCAGCCAAATCGCCGCACGGTGCGGAGCGGGCCCCGCGGCGCCTGCTGAACGCTCACGTGGCCGACGAACCAGAGTGCTCGAATGCCCCGCTGAGACCAAGGTCCCGCCGTCTGACACCGGCAGCGGCCTAGCGGGCTCAGGCGTGTGGAGCTGAACCACCGGCTGCGATTTTTGCGGGACGCGCGTGATCCACCGTGGACCGAGCGGCGACCCGCAGACGTCCTCGGTGATGCCGCGGTCGATCAGCCACCGTGCTAGCTCTCGCCCCAGCTCTTGCATCGAGCTGGCACGCTCGCTGCGATCTTTCGCCAGCCCCCACAAGATCAGCTCCGCCAGGCCCTGGTCGAGGTCGTCGCCAATCGGCAGCGGCCTGGGTTCGTCCTCGACGATGGCTCGCATCAAGGCGTTGTAGTTGTCGCCTTCGAACGGCGTGTCGCCCGTCACCGCCTCGTAGAGCGCCACCGAGAACGACCAGATGTCGGCGCGGTAGTCGACGTCGCGGCTACCGCGCGCTTGCTCGGGCGACATGTAGTCGGGGCTTCCGACCGAGACGCCGGTGTCGGTAAGGCTTCCGCTGGGCTCGGGCGTCGTCAGTTTGGCGATGCCGAAGTCGAGCAGCTTGGGCTGCATGCGCTCGCCGTCTTGAGCCAAAAACACGTTGCCCGGCTTCAAGTCACGGTGAACGATGCCCTTGGCATGCGCCAACGCCAGCGCCTCGGCGATCGGTAGCAGCAGCTGCACGGCGCTCACGGCCGAAAGCCGACCGCGGTCGAGCAAGTCGGCCAAGTTTTCACCGGCCAGCAGCTCCATCACGATGAAAGGCTCGCCGCTCTCCATGGTGTCGATATCGAAGACGCGGACGATGGCAGGGTGCACCAGGCGCGCCGCAGCTCGCGCCTCCAGCTTGAAGCGCTCTGACAACGTCTTCATGTCGGGGCCCGCGCGCAGTAGCTTGACCGCGACCGGCAGATCGAGCTGCAGGTGATGCGCCCACCACACGGCGCCCATGCCACCCTCGCCCAGCAAACCCTCGAGGCGATACTTGCCGTCGATGACGGAACCGACCGCGAAGGCTCCGGCGCTCGACGTCACGACAGCGGTCCCGATCTCGCCGTCTCCGAAACGCGTGCCGTCGTTGCCGATGCTCTGCTTCGACGCTGAGCGAGACATGGTCACCGCCGGTATAGCAGCAATCCGTTCGAGTTGCCGTGCGGCGGCCCTGAGCTCGGCCGATTTTCGCGGCCCACGCCCACAAAACGTACAAGAATGCCGCAGCCCGTCAGCGAGGGGCGCCCGCTCCGTCGACGCCTGCAACCAAGGCTGCCGCTCGACGACGGTGCCGCCCACCAGGACGTCACCGTCATCGGCAAGCGGACCTCTTGAAGCGCAGCCTCAGTCTCCGACAATGAAAGTCGCACGCAGAGCGGCGTACAAGACTTGCAGATTGCCGGCGCCGTCGATGCTCGTCGTGGTACCGCCCGAGGTGCTGTCGATCCCAGTCGTGAGCAGGCCCTGCAGTCCGACCTCACTGCCGAGCGCGAAGTTGCGGCTCAGGTAATAGTCGCCGCCGAAGCCGAGCATGAACGGCACGAAGCTCGCGCCCGCGCTACTTTCGTCGGCGTGCGTGGTACAGGGCAGCGTATTGCCCAATTGGTCGACGGGGCACGACTGGGTATTGCTGGTCACGCTCACGGAAGCGCGACCGTAACCGATGCCGCCGATCAGGTTGGCGTGCGCGCGGCCATCGGCCGAGTGCCAGACGTCGATCAGCGCCGTGGGCATGATCTGAAACAGCGTGATATTGGCTGAAGCGCTGTCTTGCGTCGTGGAAACCCCGATGTGATTGAGGCCGATGCCCAGGCCAAGCGCGAAGTTTGGCCCCTGATAGCCGAGCATGAAGCTCGGTCCGCCGCCCAGCGACACCAGGCTGCTTTGCGCCTGAATGCGACCTTGGAGCATGAAGCCGTTGGCGCGCCCATCAGGCACTGACGGCGGGAGTGGCGTTGGTGCAACGCCCATGCTCACTGTCGGCGCGACGGGTGCGGTTGGGGCTGGCTGAGGGCTCTCGCCCATCGACACCGTCGTCGGAGCCGGCGGGGGCGGCGCGGGCGACGCGACCCCGGGTGGCTGCTCCTGGGCGCTAGCCACGCCCGCCACGGCCGTCACGCCACAAGCCACGACAACTCCCATCATAATCCCAAGCTTCATCTATCGACTCCTCCGCCGAACGCCGACGAAGTGCCGGCGACGCTAACCACGAAGCCTACAACAAGGTTCACGAAAAGCGGCGCGACTATCGCCTACCCCGGGTAACAATTCGATGTTTTGGCGGCTTTTGCCTACCTGGCTCTGGCGAAGCTCACTCGATCGAATCGAGAAACGGGCGCCCGACTTTGATCCAAGCCCAGCCGTCGCGGATGCGGGACGCTGACACGAGCTTCACCATCAGCAACGACGTGACGAGCAGGCCGAGCGCCACGACAATCAGCACCATCGTGAGCACCGGTGCCCGGTCAGTCAGCGCGATGCCAGCTATGAAGCACGCCGGCACGCCGAGCCAGCCGAGCAGAATGCCGGTGCGGCGACGCGCGGCGTGCGCGTCGCACAGCGCGATTTCGAAGGTCGCGCTCTTTCTCACGATCATCGCCACGATGGCGTAGATGACCCAGCCGATGCAAATCAGCGCGTAGTAGCCGGGCGGATGCCACCACAGCTTGCGAGCAAGCCTTTGCCGTCCCGGCTGATTGCACACCACGCAGCGCGCTGGAAAGCTGGCACCAAGCACCGGAATCACGATCAAATCGCCGTCGCGACGCAGCACCTGCTCCGAGCCGCCAAGCCTGCTCGCATAGTCGGTTTCGGCGCGCGGCGGCGCATAAGGATTCTGCTCGTCCATCGCGCAAAGCACGCTAGCAGCTTTCGAGCCCGCGCTCGAAGCTTGACGCGCGGCCCTGCCCCCAGAGTATGTTTGAAGGCTAGGGCTCGTGATCCGATCGAAAGACTTACCCATGAAGTACGCCGTGTATCTCGTGCTGGGCTTGAGCGTCTGCGGCTGTTCCAAAGCGGCGCCAGCACCGCCGGCGCCCGCCGCCACCGCCCCAGTTGCCGGAGCGGCTGCGGCACCTGCTGCAGCGAACGCGGCGGCCGCTGCAGTCACGCCGGCCGCAAGCGCAAGCGCCGGCGCTGCCGCTCCAGACGGCGCCAAAACCTACGCCGTGTTCGGCGTCAAGAGTGACGACGTGTTGAACGTCCGGGCCGAACCGACACCCGCCAGCAAGAAAGTCTATAGCTACGCGCCTTCGGTCAAGAGCATCCGTGCCACCGGTCACGCCATCGAAAAGGACAAGACACCGTGGATCGAAGTGGCGTTCGACGGCGGCAGCGGTTGGATCAATCGGCTGTTCGTCACTGAAGTGCACCCGAACGGCGGCTGCGAGGATCCCAATTTGACCGCAGCGATTCGCGCCTTCATGCGCGCCGTCGACAGCTCGGACGGCGCGGCCCTGCAGGCGGTCGTATCGCCGCTGCGCGGCCTGCTCGTGCGCCAAGCGCAAGAAAACCCCACGGTGACCTTCGCGCCAGCACAAGTCGCGAGCCTGTTCAGCGCCACCGCGCCCTCGCAGTGGGGCACAGCCGACGGCTCCGGCGCGCCCATCGTCGGTCCCTTCAAGACTCTGCTCTCACCGTCTTTGCACAAAGTCGTGGGCAAAGGCTCGCAAGAGGCCTGCGGCAAGCTGCTCATGGGCGGCTCCGCCGCGACCAACGGCTGGCCTGCCGAATACTCGAACCTCACGCATGTCTCTTTCCACAAGCCTGCCGCCGACGGCGCCAACGACTGGGTCACCTGGGTCGCAGGTCTCGAATACGTCGACGGCAAGCCCTACGTCGCCACGCTGGTCCAATACCAATGGGAGATCTGAGCGCGCACCAACTCGCGCACGGCTAGGCCAAGTCATGTTCAGCGCCTCCGCCCCATGCGCGAGCCCGGAAGGGCCGGGCGGGGAGACCGCTCTACGCCACGAAGCCGCGCGCATGAACGAAATCGCGCCCATGAACGAAACCGCGCGCATGAACGAAACCGCGCGCATGAACGAAGCCGCCCGCGTGAACGAAACCGCGCGCATGAACGAAGCCCCTTCTGCGCCGCCCCAAATGACTTTGCATGCGAAGTCATTCGGGGGATGCCGCCGCGAGGGCCAAATAGTCCATGACTTTCAGGTACATCCAGCCCCGACTTTGGACGCGGATCCAATGACTTTGCATGCAAAGTCATCTGGAGACACCGCAAGGGCTTGCGCGACCGCGTTTTGAAGCAGCGACGCGACCGCGTTTGAAGCAGCGACGCGACCGCGTTTGAAGCAGCGACGCGACCGCCTGCTCGAGGCTGCGACGAAGCGCGGCCTTTAGGCCTCGATCGAGGTCATGCTGTCGGTCACCATGCCGGCGCCGCCGCCGTAGCTGGTGGCCTGGATGCCCTGGCTGCGCACTAGCGACAGCAGCACCTTCGACGAGTTGTCGCCGGTAGCGGCAACGTGCACGCCCGGGCTCTTGAAGAAGCCGCCCGCGCTGCCAGCGAGCAGAATCGGGTAGTCGTCGACGGAGTGCGTGAAGCCGTCGGAGGTGTCGGACGTGACGAGGATGGCACTCTGGTTCAAGACGTTGCTGGTGCCTTCAGTGGCGGCCATGAGGGCTCCCAAGAACACGCCCAGCTGCTTCATCGTCCAGGTCGTCGACATGTCGATCTGCGCTTGGCCCGCAGTGCCGGTGTGCGTGATGTTGTGATTGCCGCCGGTGATGCCGAGCGGGTGAAATACGGGATTCGCCGCCGAGCCGCTGAATTGAATCGAGAACACGCGCGTGAGATCGCAGGCCAGCGCCAGCGCCAGCACTTGGCTCAAGGCCAGCGTGCGCTCCTCGAACGGCTCGCCCTTCGGGTTAGTGGCGAGCGGACCCGGTTTCGTCGGGCTTTGGCACGACGCGCTCAGCGTAGGGCCAGCCGTGGTGAGCCGCTTTTCGATCTCGCGGATGTTCTGCGCATGCTGCTCGAGCCGCGCCTTGTCGCGCGCGCCGACGCGCGCTTCGAGCCCGGTCAAGTCGGCCAGCACCGAGTCGAGCACGCTGGCCTTCATCTCGCCGGCTTTCTTGATCAGATCCGGATCTTGCGTTGGCGCCGGGCCGGCGCCGGCCGCGAAGATGCGGCTGAACAGCTTGACCGGGTCGTACTCTTGCTGGTTGCCGCTATCGGGCCCGTTGTGCGAGATGAACTGCAGCGTGGTGCCCTCGACCTTGTCCAGGGTGGTGCTGATGCCGAGCTCGAGCGACTTGAACGGCGTCATCATGCCCGCCATCGCGGCGATGCCCTGATCGATGCTGGGGCCGCCGAAGGTCGAGCGAAAGGGCGCGTTGCCGGCAGGCTGCGTGATGAAGTCAGCGCCCGAAAGAATGCCGACGCTGCCGCGATGGTGGCCTTGCGGGCTGTTGGCAATCTTCAACTTGGTGCCGCTGACCACCGTCAAGTACTGCTTGTAGGCCATTAGCGGCACCAGCTGCGGGCTCAAGTCCCAAGTGGTGCCGACGGCGGTCGGATTCCAGCGCGTGGCGTCCATGCCGCGGCCGTTGCCCCAGAAAAAGACGCCAAAGCGCTTGGGCAGCGCCGTGCCATCGGCGAAGGCCTCGCCGCTCTCGCCCAAAAAGTGCTCGAGAACCGGAAGACCTACCGCTACCGGCACGCCGAAGGCCACGCCGCGCAAGAAGGCGCGACGCTTGAGCGTGCTGTGAATCATTCGCAGCTGTTTCATTGGTCCAGCCCCCCGACCGTAACGAAGCTTGAAGCAGTGATTGCGCTCGTGAAGAGCTTTTGCATTTGGTAGGTACTTCCCGCAAACGCAGTCGTTAAATCGGTGATGAAGCCTTCGTCAGCGTCGGTTTCGAGCCGACCCCAGGCCGAGCGGAACACCAGGCGCGACAGGCAATTCGGCACCTTCGGGTTCTGCGCCAGCGCATCGGCCAGACCAGCCGGCCCGGTGAACATGGCGTCGTCGAGCTGGCCGCTGGCGTCGATGTTCTCGCCGTTGTCCTGCGTGCGGTATTGACCCATAGCGTCGAAGTTCTCGAGCGAAAGACCGATCGGGTCCATCAGCGCGTGACAGCCCGAGCAGGTCGGGTTGGTGCTGTGCACGCTGAGCCGCTCGCGCGCAGTCTTGTAGGTGGTCTCGGGCGGCAGTGTGGTGTCGACGTTGGGCGGCGGTGCCGGAACCGACTGACACATCAAGATTTGGCGGATGAACTTGCCGCGCTCGGTGGGCGAGCTCACGTCGGCGTGAGCGTAGAGGCTGAGGATGCTGGCGTTGCCGAGCAGACCTTTGCGCGGCGTCGGCAGGTCCGCCTGCACGAAGGCCGCGCCGGTGACGCCCGAGATGCCGTAGACCGCGGCCAAATCGCCGTTGACGTAGCTCTTGGTGGAGTTGAACACCGTGCGAAAGTCTTGGGTCGAGAGCGCGGCCTTGCCGAGATCCATCAAGGTTTCTTCGCGCATGGCGGTGACCAGCGCGGGCGTGTACTTGGGGAAGCGCGCGGGCAGCTTTTCGGCCGTCGCCAGGTTCGGCAGGCCGACGTAGTCGTCGAACAGCCCGTCCATACCGGCGGAGACCTGCGTCGCGGCCATCAGGCGCGCCGCCTGCGTGGCGACGGCGCCCGGCATCTGCAGCCCGCCGTTTTCAGCCAGGTCGAGCAAGTCTTTGTCGGGCGGGCCGTTCCACAAGAAGTAGGCCAGCTTGGAGGCGATCTCGACGCCAGTTAACGCGCGGTTGGTTGAACCCGCCACCGGCGCCCCGAGCTCGACGCGGTACACGAAGTACGGCGACGTGAGGATCGCCATGGTGGCGTACTTGAGGCCCGCCGCGCCGGAAGCGAGCTTCGTCACCCCGGCGGCATAGATACCGTTGAAGCGCGTACGCTCGTCTGCGGTGAGGCTGCGACGGAAGGCGCGACGCCCGAAGTCGCCGATAAACTTGTCGGCGCAGGTCGCCTGCGAGACGTCGCAACCGGCGCTGGTGGCCGCGTTGGCCGCAGTGCCGAAGGCGCGGTCGCTGATCGCGTCGGCCGCGTTCAAGTAACTTTCAGTGGCCTTGGCCGACAGCGCGATGTTCGACGTGCCGATAGCGCGCAGGCCGTTCAGCGCAACGTCGTCTTCGAGGTCGAACTGCACCTCGTCGGCAAACGGGAACAAGCTGCGCAGCGTGGAGCGGTACTGCGGCTCCGTCAGCAGACGCAAGCTGGGGCCGGCGAGCGCGCCGGGTGCGCCGACCGGGCCCGTGCCAGCACCGGCACCGGTACCAGCGCTGCCGGCGCCGCCACCGGTCCCAAGCGCGGAGCTACCGCCGCCACCAGGTGGCGTTGGGCCACCGGGCGAGGGCGCGCCGTTGGCACCGCCGCCTTTGATGTCAGCGGTGCAGCCTAAAACCAGGACAGCGAGACCGACGGAGAGCGAGACGACGGAGCGCACAGGACCTCTATGGTGGCACAGCCGAAACAGCTTCAAACCCGCGATAACAGCTTCAGGTTAGAAAGAGTCCGTCCTCGCTGCATCTGTTGCGCCTCAACGGAGCGACACATGTAGGTGTTGCGCGCTCCCTGGCTCGTCTGTGAGGGAGCTCAGCTCGAGCACTCTTAGTGACCCAGCAGCCGAGCGAGCAAACGCAGAGGAAGCGAGCGGAAGTTGAGCCCGCCGTGCAGCAGCGTTGCGGCGACGCAGTCTTCGTCTTTCGCGATCGTAAAAGAGTGCGCCGTACCCGGCTCCATCAGGTGAAGGTCGCCCGTGCGGTAGACCTTGCCGGTGCTCTCTGTGTACTGGCCGGCCATGATCAGGACGGTCTCGAGGCCGTCGTGACGATGCGCGGGGAAATGCACGCCGGCGGCTAGCTTGACCAGGTAAGTCTGCGCACCCTGGCGACCGGGGCCTGCGCGCAGCGCCAGCTTCTTGATGCCCGGCAGGCCCGACCATTTCCAGGCGCTAGGCTCGGCGCTGCGTTGAAGCAGGGCGCGAATGTCGTCGCGCGGTAAGTCGTACAGCTCGCTCAGGGAGCGGGTGAATGGGTAGTAGCGCTCTGGCGGCCGCGACGTCTCTTCGAGCAGGCGAGCTCGAAGCGCGGCGGGCCCGCCGCGGAGCGGCAGAGCCTCGGGCAGTCGGTGCACCAGCTCGAGCAGCTGCTGCTGGTCGGTCGGATCTGTCCCTTCGAGCGCTTCGAGCGCGAAATCGGGATGTAGGTCCTCGGTCACCGTTCGGTCTCCATCATGACACGCCGGCGGCCGTCGTTCGATCGCCGCCCGGATACTACGACCGCCGCCGGCCGATGGATCTCCCTTGCGTCAGCTGCCGTGACGGCCGGCATTTTCGCGAATGGCGGCGGCCAGGAACGGCGTGAGTCCCGCGCCATGCTTATCGATATTTGCGGCGAAGCGGCTGTCTTGTTCGTACAGCGCCGCGAGCCCGCGGTGGATTTCATAGCTGCAAGGGTAAAACCAGCGCTCGATGCCCTGGCGGTGGCGCTCGGCCACATCCATCACCTGGGGCTCGGCGGGCGACAGGCCGGCCGCTAGAGCTCGAGCGGCATCGGCGTAGATGCTGGCCTGTTCGGCGGCGAGCCGCTGCCAGTCTTCTTGGGTGTAGCGCGCGGTGCGCGTTTTCGACTCTTTGAAAGCGTCGGTGTTGCCCCAGCGCTGTTCGGCCTCGGCTTCGTACTTGGACGGCTCGAAGCCGTCGAAGAGCTGCTGCATGTCCATGGTGTCTCCTGTGTTGGTGTCGGTGCTCACGCTGCTGGCGCCGTCGATGAGGGC
>Ga0307516_10005550_pt1 | contig 15042 bp, 15 predicted proteins | sample 19_EM_MG_FD_203310 | JGI IMG/M metagenome (GOLD analysis project Ga0307516, IMG submission 203310) | Populus trichocarpa ectomycorrhiza microbial communities from riparian zone in the Pacific Northwest, United States - 19_EM | ecosystem: Host-associated > Plants > Roots > Unclassified | place...
TGAACATAATCTGTCTCGTGAGTGGGTCGTTCTGTGGAGTATACGAAGCTACAGGCGGTAAATAGTCCAATTTTGACATTGCCCCGTCAAAACGCTTACCTTGATATAACCCACTCCCACGTTTTGCTTGGGAGGGATTACTTGAGCCTGAGATGCATCGCATCGCACCGCGCGCGCTGCACTTCCTCACCGTGAAAAATATTTAACCACTGCATAGGATTTGAGGACTATCTTATAGGATGTACTCCGGTCATATTTAATCAAGGCGCGCCGCAGATGCCGTTCTATAGAGGTATCGGGGCTCATCACGGGCTCCCTTGAACAGGCATCGCGATCCTTGCGCGTTATAGGGTTGGCGTGCGAACGTTTGAGAAGTAAAGTCAATGCGTTCGTCGCCGATCGGACCTGGGCTCTTCGGTGCCGGGTGAGAATAAGGCAAAAAACGACCCCTGACATCTCCCCCAGGAAAATCGGACAGCTACGGACCTAAATTTATGTTGGAAAGTCCGGACAAACGGGGTACCAAAAGGGGGTATGTAGGAGGCATCTGTCCGGACCGCGTCAGTTGGAAATTCGGACGAGATTAGACTAGGGAGTGACAACAGTGATTAATTTTGAACGCGGTTCCAACTACTACGAATATCTTTTCCTGAGCCAGCGCACGCCTTCAAGCTTCTATTACCCGCGGGAGCGCTGGCAGAGCGTTTTTGAGCGGTTCGAGATCCGAGACAGACGAAGTCTGAAATATATATAGTCCAGACAAAATTTGGCGCTGGTCCATGTGGTCTGTTGGAAGACCCGACAAACTTGGAAAGAAACGAAAGTCACCGTCTGGACAAAACACCCAAAATTTCGTGTCTTTTTGAACAGACCTTTGAGGGAGTTGTCAGGGGTCCTTATTCTCGTCTCCCAGACATTATGCACACGCGCTGACGTGCTGATCTCTGCCATGTGTCTTGATGGGGTCGTGAAGCAATTTTGCTTTGAGTTTACGAACTCCGCTCGCGTGGCAGGATGATGCGGAACAACGGCTGGGAACGAGACTATAAGGGGTTCTGTGAAAAAGGTCACCTCAGATCACAGCTCCGAGCTTAGCCCGAGCAAGATCCACCGTTTCGGCATCTTAAATCCCAACTTGCAACTTGGCACATGGATAAGATAGGATAGATGCGTTGCGATGGGAACCCTTGGTGAGAAACGGATGACTTCCCGCAGGATTTAGAAACGCAGATTATTTTCTAAATCGTTAAGCGAACTGTTACGCGAGTTAGCCGTTACCAAATGGGTCGCAGCTGTCATCGGACTTTGAAACCACACACACTTTTAAACTTCAATCTAGACGAGGGTACCCCCCTTTCTAAGGTAGACCTCATACATACTCGACTAACCTTACATAAGAATCGCGTTACAAAACGTTACTTTTCGAATGATTAGGGAACTACATTTTTTCACGTCACCTAACACGAAATCGCAGCCCGGGAAGTTCTCGGTATTCTTAATTTTCGAGGGCTCCTGGGCTGCGATTTTTTAAACAATCATAATTGAAGGCAGAGTTCCGTTATCATTGCAAGATTACCATATTAGGATTACACTAAGATCCAGATCCGAGATGGCTCAAAAACGTGAAGCATTCCTCAAAACCTCTTAAAACTCTTGGAATACCTCATGTCATATTTTACACTTTTGTTCACGGCTGCACAACGCCTCTTATCACTGCCATCAGCCTGATTCGGTCCATAAGCGGCAATCACATGACTTCGATCACGGAATGTCACGTTAGGTAAGGTTGGTCGACTATGTATGAGGTCTACCTTAGTTCTAAATCCATGTTTCTAAATCCTTTGTCAGCAGTTTGGTTGTGCTCCTTTAATTCACGACAACACCCAGAGGTGCCGCCGACCTTTATTCCCCTCCCTGCCATCTTGAATTGATGCCACCACTCATCCAGAGCTGCCTGTACCGCTGAGAACCGTTCCTTTCTCGGATCTTTATATAGACTAGAAAAGACGAATGATTACGGTTTAGAACTATAAACATAGATTTTTCAACTCCGCTCGCTTAACGATTTAGAAAATAATCTATGTTTTTAAATCCTGCGGGAAGTCATCCAGTGGGTATCTCAGAGTCTCCTGCAGTGTCAAGCGTGCCTCAAATGTGGCTCTTGCGATCAGATGGGCATCTCCGGTGAACGGCGAGATGTCGGTGGAGCTGTCAGGAATGTTGAAGCACAGTGAATCGCCCATCAACGCCAGGTCAACAGATTCGCCACCGCACGATGTCCGAGGCACGCCCGGCTCAGTGGAGGAGGTAAAGCGACGCGAGGATTAGTTTAGGTGGTAACTATGTTTGTGACTTTGGTTGCGCTCTGCGGTAGGAGCGGCCACCGGACGTGTCCGATCACGGCCGAAAGCGGGGGCCGGGCGGTTGCGAGTCTGACCTGGCCCCAACTGAAGGACTCTCCAAATAAACCTATCGCAATGGATCCAGACAAGCTAAATAATAGCAGGTTCAAGCACTTCAGATTCGGTAACTTTCCCTCCTCAACATGCTTCCAGCCTCATTCTACGCCCACTCTCTAGCTGTCCCAGACGACAACCACGACATCTCCCCCGTCCCCGATTTCGATGACGCCCAGAAAATCAACCAATATATCAAGGACAGGCGCGTTATTGGGGTACACGTCACCATACCTCCTTCACGCACCACGCTCACTCTTTCCTTAGTACGACCCCCTCGTCCAACCCGCCTTACTACGCCACGAAATCGTCTCCAGCTCTGCCTCACAGAGGACCATCGCGTCTGCTCGCTACAACGCCGCGAGAATTCTTGCTGGCCAAGATGATCGTCTACTCATCATCGTGGGACCCTGTTCCATCCATTGCCCCTCCCAGGCCCTCGAGTATGCAAAACTCCTCAAGTCGAAGCTCGCTGACTGCCCCAATCTTGTTATTATCATGCGGTCCTATTTGTACGTTACACGCCCCTTCGTCAGTTTTATTTCAAAATCTCATCGTCTCTAGTGAGGTAAACTTTGGACGTTATTCGACGACCTGAGGTGCTTCTTATCTAGCGACCTCTCTAGAAACCACGGACTACTGTCGGATGGAAAGGACTCATTAATGACCCAGATATCGACGGTTCTTTCCAGATTAACAAAGGCCTCCGTATTGCACGACAACTCCTTTGTGATCTCACCGATCTTGGCATCCCAGTTGGCTCTGAGCTTCTCGACACAATCTCGCCACAATACATTGCCGATCGTAAGCCTCTCCGGTCATCATTCGCCCTTGTCATTGATATACATATTCAGTGATCTCATGGGGAGCGATCGGTGCCCGAACCACTGAATCACAGTTGCATAGGGAGCTAGCCTCGGGCACATCGTTCCCGATCGGATTCAAGAATGGCACCGATGGCAGGTAAAAACATCTCATCGTTTCCCTCAACCATTATCTGACGTCCCTTCAGTGTGTCCGTTGCCATCGATGCCATGGGCTCTGCGTCCAACCCCCACGCGTTCATGGGCGTCACCGAACAGGGTCTCGCAGCTATCGTCAAGACACGCGGCAACAAAGACGTACATGTTATCCTCCGTGGCGGAACCAGTGGCCCCAACTATGCTACCGAGTTCGTACAAGACGCTGCCAGGAACATTCTCAAGAAGAGAGAGTGGGCCAGCATCATGGTTGACTGCAGCCGTCAGTTCTTTCTTCATTATCGATTGCCCTTGATGCTTACCCCCCGGTCTTCAAACTTTCTTGCGCCAGATGGGAACTCTCGAAAGAATCACAACAATCAGCCATTGGTTGTCGATGACATCTGTGTGCAGCTTGCAAATGGAGAGAGACACATAACCGGGGTTATGATCGAGTCGCATATCAATGAGGGAAGGCAAGACGTCCCTGACGAGGGTCCTCAAGGTTTAAAGTGGGGTGTAAGCATCACAGACGCTTGTGTCGATTGGCAGCGTACGGTGGTGATGCTTGACAAATTGAACGAGGTGCGAACTTTTCGAAAACACCTTGTCTGCCTCCGTCTCATCGGATTTTCTCACCATGTGCAGGCCGTCGGCAAGAGACGTAACCGACTAATGGAGGCGGGACTGAGCCGTCCAGCTGCTTTCAAGTCCGCCCATCAGTAGGCAGGCCAGCCAGATACCTGTACTTTAAATCTCCACATACCCTTTAATATTACCGTTGCAAGGGCATTCAATCCACTCATCGTTTATCATACATACATTGTGAACACGGCTTCCATACAAAAAGTAAATACTTAAATACAATCATGCTCTCAGCAGCGGGTTCTGTTGCGACCTGACGCTACATTCAATCGACACTATTCCACGCCTTAATGATCTCATCCAATGACCGCACTGACCATCCAGATCCCAAGGCAGTTGTCATTTTCGTCCCTGTACCATGCAAAACCTCTTTGATACCCTGATCCAGCCCAGTCACATTGTCTGTACCCTCAGGCGAAGGTCGTCCCAGGCATTGTGAGTGGGCGTCACGAGCAAGGCCCCGCAGCATGACAAGCAAGGTTGACACAGGCACCCCATTCCGCAACAGGTACCACGCCAAACTCTCAGAGATATCACCCGCCTCGACCACCTTCTCGCCTCGTGCATATTGTCCCAGAGCCGCGAGGAAATGATGCGTTGACCGTATTTCGTCGAGCTCCTTGTCAAGTACATGAAGGGCACCAGCCATAGTATTATCGCGGATGAGTGGTGGGCGAGGGTTGTTCTCTGCACGGCCACTGAATCGCCGATCGTAAATTTTGCCGTAAAAGTCGGCTGCAAATCGGAGATCCTGTAGCCGCAGGTGAAAGTATCGCGATTTCGGTGACATGGATCGATAGAGGAATAGAGTGAGATGCGACTGCAGCGTCTGAGGTTTATCCTGGAGAATGCTATCTAACAGGACCGCATGGCAGTATGTATGAAACAACTTTTCTGGGGGGGTTTCTCCACCACGAGAGAAGTGGTCGGCAAACGCAAGAAAGAGAACATCATTGGAGAACGACGTGATGAACTCGGAAAGATCTCCCGCTGGATGAATTTTGATGTCTGTGAGTTGTGGAAAGTCGAGGGTCGCCGCATCCCCAGCGGACGTTCCTGAGCGCACGAAGAGACTCCGGCTTCCCCTCGGGTCTTCTGTATAGCTCAAGAAGGCAGTTCTTCGTTTGACGAAAAGAGTCTGATTGCGAAGAAGGCTTTGTTTATGGAAAGGGAGATGTTCTGTGTCGAGATAAAAAGGCCAATAGCGGGGTGTATCGACCCGAATTGAAAGTAACTTGTCGAATTCAGGGATAAGCGTCGGAGAAATGAGTTGTGTCGTTCCAATCTCGTTACCCTCTTTCACGGTAATCTTGACAGGAAGATAGACAACTTCTGTCGTGTCCACATCGCGAGCAATGAGGCACCTAGGTTCGACAGCGACGACCCAGAGGTGACGGAGGGCTTGTAGATAACTCTTGTTGTCTGAGGACATGTGGTTAAACCGAGGAAAGAATGCAGTGACCATGCATGCGATTGCAGCGTCTGACGTTCCTAGAGTAAAGCGACCTCCGCCTAAGAAGAGCAAGCCGATTGCCATATGGGTTGCCATGTGGATCCCGTATTTGAACGGTTGGTGAGATAAAGCCTGCTGGTAGACTCCAAATGCATACCGCAGGCGGCGGAAGCATGTTATTTCCCCAGTACCAGCCATGACCATACTTAGAGATATGGAAATCAAATTCAAACCGTCCCTGTAGGCAGAACGCTTGATTTTGTGGTCAAAAGCAGGTCCTGTAGGTGCGATTGATACAACTGCCGCCGCCAAGCCTGACGAATCAAGTACGCACCGGTTGAGTAGACCAACCGCGTGAAGATGTCAAAATATCTGATGATCATCATATATGCAGCCTGACGGGCGGTTCCTGCATATTTGAGGCCAATGACGAAGCAACTCCCGGCCAAAATATTATAATAAGCCAGTTCTATGGCATCATCAAGCGGTTTCCCCCTCGAATGTGCGTCCATGGCTTCGCGTATAGAGACCGGTAACTGGGACATAAGCCACTCTGCTGAAGGGGCTACCGCGCCCCACAGTATCAATGACCTCGCAATAGTGCGGATCAGCAACAAGCTGGGCTGGAGGCGATTTAATTCCAGGACGGTGTCTGGTATAGTCAAGATATCGACTATGTCTTGGCGTTCCGTCTTGAGATACATCAGACCAAGTGCGATGGTTGCAGCAGGAGAAGTGAGGTTGATATCAAAAGGAGTATGCTTCCGCCATCCAATCATCGAATTAGCATCGTCATGGATCAAGATGCTTAGCCTTGCCACCAAGGCCATATCCGCAGGGACTGGAGAGCCTTTTCCCAGCATGATCATACCGAACGCAAGAGCGGCCGAGTAGCTATACGCCTCTCGATGTTCGTTGCTCAAGTCTGGCTGGACTAGGTCTTTTCGGCTGATCTGATTGAGGCAGACCTCGGCCATCCGGCGATTTTTAGTCCCCAAATAGAGTAGGCCGACACCAGCCAGACCGGCTCCTTGAGTCAAGAGCGAAACGTTTAGGTCAACCGTCGGAGTGGGTAGAAGGGCTGGAGTGTGAACAGCCAGCAACTTCGTCACATGCTCATTGCTGTTTCCGATGTTGGCCGCTGAGAGTCCTAACAATACACCGATTGAGGTGAGGTCGTGTTTCGGTGTCAGATAACCAAAGGTATGCCATGTCAGCATTTCTTTCAAGTGCCCTGTGAGGCCCAGGGCAAAGAGAAAGCCTGCATGCTCCGGAGTCAAATCGGATGGTTTATTGAACGCAATCCAAGAGCTCTCCACTCTGCCTGAGGAGGGGGAGATACGCAAACCCGCAGCGACACCATTGTGAAAATCGCCCCAGCTTAAAGAATCGGGAGATATTTTGCTGGCCTCAGGAGTGACAATGATGTTCAAGGGTTGGATCCGGACACTATACTCCAACTTGGGTATGGCATACGCTTCTCGACTCACGGTCGGAGTAGAGCCAAAAGTGAACATGGCGCGACCAAAGGGCAGAGCAAGCGTGCGTTCTGCAATTCGAACTACCTGGCTCTGGTGTTCCTTGGCTTGGTCATGCTCGCTGGCTGCATGTCAGTCTACTATCGATCTAGGAGAGATGACACACCTTAGGTCCGGACGTTCTAAGCATTTGACCGATGAAATTTTTGCTGAGCACAAGATTCGCGCGACCTCTTCTAACCTGCGATCCTGGCCGAACCGGATGTCAGTGAACTCTGCTAAATCGAGCTCAACACCAGAAACAGCGTCTAAGTGCCCGCTTCCGGAGGCTCGAGCTTCCTTCACGATATCTCCGATTGTTCGCCGAGGATGGGTTGGATTCTAAGGTGGACATGAGATATGGGCGTAAGGAGGAATGGTAATCTCACAATGAACTCCTTCCGTGGCTTGTAACCGTCTTTGAACAACGCGTCAGGTGTATTGCCAACAGACGCAGCGAGATCATTTCGTCCAATCGCCTGATAAGCAGCTAGCGGCCAATCTCCAGGAGGAGCCAATTGACAAGTCCTCGCAGCTTCCCGGAGAGGTGCTGCGATACCAATTGGAAGCCGATCCAGAAATTCAGAGTCAAGATTATTTGTGGTCATGTATAATATTGCATTTTCAGCCCTTTTCTGCGTATCGGAGAGTGACTTGTCTGCGAGACATCTGTAGATACCGGTGAGGTGACCCAAAGATGATAGAGGGTCTAGTCGACCAAAGGCAAAAGAAGGGACGATTCCGAAACGAGTTGCCATATACTGGGTTTCGTGCCAGGGTACGTGCCAGTCTGGGTTGCTGATTCGACCATATAAAATCGCAGAAATGTCTGGTGGCCACACAGGCACACGGTCGTCGAATGCTTCGGTGGCTGGGGGCAGCTCAGCTGATAGAGAGTACCGAGTCTTGAAAAGACTTACCATGGACCTCGGAGTTAGCCCATCCTTCGATGACGTGAGGACACAGTCTTTTCCAATAATCCGCCCATTCCGGTCGGATGAGCAAAGCGATACGACAAATAACTGGCGCAAGTTTCAACAAATCCGGGTAATGATGTACACTAAGTCGAAGATCCTCTCCAAGAGTATGCAGGGCGTACAGAACAGGTGCCAAGAGATTGCGAGCAACATGGGACCTGAGATGGTTGAGGGGAGGAAGATTTGTAGGTGGGATCTTGAAACGTTTGAGTGCAGGATCGTCATGGAAGCGCCTATGAGATCGAGACCGGCCAAGCATAGTCCAGACATCGGTAGCTGCTGCAAGGGATTCCTGCGGTAAACCAAAAGAAGAGGGTAGCGCCGATGTAAAACAATCAAACTCTATCCCGTCCGATTTCCCAAGGCTATGTGAATCCCACTCTTTCAGGAAGAGTCGATGCAAGGTAAAGAAGCTGTCGGGTGGTAAAGTCAATGCTAGGATGTGCAAACATCGGGAGGTGAGGTGATCTTGAGGCACGAGGTCGAGGACGGCAGATTCTCTCCATCCATCCTGAAATGTCACGATGACTGAATTGGAAGAATTTGCTTGAACAGAAACGATGGGACCATGATCAAGCGGGAAGGTCGTGATTGTGTCTTGGATCACGACCTGGGGGTCCTCCGTGCCTGCAGGAGCAGGTGCAATCCTGAATTCGCATGGCAACTCGCACAGCCCGTGAGTGAGGATTGCTAGACGATGATCGGGTTTTACGAGAAGCAGATCCCAGACATTATTCCTGGTTATACGCAGGGAGGCAACGGATATGGCGGGGAGTTTACAGACAGGGTTCACTTTTAGCAGATTATCGTCACCGAATTCAAGGGAGAAGAGCGCCACAGACTGAGAATCCGTCAGACATATCGCTAGTAATGACCGCTCATGCGTGCCATCCCAACGGTCGTCGAAAAGGGCGACAGGCATGTTACGCCAAGAACGGGCGCTGAAAAGGTAAGACGTTACACATGAGCCAGGCGAGATGAATGCTTGATTCTCACTCGGAAATGCTGATCTCGTGGTGATATATTTTTTCCATCCAGCAAGCTGCTTTCATCCGACGGTGTTCAATAGGTATCATGCAATCGCGCATGTCCCCTACTACTCGACGATCCTTTGGATTGGTATATATGTAGCGCCAGACAGAGAGTTGTCGTTGTTCAACGTCAACCGTGACAAGTACGTCGTCGTTGGACGCAGAACCCCGATGGGACACCCAGACAACCATCTCTGTCGGAGAGACCGATTTCAGTGGCCTGGCGGCGGTTTCATCCTCGCTTTTGAGTGACGGACTAGTTAGGCCGACCGTTGCCGCCTCCGAGAAAGGACTGGTGACTGAAAAGATTGTCGGTAGAACCGCATCTCCGGATATTTCGGCCTCCTCTATCTCACTTGGTTCCAAGACCCTCTGTATCATGACACCATGCGGAGACAATGGCCATGCTTTCCGGACGATGAATGGGAGCGCAAAAGTGTATTCAAGCCCGTCCTTTAGATATATCTTGCCGAAGCTGCGCAAGAAGACGAACACGCCGGGTACTCGACTGGTTGTTCCGAGGATGGGCTCCGTATTTTGTTGTTCGAGCCAACCTATGCAAGCCCATTGGATGCATTGTTCCTCCTGTTCAAAATTCCATTTCTTCTTCATGACCCCACCCCGGCTTAAAACGACAGTGTGTGCATTCCATGCCAGTTGGTCCTCTTGGCATGATTCGCCGTCACAGGAGGGGTATGTCGATTGAATAGTGGGTGGGGGGTCGGTGTCAGAACCTCGTAAAGCTGTCCGGATGGCTCTAAGCAAATCGGATTCGCTCGAGGGAAGGAAAGGGTTTCGTGTCGTCCTGGTTAGGTACTCGTAAGCCGAGGAAAAGGGAGGACCTTGAAGAGGGAAAGAGATGATAGGCGGAGACATTTAGAGGGGAACAAAGGTGATTAGATAATTCTATATCGTCATTTCACCCGAAACTGTTCCGCGGGAGGGAATCACGGAGCCGTGGAGCAACACCGGACATGGTTCACATCTCCGGCGGAGTGGGATCAGGATCCACAATTGGCAGGTCGTAACAAGGCACCTTGAGTCTGAAGTATAACATGGATCACCTTGGGCAATCGCAGCACTTTGGACGGATGGAAATCTTCAGATCTGACCTGCGAAGTCTCCCTACTCCCAACGCTCGACGATCACCTTTATCTAGTCACTCCCGCGATAGCTCTCAATCTCCCGAAGCATTCGAACTGGCAACCACCGCAGTCATTCATCCCTTTCCAGTAAAAATCCCCCTCTAATCGCCCAGAACACAGCTCCCTCTCTAACGCGATGATCTATCTTAATTTAACCCTGCCTGAAATTTGCATTGGCTTCCCTGCTTAAGATCATTCGTTTCGATATCCACTTTATCCTGCCCAAGAATGTCCATCGCTGAGACCAGATGCTTGGATCATGTCCTCTCTCGTTTCCCTCGGCTTGCTCTACCCTCATCCATTGCTGGCCAATCTCAATACTCTATTGAAGCTTTCTTTCTTACCCGCTCTCGAGTTGTCCGAGTACGTGGCTTGATCCTGATGGCTCCCCAAGTTGCTAACTCGCGCCGCGCTTGATTAGCTATGTAATTTGCCACACATGTCAGAGGAAGTTATATCCGCCTTGTTTCTCCCTCAAACCGTACGTTCCAGAGCTCCGTCGCCCGTTGCACTGCGATCTTTATCCCAGCAATTCCGCGCACTAGCATTCACGTCGTCCAATCCCCACTCCGACCGCAATGCTCACCTTGAAAGACGACTATTGTGGCCCTCAGCCAAACAAAATCTGGGCAGTTTACAAGACTCACGAAGAGGTTCGTTTTTCCCCATCTCACCACGTGCCGTGTGGCGGGAAACAGGGAAGCTTGTCGGTTACCCCTTGCAGTTTCTATGTGACGGGTTCTGCTGTCCTTGGATAACTCGCCATGCGCGCATTTGTCCCTTCCCCGCTCTTTCGCTAACGACAACGCACTCCAACAGGCGTCCCTCGCCCTCTCCCTTTCAAATCCGGCAGGGTCGATTGCACCTGCCTTGGAGACTGAACTTGAACCTTTCAGAAAATTGCGCCCTTTTGTCCTGCAGGCCGTGGTGAGTACAAACCTATGACATCCTTGTTTTCTCACAGCCAGCCAACCACAGGCGACCCCATGCGCCCCAAGCCCCAACCCAAGGACCAGTTTCCGAATGGGAGACTGGATGTGAGTACCCGGGCCGTTCTATATATATCCTCATGTGTCTTGGTCGCTCGATCATGTTCTGAAACTGAATACCTCCTCTCCACACAGATGCAAGTCGCCGAAATGTGCCGCACACAACTTTGGGTAAGTGTACAGTCAGCAGCTACTAAAGTCTACAGGAGTCCCTGTCTCACTTCATCACAACCACCATGCTGACTGCTTCCTTTCCTTGTATGATCCTTCACAGACGAAATCTGGCCTGTATCGGCTGCGGATGTCCTCGTTCCGGGAATGCAGGGCCTCAACCAGCTCCAGGGTCTCAGGCAGTGTATACGCCGCCTGTACTGCCAGTGAAGTCTGCGCACCCGTTACTCACACCGTCTGGTCGAGCCTTCGCAATCGGCGGAAGAGTGCAAAATATATCCAGTGATCCTTTGTCACCTTGCATCATGTATTGGCCGGACAACGAGCCTTTCCCCGAACAAGGGCAGATCCGCCCTGGTAACCTCGTCGGCGTACCGGTACTCGCCTTCTTATCTCGCCCTCGTCAACTCTCAACTAATCGATTTTGTCAGCAACCCCCCATTTTGAATACGGGGAACAGAGGTCCTATATCTCATGTGAGTTTCCACACCGCTGAGCGATGCTCCATCCTCTCATCTATACTGACTGCACCTTACCAGCAACCGGGAGACTGGGTATGTTTGAAGTGCAACTACTTGAATTGGAGGCGCAGGAAAGTTTGCCAGACATGCCTACCCTGTACGTTGGCCGCGATGCTGTTTTCGTTCCGTACCTTATCTTTTTACACCATTAGACGCTGAGGGTAACGGCGACTCGATTTCCGCTGCCGTTCAAGCCGAGCGCATTGCGCTACTCACTTCAGTTTTGACCCAAACCCAGAACCACACAAACCATCCTGCTCGACCTGGGCCTTCTCCGCCATCTCGTTCATTTTCTCCGACGTCCCTACTCCAGCAACGAAGACCGTCCACTAACCTCTCGATGCCTCCAACGCTGACTTCTCTGCCCCATTCACCGCCTCACGTGGAGGATGATACTCAATTTGCCAACAGTTGCCCTATTTACCAAACTTCTGGCCATCGCCAACCTTCGCCTTTGTATACTACAGGGCCTGCCTTCCACAGTCTGCCTGTCCATACCCCGGCTCCGCTTCTTCCGTCCTTTTTGCAGGATATCGTCCAGTCACCTACATTGTCCCCCGCTTCAACCTCCTCTGCCGACTTGTCTTTTGAGGAGTATGATGACTTTGTGCCATCAAAAACAGCCTTCCCCCGGACCCATAGTGGCGACTCGGACTCGGCTGCCGATTCCCCGTTTGCAAACATCTGGAGATTGGATGGCGAAGAATGTAAATCGCTCTCCGCATTCCCCCTTCCCAATCGCCAGGAGCTTATCGGTGCCGGGGGGAAGCACGATCGAGGTGTGCCCATCCGTGGTTCCCTTCACCATGATTATACTGTGCGTGCTTGTTCTTTTTCTTCTGCTTCTTCTCTTAATCATGGCTCGCTTGTACTCCCACAGAAAGGATTTATACTATCTCACTGATCTCAAGGAGGAAGGATAAATGGTAGAGGCTCCCGATCGGTAATTTGCTCACGGTGAGATATCAGTGGAATGTATGTGTTTTTAAATTTTGTTACGTAGGGAGGATTCGTTGTCTTTTCTTTTTTGGAATTTCTTGCAGCCCTGTGCGTCGCGATGTAACTGCTACTTACGATGGATTGGTCTACCGTTTTGGAATGAAAATACTCCGAGTCAGGGTGATTTTCAGTGCGTGATGTAATAGTAGCATACACGATCATATACCGTACAGCGCGCGCGCGCGCGAAAGATCCCGTCGCAGCTTCGAGTCTTCGACTACCCTGACCGGCGCGCCTAAGAGTGCAATCGGTGCGGCGGCAGCTGCGGGACGCCAGCGATCACTTTCAACCTCATACATAGTTCCCCATCATGCCGTCATGTCCACCCTTCCTCAGCGCAGGACTTCACCTCGCTGCTCTCAAAGTACGACACATGGATGGTCGACTGCGAGGGTGTTCTCTGGCGCGGCGATCGCCTCATCGATGGTGCAGTGCAGGTGCTGGATATGCTGCCCCGAGCGAGTGAGTGCGTCCATCGATATCGCAATCCCAGGAACGGTTCCCTCATGGATAATGAACAGAAAACAACTTGGGTGCTGTTCGTGACGAACAACGCAACAAAGTCGAGGGGGACCCTTAAAGCCAACTTTGATCGGTTGGGTGTGCAGGCCCACATCCGAGTCGTGGGTCCAGTATTTGTACACCTACTTATATTGCTCGATTTACCGCCCAATGCATCAGGAATTTGGCAGGGGCCCGATCATCAGGTTTTCGGCAGGGGTCTGGTATAACTAGTTACAGTTGACCATTGCTTGTCACTGTGTAATCACTATATAAGGCATTACAAGGGTTTACAATACATTGGATTTATTTTATTGAATGATCATTTGCTGATGCCTGGTCCACAATCCTGGTAGATTATGAGCTATTTATGTCAATATTGAAATCCATGAAATGGAATTAAACTAAAATATTAGTCTTGTTGCTATATGACAATTGCTTAAAAGAGTCTACAATGCATCTGAATTATTTTATTGACTGATCATTTGCTGATGCCTGGTCTAGAATTCTGATAGATAGTAGCTCAATCCAGAATTCAATGATCAGTCAATAAAATAATTCAGATGCATTGTAGACTCTTTTAAGCAATTGTCATATTGCAACAAGACTAATATTCTAGTTGAACTCCATTTCATGGATTTCAATATTGACATAAATAGCTCATAATCTACCAGTATTGTGGACCAGGTATCAGCAAATGATCATTCAATAAAATAAATTCAATGTATTGTAAACCCTTGTAATGCCTTATATAGTGATTACAGTGACAAGCAATGGTCAACTGTAACTAGTTATACCAGACTCCTGCCGAAAACCTGATCCAGGCCACTATATCTATAAGTATGGAGAAAGAAGAGCTTGATCCCTTGGACTAGTAAACAGACCTGAAAAATGCAGGAATATATATGATGTGTGGAATGTTCAATGCAGTCGACAGAAGGGGGTCTATATAACCAGGAAGTGGGAAGGAGGCATGGTCACGATGGATGGACAAAACAATGCATGCAAAAAATCATTTACCATCAGTCTTCACCACCACCTCCACTCCCACTCCTCCCACCATATCCATTATTGTACCCACCTCCACCGTATCCTCCACCGCCTGCACCACCACCGAAGCAGCCTCCTCCTCCATCACCACCACCATATCTATGTCCACCTCCATATCATCCCTCATATCAAGTTTAGCACTCATTAACGTAGAGCAAATGAAGAAGAAACTCACCTCGCCCACCATCTCTGCCACTATACATAACCATTTCCTCAAGCTGAGGTGGGATGTTCACCTTGGCCTCCCATAAAATAGCCACCAGCTCTTGGGTGCTCTTGGCATTGTCAGTTGTGAAATATGTAATTGAAGTACCCTTGCTTCTGGCATGCTGAAATTAAAATAACCAGGTTAACACCAAAGAAACCAAGTCATATTGGAAACAACAAAACACACCCCAGTATGACCAATGCAATGAATATAATCTTTGCAATTATTAGAAAAATCATAGTTCTACCAAACCCTCAATCAGCCAAAGAAGATCATTGAGAAAAGAGTAAAGGTGTTATGGAACAGCTATTTAACAACTATTTTTCATTTTGTCCTTGTTTGTTATTGTTTGGCTTTGTGGATGATATTATAAAAGGTCAACAACATGAATCTGACTTCATTTCATTTTATCTTTGTTTG
>Ga0307516_10005553_pt1 | contig 15038 bp, 22 predicted proteins | sample 19_EM_MG_FD_203310 | JGI IMG/M metagenome (GOLD analysis project Ga0307516, IMG submission 203310) | Populus trichocarpa ectomycorrhiza microbial communities from riparian zone in the Pacific Northwest, United States - 19_EM | ecosystem: Host-associated > Plants > Roots > Unclassified | place...
ACGCCCAGCACGGCGATAGAATCAAGATACCCTCCGCCTCTCTGCGACATAGATGATGATCACCCTCCCATCGAACAAAGGGACCCTGGAAATCACATCGAAGTAATCATGACTGCTCCAACAAAGGTCATCGTCACGGCCCCTACCCCCTCACATAAATTGGACAACTTTGTGCGTATTCCTCGTGGTCCCAGGTCACAATCTCGACGGGTCTCTTCTGAACTCATTCAACGTTCCCATTCACGTTCCTCGCAATCTCATGATCCAGATACGTATATTGTCTCCCAGCGCAAACCACGTCGTACTTCTTCACAAAACTCTTCTGCCAGCGTATCCAGACACGTCGGCAGAAACCAGCCCATCTCTTCACCTAGGAATTTGAAACATGATCGCAGAACAAGTGAAACTCGATCAATCCTCACGGAGATAAATAAGGAGAATGAGAAGGAACTGTCTGTACAATACAAGTTACCTTCGACACCGCTACGCTCCAAGTCCGACTCTAAATCATTATATCGGGCTGTCATCAATCCTGGGACGTTCCAGCCACCTATGGGAATGACTCCCTCTCCAGCCTCGTCCTCGGAACTATCCCCTGTCGGGCGACAGCTGATGATGAATATAAGGGAGCAGCGGTCGAAGGCCAGAGAGGCCGGTCGCGCGAGGCCCTCTGGTGGGGGGACAAGAAGAAGGTAGACAGTGACTCGGAGCCTTGCGGTTTGTGGACTTGTACATTGTTTAGATTGCCTTGGACATGATACCCTCATTACAATCGCTTTCGTTCGTCTTTCCGACTTTTTCGTCGATGTACGCAGCATTATAGGATCACGTGAGTCTGGTCCTTGAGCGAAGATACCAGTGCCACCAAGATACCACACAACTATGTCCACTCAAGCAGTCATCGATTATCTGACGAAACAAATCTTCATAGAGAAGAACATCGTAGGAAAAGGACACGCGTCCCGAGCGAGTTTGTTGCTTATTCGACTTTCAGGTAACATATAGGTCCCTCAGTCGGCATTTACGCGTTCACGTCAACATTGCCAAGAAGTAAGCAACATTATTTCTCCAGGCATTTGTCCTCATGTCTACTAGTGAACTTGCAACTTATCGGAGTGTTGCTCCATACCAATCCCAAGTGGCTTGCGCGACATACCTCGTAAGTGGTGAGCCCTCGACTTCGCGGAGAAGCGCGTCAGAGGACGTCGAAATGGACGACGGAGGTCGAGGTGAAGAAGAAGAACCCGAAGAGTCCGGACAGGCGGTCTCGCAGACGATGATCGTGCTTGTCAATGAAAAGGATCTCCCAAGTCAGTGGAATCGGGTTCCGGTGGTCCCCAACCTGACCTTTTTCCAAGGCGTTCAATCCAAGTTTTCACGCATAAATTCTATTCACATCTATAGTTTGGCTCCCGCTCCAATTCACGTATGCAAATGTCATCGTCTATTAAAAATAAATTTTGACTTTCTTTGGACATAGGACGCAGGCCTCATCTGCACTCCTACGGACAGCATACGCGCGATCGATTTCGGAACTCAGGCTCAGGAAATTGCAACAACTGTGGGAAGGATTGTGGCGTCGAATGTCAAGGTAACCCAACCCACTAGCTGTCTCCGACGATATACCTGACTCTGCTAGATCCCGGTAGCAAGAAGGGCAAAAGTGACACATCAACCCATAGCTGGACCTTCCAAAGTAAAGCCCTTGAAGCTCGCAGAGAAGCCAGCTGTGGAAGAACCTGCCAAGGAAGACGCAGTAATCACCGTGCGTATAAAAAAAGCTCAGTTGGAGACAACATCGCTGACATCTAACAGAAGGAGGCCAAAGCTACCGTGAAATCCTTCTTTTCAAAACCAAAAACGAAAGAAACGGATAAACGGGCAACATCGCCTACATCTGAATTCGAACGGAAGGAGGTCAAAGCTACAATGAAATCCTTCTTTTCAAAGCCAAAAACGAAAGAAACGGATAAACAGTCAACCACTGAGAAGGCCATTGCCAGTTCCGACGTGAAAGGTGAAGAAAAAGAAAAAGAAAAAGCTCCAAAAGTTTTTGAAGTTCCTCTGTTTCGACGACTCGATAATTGATGAACATTATTCTAGAGAGGGACCAAACGCAGGTCCTCGACCTCGGGGTCTGGTTTAGATAATGACGAGCAGCCGCCCGTACCGCCAGCGGCACCAAGCAAAGCCGCACGAGTTAAAAACCGCAGAGTGGTGTCGGACGATGATGAAGAGGATCTACCGCGACCCGCCTCGAAGTCGCGTTTGACTAGACCCTCGAAACCCGCGGTTTCGGATGAAGAACAGGACGTAAATTCACTGATGGATATCGATGACGGTAAGATAGATCCATATCGCAGATACTTTACTGAACGGCTACAGACCACGTTATGCATGTAACACGAAAAACTCCTGGTCCTGGTCCTAACAAGGAGGAAGAGGAAGAAAGCTCAGCTGAAGAAGACATCCCAGAGAAGCCAGCAGCAAAACCGAAGAAACGTCGGGAAAAGAAAATCGTTCCAATTGGTAGCAATGGGTTGAAAAAGAAGAGAGTGATGAAGAGTCGACAAACAACCGATGCAAAAGGCTATACAGGTCGGTGATGTAAATCGCGGACGTTCGGCATGTTCTAACCTTCTCCGCAGTTTTCGAGGATTATTCCTCCTATGAATCAGTCGACGAAAATGAAGAGCCTCCTGCATCTACGCATGCCAAAGTCAAGGGAAAATCGAAGGTGAAGCCTCTTAAGAAGGAAGACTCGGTCACCCCTGCACCTGAAATCAAGCCGGTCACTGCAAATTCCAAAGGGGCGAAATCAAGCAAGTCAGGGGCTGGGGGTTCAAAAGGGGGTCAGCCTAAACAGAAAAAACTTGCGAATTTCTTTATGGCACCCCCAAAAACCAAAAACTGACCCAAAGAGTTTGCTGCACGATAAAGTGGATAATAGCATTTGCGTCCTATCACTCCTACAGTACACAATTAGGATATGGCATGGCGCGTCTATATAACTGGCTATGGGACTGGGAGTCCGATGTCGCGTTTAAGGATCCTGCAGACGTCTACATATTTACTGTCTGATGCCTCAGTAATGAACCCATGTCGAATAAAGAAGTCCACCATAGCCAGGGCTGAGCTTGCTTTAAACCTCCCTTCGACCAAGTTCTGAAGCACTGTACCTGCGTCCATCAACTCGAAGCTCTCCACTTCACCATCTAGAGTATTAGTGCGAGGAACGATAGATCCGTCGGGCTCGAGCCGGAGGTCGTAGAGATAATATAAACCTGGCAGAATCCACCCCGCTGGAGAGCGGTTCGGGAATGGGAGTATACCGACCGGGCGAACATTTTCGCGTACGTATGCAGCGTCGAGCAATGCTTCTTCCGAGCATTCTCGTACAATCGTCGATAGAGCAGTATCTCCCAAGCCAATGCCGCCGCCAACGGTAACATCCAGTTTTCCTGGCCATCTAGAAGAACGAGGTTGAAGATTAGAAATGTAAGAACTTGCTAGAAGACCAAGACTGACGTTCGTTTCGTCATAGACCGACGAGGAACCCATATCATCGTTTTGTTAGCATTTTGGGCATGGAAGTACGCTGAGGACAAAGTCAAGGATTGCCTAGCTAGAGTAGCAAAAACGCACCTATTAAGAGGCTTCCGAAGTTCGCAAATCCAAAGAGGGGAAGAGCAGCACGCTCGACGGCAAAGGCGACTGAGTTAGATGATGATGTTTCGTATGTAATAGGTTGAAAAACAGGGTATGCTTCGTCACTCCAGCCTGAGTGGGCAGTTTATGGATACTTTGACGCCCTAGAAAATGGACTGGACTGACCTCTTAGAATGTCCTCGAACACGAGCTCATCCTTCCATTCACGAACAAGTCTTTCGAGGTGGGATGTGCGCGTGTATCTTCCTCCTTGGTTGACCCAAGGGGCGAATGAAACAGAGGTAAGTTCATTTGAGGAAGAGTATTGAAGGTCCCATGGCGACTTTGAAGTCTGGTGTTTCTGTCTCTCGTGGTCTTTCTCCAGCGCATTTGATACCTCTTTCCGTAAGAAGCCAATGGGTCGTTGTCGTGCTTCTGAACATCCCGGCCGCGACAGGAAAAATGCCGTTGCGCTCTCTTCATCGGTAATTCCCCCGTTACTGGTCCTGGTACTCACGGAGTATGTTCCGTTAGGGTCCCGAGGGCGGAGCAGGAGGTTGCTGCATGACAAGACGAGCGGAAGGAGACTGGGGAAGCCGGGTGGCAACCGCAATGGAGCGGGTACACGTTCGGAGTGGTAAGAACGCGACAATAAGGTGAAGGTTCTCACCAAGCAAGACATAGAACTTGGACTGTCAATTACTTGTCATTAGTAGGCTGTGGTCAGAAAATTAAATTAAATTAAATCGAGTCCCTAGCTTGTAGGGCCCATAGATCACAATGATCACATAAGCACCACTTATTGCGATGTCACTTTGACCCTCGCTATTGGTCGAGGTATTGCAAAGAATGGGCCACCTCTGTACAGTACAACCGAAACGACATTTTCTTTCGAAAGCAATCGATGCTACCAACTCACCCAACTCGGCCATGATAGGCACAATAACCCTTCGGCTTGCTTTTGTGCTGTTGTCGGATGAGGACATTTCTCAAAGTGAACAATCCAACTCCCCATACCTTTCCTCCAATAAAGCAAAGGCGTCGACGACGTTCGCATCGGCTGCAGCAGTGTCATCATCCTGCCATTGATCTTTCGCCTTGCTAAAGTTCTCCCTCATCTTTTCAACAGGTGCCAGCGCCGCCTTCAGTCTCCTGATTTCTTTCTCATAATATTCCGGGTTGCCTGCCAGGCGTTCCTGTGACGTTACCATCATTGCCTCCAAAGAGCAGGTATATCCATTGAGCATATGATCGAAAATGCATTCAGCGATGCAACGCAGGTGGAGAATAAAATAGGACTGTGGATTGGACCAATCGAATGTGGGAAAATACAACCCTTCATAGTTGGCCGGCCCTCCGGGAAACCGGACAGTTCCCTTCTCTGAACCTGGTACTCGGGTAAATTTGAAGAAGTGGAACGAGTTTGCATGGCGAAGGATGCAGTAAATAGGCAGGCTAGTGTAACCACCCCGACAATTTTCAGACTCCAAACCTGCCAATTGTTTTCAGAAGGAGTGAAACCTTTGTAGGACTTTTGCTTACGATGGCACTCGTCGATAGCGTACAAAAAGGCATCAGGGACTCCGTCCGGACTCCCTGCTTCTGGGTTAGGAAATTCCTCCATTTCAATTACCAAAATTGGAGTCGGCCCATAATTGATTTCATAAAAGTGTTGAATTCGCCCTCTCGATGCAATGGGACCTTTCTTAAAGGTCTTCAACTTGGCTTCGAAAACGCCGCCAAAACAACTTGCGATGCGAGTGAATACCTAGTACGGGCCGTAAGCTCTGGATATTCCGATAGTTCCAAGGCACGAAAGGAAACTGAAACCGACAGGAGATAGCATTCTTGAGAACTGTTCGCAAGCGTTATGCTCATCATGGTCTGGATCATAGATGGGATAGTATTGCGATTGTAGGACGTCCATGTCTTGCACGATAGATTTGAGTAGTCCAGTGGGAATACGAGACCGGTTAAGACGGGAAACCGGGAAATCGTGGATAGAGGCATAATGAGGATCAAGGAGGAGGGTGTCCATCTTTTGGTCTTACACTCTCCTCTTTGCAGGGTCAGCGGATAGCGAGAGGAAGAAGGTTTGAAAGATAATTACGCAGCTCTACGGCGTCTACACCAGGGAATCTTTTCAATAAACGGCGCACAGCAATCTCGGCGGTCTGCGTATAGTTGATTTCGTTGGTGAGGAAATAGGGGGATCGTCGGAATTGACGATTTCAGAGACCCATCGTTTCCTGGATGATAGTGCCCCCGTGGAGCAGAAGGAGGCTTTCAAGTTGAATGATTTTGAAAGGCCTCTTCGGTAGGAGTGGAAAATGTGGCTGCTAAACATCTTTGCGAATCACACCAGCTCCACGTGCTTACGTGCAACGCCCACATCCAGACGTCTGTCAGCCATTACCGTGGCCCACGATCGCGGTCTATTTACATAAAGGTGGAACGCGGGTGTGAATCTGGCGTGGCTGCCTTCATACCTATCTTTGTCCCCCCGTCAGCAAGGCGCAGTTGCTAGTTCGGACGAGAACGAGGACGAGGACGAGTATTTTGACATGGTACAAACATATGGCGTTGCTCAGGCAAATGGAGTCGATCCTGGCACAGTTCAAGGAGGAGAACAGGCTGCACTGTTGGGTAGCTATGCCGCCCCTTCCGTCAAGCGCCTCGACCAACGAGATGGCCACGCAAGTCTAATTAGCTGCGTCAGCAACCTGGCGAATACTATCATCGGGAGCGGTGCGCTTTTTTCACTGTATCCTAATACACACTTATCGTGAACTGAATGGCCGCACGATTCAGGCATGTTAACATTTCCTCTTGTGCGTATGACGGATATGTACCAAACCCGCTTACCCTAATGACCTGTGAAGGCTATGGCTTCAGCTGGCATAATTCCTGGAATGATCACCTGCGTGTTATCAGGTGGTGTAGCAGGTTTCGGTCTATATCTCCTGTCGCTATGTGCAACCCGAACTCCACATAGACGCGCCTCTTTCTTCGCGGTTGCGCAAATAACATTCCCCAGTGCAGCAGTCTTCTTCGATGCAGCGATCGCTATCAAATGTTTTGGGGTGTCTATCAGGTATGACCCTTGACCGCATGTGGTGTTCTTGTCGAAGTCGTCTTGACCAAAAGACTGTCTTCATTGAAACTTTGTTAGTTATCTCATCATCATCAAAGGCCTGATGCCGAATGTTGTCGAGTCCTTCTATCATGTCCTAACACCGTCATCTACCCTTCCACCCTCTTGGACACTGCACGGGCCAAATTGGATCCTAATTTTCACATTCATTCTTGTGCCTCTCGCATTCCTCCGGCGGATGGATAGTCTGCGACACACCAGCTATGTCGCTCTATTTTCTGTCGGTCAGTTCTATCCTTCTCTTTCTCGATCTTTTGGCCTTATCATTCCGTGCAGCATATCTCGTCGTGATCGTGATAGTATGCTACTTTTGGCCGCCACGAGGAATGCCTACCAGAGGAGAAGTTCGATGGATTCACTTCGCACCCAACTTTGTTTCAACCTTTCCGGTTCAAGTCTTCGCATTCACTTGTTCGCAGAATGTAAGCCCAAAATCTATCAATCATGGCCACCTGTGGATTCACAAGAGCCATTAGCTGTTCCCTCTATACAACGAGGTGAAGAATAATTCGCAGGAGCGAATGAACATAATAATTGGCTCCGCAATCGGCTCTGCCACAATCACCTACGAGGTGATTGCGGTGATTGGATATTTGACTTTTGGCTCGAAGGTATGGCTCGATGCCCGGAATACTCTCCATGCATTAAGAAGAAATGACAGGTGGGGGCGAACATTATCGCCATGTACCCATCCACGTCGCTTTTCATTGCTTGCGGCCAACTTGCTATTGTCTTGCTTGTCATGTTTTCATACCCCTTACAAGTCCACCCGTGTCGAAACTGCCTCGACAAAGTCTTCCATCTGGGCCAAAACGATGCTGCCAAGGTTCCCTCCAGCGCGGATGATGGAGAAGAAGACGAAGAAACGGATTTAGACCACACGGACACTGACATTTCAGCACTGAGACACACGTTGCTGACCTCTGTCATCGTCGTTGGTGGATTTGCTATCGCTTATGTCGTTGATGATTTGCAAATGGGCAAGTAGATGCCTTCTGATCGTATTTGGCTGCTAACCTCCTTTTAGTGTTGTCATTTGTTGGTTCAACTGGGTCGACGATCATCTCGTTCATCCTCCCCGGCTCGATGTACTGGAAGGTATGTAGCCTATGCTCTGTTGCAAGAGAGATGTGTCTTAAGGTGCTCCTGCAGCTGACGCGCAATGATGCCAGTCGCAAGACCCTGAACAGGGCAGCCCTAGGATTGGCGATATATGGAGGATTGATTCTTGTGTTTTGGTGAGCACTGATTTTTGTTCGGTAAGCGTCTGCATCTGAAGGGGATCTTTACAGCCTGGGATACAATATATATCGATTGAAACATACACCAGGACGGTCGCTTTGGTTGGTAGATTAAAGTACTTAGAATAATGACAAGTCGTAGATTTACCCACGGTGGTCATAATGTTTTCTGACGCTGTTGGCTCTAATCTCACTCTGTTGGCTCTGCAATCGCCTCACCGCCAGTCTTGCATGGCGTGCAGCCACTAGTCGCTGTCGTCGTCGCTGCCATCGTTCTCCTATCACCCAGGCCTAGACAACTCACCACAAACCACCACCCCACACAGCCCTCGCTGTCATGGCCGTCTTGGTCACCCCCACAACCAGTTCGAGCCCATCGAGTCCCCCTCCCTCCCCTCCCTCCTCTGCGGTATCAGACTCCTCTTTACCTCCCTCGTCCACCATGCAACTCCCGGCATCCTCATCATCATCCCTCGAACCGCCCGCCCACCTGAGTGGTGCCAACTCAGACAACATTCCTACCAGCCCACACCCAGATGTCGACCCGCAGATCATAGAGGCCCTGCGAAGCAAAGACAGAATATACGTGTTGAAACTAGGGGAGCTCATGGAAGGCCTAATAAACAATCAACGGTACGTTTCTTCCCTTTTCGATACCCTCGCAATGTTGACTCGTCTCCTACCCAACCCGACCCTTTTGATAACCAAAAGCGATCGAATCAATTTGACGCCTTCCACGTCCTATCAACGATTGCTCGTGCATCGATGCTCGGCTTATTACAAACTTGTCCCCGAAAGCGATCCCACCAGCAAGGGCATTACCGTATCCCCATCCCCGGACAGTCGAATGTGAGAATCTCCCCTTCTACATATTTTATCGGGCCCTTATGCATAGATGCCTAGTCCACCGAAGAGGCTGTGTGAACTCGTCCAGTTGGAATCGATAGTCCAACCAGCCTTCAAAATCATGCGACGATCGCTCAATGACCGCCGGTCCTACAAGTCTCAGTCCCAGGCAGGGTCTGTCACAGGTGAAGAGGCCGAATTCTCCGACGTGGAGCCATCGGAATCCGGCAGCATTGGCGGCCGGAGCAACGCAACAGGTGGCAGCAGCAAAAAACGATTGACGATTGAAGAGCGAGAAGCAGCTTATAACGAGGCTCGTTCTCGTATATTCATGGACTTTCAGGAAAAAGAGAAGGACAAAGAAAAGAACTTGAGCGCAAGCTCATCGTCTGTCAGCCTTGTCTCTGGCTCGGCTTCTACAAGTGGAGGCGGAAGCAGTATCACAGGGGATATCGATGAGCCAGCTAGTTCACCCGCCACAGAAAGCGAGCAGTCAGTTACCCTTCCTCGCGACAAGAAAGGGCCTCGCCATCCACCCAGGAATACCTCGTCTCGCTCACTGCGCTCTTCGGCTCTTCCTTTCAATGGGAATCCTCGTAACTCGGGGGCATCCTCACCTCCCTTCGCATATGCCAACATATACGATCCGAGTGAACATCAGGTGTACGATCCATCACAGCAATCCCCTCATTCCGGGTACCCCCCTCAATACTTCTATCCGTATCTCCCGCCAGGACCTCCGAACTCCTATTATGGCGGCCATCCTTACTACGCCACATACAACCCTTATCAGATGCATCATCCTTCCCCTCACAGTGCCTCTGATCCCTCTACCCCTTCCAATGGTGACACTCATGTGCCTCCTTTATATGGGGGATATCATCCACATTATGGGTGGTCACGCCCTTCGTTACAATCCCCGCCTCATAATCAACAGCCTCCTCACCCACTGCCGCTGCAACCTCACAACACAAATCACCCCGTCATCCCCCCGCCGCCCCCGATGCATAACTCTCACTACCCACCATATCCGCCACCAGCGCCATCACACGCGTACACTTATCCCTTACCCTTCTATCCCCCTCCGCCGGAGCAACATACGGAATCTCCCGCTCCCCATCCTTCCCCAAACATGTTTGACGTTCCTGGGATGATGAACGGCAACGTGATGGGAAGCCACTTAAATGCCTCCGCCACGCCCATGATGTCCCGCAGTGGTATCCCAAGTCTTTCAAACAATGATCCTTCACATAATGGTCATCATAACGATTTTATTGGGCAAGGGCGTGTAGCACCTCCCAGTATGAACCATGGCCATTCAGCCTGGAGCTATGGCCCCCGTGTTAGCCAAGGAGGGTATGCATCGCTGACCTCGTCTGGATGTGGAAGCCCAGATACTGTCGGACCTCGATTTAATAACTCGAGGAGACAATCTGGATCCGGGAACCCAAGCTCTGCGTATAGTCGCTCCTCCAATGATGAAGTGTCGTCGACTGCTGTGAGTAGCATGCCCTTTCACACTATCCTCTAGCTGACATCATATATTCAGTCTTCCTCAACTACGTCGTCCTCATCACGGCGGACGTATACTTCGACAGCCTCTCCACAACATCCTCATCCTCTGCCTCCTCGCCCAGATTGGGCCGTGGGTTTGAAGCCTCAGACGGGATCGGGATTCAAACCACAGGCCCGACTTCACGAATATCACCATCACAACCCTCATCGGCCCTCAGGGAGCATTGATGGCACCTCGTCTACCAATACACTTCTCCAACAGATGGGAGTCAATACTTTGCAATCGTCTACCGAATTTCCTCCTCTTACCTCTGTGGCTACCGGTCCAGAAAAGCGAGCGCCTGCAGTCTCTGGTGCCTGGGGGAGAACATCGATCAATCGTTCGATCGGTACATCGGGTCCAGTACAAACTGGACCAAATGTCCCCGCGCCCCACCCCTACGGGAGCAGAGTAGAACCGCAGGTCCGACAGGATGAGACAGAACGTGGATTCGAACGTCCCCCACCGAAAGTATGTTTATGCAACACGAGAACTGTGCGCTCTCAACTCACTTTTTTTTTTTTAAATCCTCCAGTCTGCAGAACTTTTCAACCCAAAGGTTCTCCGGCGGCCTGCGGGAGCGAAACTTCATCTCGAGCCAGAGAAGGAGCGCGGGAAGGGCGGAGTGGTTAACGGGGTCTTTATCCCGCAGCTTGAGTCGATGACTTTGGGAAATCAAAGCGTAGACAGCCAGGTAGCGGCGACAGCGTGTAATTGACTCCCCTACTTGTTGCGAGGTGAACCGGTGTGGTCTGTAGGTTAGATGGCTGTCGTTGACTTGTTATTGGATTTTGTGCTCTCTCGTTCCTCTTGGGGAAATAGAACTTCATTCCGTATAGTGCAGCTCGCCATGAAGGGCAGCAACATTCTGTTATTTGGCAAACTTTGTGACAGTCGACGTCTCTTTCCATCGACCGCCGTCAATGACGACTACTCGGCTGAAGCATCGGCCAACAACAGAAGAAGAAGATGCCTCAGCATTGAAACTCGGCGCAGGTCTGAATCTCGTCTTTTATTCGAGAAGATGTCTTGAACTACTAGAGCGCTGTAGAGTTCAACAATGCAGGTTGCCTCCTGATTTCTGAAGTCAAATATCTGCTCGAGAACAGGGACAAGGACGCTCCCGATACACCGTATGTCTAACCACAAATCCACCCGTCTGAGAGCTGGCTTGCGATAGGACTCAGCGTTTACAATAAGACACTCGAATATGTTAAAACCTTCACCAAGTTCAATACGACCGACTCCGCAAGTGCTGTTCGGGAGTGTGTCGCATCCAATATACATTCCATTGCCTTCTTTGAGCTGATGCTGCCCTTTTTTAAGAACTCTTCGACGAGAAACGGCCTTAACCCAGTTCGAGACGGCACAGATAGCCAATCTGTGCCCTGCGGATGCTGAGGAGGCCAAAAGTGTGATCCCTAGGTACAATTATCAAGCTCATTCTTGGTTATAAGTATTTACTTTTGTTCTTCTAGTCTGGTAAAGATTGACGACGACAGGCTGCAAGCCTTGCTCGATGAAATTCAGACTATGCGGAAATTCCAATCCTAGGATACACGTAGGGTAGAGGACTGTCATCTAGCAGTAAGGATACATGTATATCATCCCTCAGCATCAGCAAGGTCTTTCTGGCTTAGCGCTGTCTCCTCGTCAAGATACAACGGATTGGGATGCTCATTATCCAGTGAAAAGCTTGTGGCATCGAAACGCTTCTTTTCTTTGAAAGGATTTTCGCGTCGTTCGCCTTTTCGGAGAGCAGCAGCAGCGGGGATAGTGCCTTTTGGATTCAGATAGATGAGATCATTTCCCGCGTAGGCGTCGACAGAACGCATCCAAGCGTCAAATCTGCAGGGTGTCATCAGTGACTTATCGAAGGAGTGAAAGTCGTAGACCACGCACAGCCCATGATGGTCCTCAATATTTCTCATGTTATCATAAATCCATTTTTGCTTGAATGCCTCGATTGCTTCTCGATGAGCCTCAAAATTAATGGCTGGTCGATAGTCAGGACTTGAAGGCTCCAGTTTTTCATTGATGGCCGCCATTCTGGTGTTGTAAGAATCAAATATAGGTCCTTCTAATAGCAACCCTAGCGAGGGCATTTTCGGAATGAAGACGACTTGTGCGCCGTACAGCTGTTAGGCCATGTGAAACCCGACCCAATGGAAGACGGTACTCCTGACCTCATTAATGACGTGTTCTGGAGTATTCGTTCGACAAGATAGCACAAGGGCAGACATCATTTTGCGCTGAAGGGGGCATTACTCGATCTGTCAGGCAATATATGTCCAAACGGACGCACAATCTGGCTGGCACATCAGCCACGTACTCCGGAAAACAATAGCCGTTCAATACCTGATGAAGCATAAAACTCTGGCCGTGGAACAAGACATTTATCCATTCTGTTTCTCCATGCACCACAGGGTCCGCAATCTACAGAATCGCTTGTCAAATTTCTGAACATGGATCTAGAGAGCCGCCGTCCTAACTTCGATTTTCTTCATATATCTTTGATTGGTGCGGTCGTTGAAATCGCGGCCAACTGTGAAATTGTGGAAGTTATGTGTGCCTTCGTACGCACGAGCTATTTGTCGTAGCTTCTCCACCAGAATAGACGGTACTCTCCAGGCGCGTTTACGGGCTAACTCTTCATCATGGGGAAGATTCTCAGCATCTTTCCAGAACGATGCCGGGTTGGAATCTTCTGCAGGGTTTCCTAGATCCAGAGAGAGAGAGGCGTTGTGTTCCGTAAGGACGCGGTCGAGGCCACTCCCTGGTTTGGGGGGCAATAAAAGGTAGCTGGGGAAGTAATAGGTGTACTTTCGACTATCACAAGCTCTAAAAAATGTGATTTTAAATAACGAGAGGAGACGAAATTTTGCATGCACAACGGACACACGTGCGTTGAACGAGTTTTGGACTCGAACCTGCATTCAATCAAAAGAGGGCCGAAAAGCAAGAAGTGATTCACGTACATATCCCCATAGACGGATTTCTGGAGGCAACTCGTCATTTATACGAGCAACAAGATCTGGCACATCGGGAACGGTTGTTATCATTTTGAGGGAAACGAGATTTCCTGCGGCGTGGACGCCAGCATCTGTTCTTGCAGCACGAGCAAGACCAATCTGTAGGATATGATATTCTATCACGGGATTCGCCCTAGGACGTATTCGACTCACCTTTACGGGATTGTCGGCGTTATCCTGCGAGACAGCACCTGCTCGCACCATGGCTTGAAAAAGGACTCCCTCGATGGTCTTTGTATGATCTGGTTGTCTGACAGTGACAAGGATGGTAAATTAGATAGTCAAATTCCGGACTGTCCGCTTACATTTGCATTCCACTGTACCCTGACCCGCAGAATCCTATGAGAAGTGCACACTGTCGTTTAGGTAGTCGGAGGACTTTCGGTTGATCTGTAGACTCGTTTCCCTCCATTACTTCATGATTACGAGTGCCACGACGACCGCGTCCAACTTTTTTTGTAGCATCGTTTTTTCGCTTCGCAGATTTCGGGGCAGTATCCTTCAGCTTTCCCGTCGTCGTTGATGCACCTTCTCCAAGATCTCCATTGCTCGTCGATCCCATCTTCTCATTTTCCAGCGGGGGCGTTTTAGTTCGTTTGGCGTCTGGGGCCGCCAATTCATCGTCTCCAGCGCGCTTTAACATTTCCATGTATTGGATGTCGAGGCACTGAGTATCTGGTGAGGTGTGGATATGTCGTAGCAGTTGGCGATGTCGAGGTGTGAAGACGAGGACTCGCGATCTGTACTGGCTTATTACAACACCGAATCGGTAAATTCGATCCAGCATGTCGAAAATTTAAACGTTATTCATGTCCATATTGCGAATACATCAAACGTTACGACTTCATATACGATTCGTGACCAGTTGCTCCTCACAACAACGGTAGAGTTCCACGAGGTCGCTGTATACCTTGGCTACATCTTCTCTGGGCTCCGCTACACAGCGAACGCCGAAGACTTCTCCCCTGGTCATTTCCTCCAAGGTCCCTCCATGTTGGATCTTCCACCAGGCATATTTTGCCAGGATTGCGCCACCCATACCTCCTGCTTCTTTGGTCAGAGAAGTAAATACCTTCATCCCGAAAATGTCCTATGTAGAGGGGCCAACATATCAGACGTGCGCACGGCTTGTTCGATGGAAGAGACAAACTGCAGCCAGCTGTAGGATCGTCGGGTTCGTCGAAGATCCGCCTGTCAGTACGAGACGTTGGGGCGGGAACAACTTCCCAGGGAGGATATCAATAATACGAGAACGGATAGACAAGAACTGGGATTCTAAAATTGCTCGAGGGTGAGCTGTCGCCGGGATAACATCGATCGGTGCAAGCGTCGATTTATCTTGCGGGTTTTCTGCCCGGAAAAAGAACTGCCCGACAACATTGGGGGGGTGAATCTCGGGAAGTAGAAAATATAGTCCAAAGTAGCCTGAATTCCTTGCCGGCGCGCTTTCCACGAGGTTATTGAAACGACTCCAGTCGCCAAGTGCATAATTATCACGAATATGTTCGCGAGCGAGTGCACCGTTTTTATAGCAAAGCATGGCGATCTTCCCAGAAGTGTTT
>Ga0307516_10005554_pt1 | contig 15037 bp, 18 predicted proteins | sample 19_EM_MG_FD_203310 | JGI IMG/M metagenome (GOLD analysis project Ga0307516, IMG submission 203310) | Populus trichocarpa ectomycorrhiza microbial communities from riparian zone in the Pacific Northwest, United States - 19_EM | ecosystem: Host-associated > Plants > Roots > Unclassified | place...
GACGATGAACTCGTTGCCAGGGTCGCGCTCCTCTGTCCCAAACAGGGCGGTGTCAAACTTGGCAAAGATCCTCTGGTATGTGGTGGACTTGGGGTCCTTGGTCAGCATCTCCTTGTACTCCATGAACGACTTGGAATAGTCGATCTTGCTGGCGTAGCCAACTGGTGAAAAGTCCTCATCTGGGGACACCATAAACCGAACCTGTATGTAGTAGTAAATCAGTAGGGGCAAGACACCTCATTTGGGGAGCGTGCTTACCACAGTAGCCGCAAAAGCGATCGCACCAGCAGTGGTCCGACGGAGCCCCCATTTGATCCCATAGGGCATGGGTCCAGAGGGCTTCTTGTCAGTGATGATTGACATGGGACCAAGCAGCATGACCTTCAAAACCTGCGCCGTGTCAGTGCGCTGTGTAGTGGGCACCTGATAAGGGATGGCACTCACCTTGATTATCGCTGGATTCAAGAATACGTCTGACAGTTTCTTTGCGTTCCCATCTGGGAAGAAGATTGGGGGGACGATGGCGTACTCCTTACCCTTTGGGCCTACGTGTGCACCAGCCAGCTGTTCGAGCTTTGGAATCAACCCCCTGTTGAATTTCGAGGTGAACCAGGCCTGCTCGAATCCAGGTCCAAAGATAGTAGTGGCGTAGGTTCGAACACGATTGATTTGAGATGAACGGAGGGACGACATCGCAGAAGAAACCTGGGGATAGTGGGTTGTATGTCAATATCGAGCAAATATGACAGTTGTTTAGGATCACTTACGAGTTTTTGGCCAGTCGCTGACAGAAAGTCTGCTACAAGTGGAGCAGGTACGAAGGATAAGATTTCCCTCCCGGCTTCATCAGTCTCTGTGATCTTCCCTGTGGTGGTCATGCCTACAATCCAACAGCCGGAGACCGTCCACAATGGCCACAGAATACACAAGGAACAGAGTTTATTTCCGATTTCCTGGAATGCCTTCCTCGTTTCCTTCGGCAAATCGACCACTGGCTTCGCTGCAGTACGTGACGCCGAAGATGCCAACTTGGCTGTTCCACTGTGAGCATCATTGTGTGCCTTGGTGTAAGCCTCGCTAGTGGATAGCTGCGTCTGACAAAGCAACTATGAAGACCCGTTCAGTCTGAGGGACCATAGCCGTGATAGCAGAAACAACACTTACTGCCTGGAGGTGGTCGACGTCATAGACAGTGACAGAACTCGCCTGAGAGAAAAGAGGCTGTGATCAAAGAACAGAGTCAGATCCGATGGATGAGAGGGGGAGAGGGTGTATACTGGGGTGTCATTATCAACAACGTTGTCGTTGTCTGAGTCAGATATGTCGAGGGTGCGAAGGCCTTCCATGGGGGGAATCCCACCCTCCCGCCATAACACATGGCTTATATGTCACTGAACAGGACCGGAACATGGGGGAAATTTGATGATTGGTGATTGCCAAGAACGTCCGAAGCATGAGGAGAAGCACGAGGTATAATGAATAATGATGCACAATATGGAATATGTAAATACACGGCACAGACAAGTGCTGCCTGTCCCTACATGTTTTTCATTCGCAGAAACATGTCTGCATCAAGCGTGTCAATCACAAAGTGGTCCCCCTTGAATTTTGCATCCGGCATCAACACCGCCCTGCGAATAATCCTTTCCACGGGAATCACGCTGCACCTGTCCCGAGCCTGGGGGTGCCACCCGTAGATTGACAGGCTCCTATCAATAGACCTCGTGTTAGACCGCAGCTTCTTTTCCAGTGGCTGAACGAGTGCAAGGTGGTAGTCGCACTTCTTTGTATGGCAAACAAAAACGAAGATGAGCCGTGCAAACGTGCATGCTTGTTGTTGAGACTTTATGATGACAAAATCATACCGCGGGCGCCCATTGAAGCACGGATTACAGCGCAGATAGTCCGTTTTTACGTGCCAATCAACCGTTGATTCATATTTCACCTTGAGGAACCGGTACTCTGTGATCTGGGCGCAATCAACATAAATCATGGGGTATGACATAAATGAAATTACTGAATATACCTGGTGTGAATCATTGACAGTGGTTTCACCCACCAACTCAGGACCCAAAGCCAGAACTGCACGTGAGACACGTACACGAAAGCCCACAAACGCTGGGTCTGCACTCTGGTCCTCGAGGAGTTTCCGGATGTCTAACGACTTTTGCTTTGCTCCCAGGATAATAGCACAGTTTGCCCCGGTCGTAAGCATTATCACCCTTTGCCTTGATCCACCAGCGTGATTCTTGTCTGTAGTTTCGGCGTCAGGAGCATACTTCTCTGCTTTCTTGTGAAAGTAGTCGAGTTGATCGACCTGAAACCGGACAAACACCAGGACCAAGTCGTGGTGTTCCACTTGTAGTATCTTGTGAAAACATAGTCAGACTAGTGTAGGCGAGTTGAATAATTATTACTCACTTGGCCGGCTACATTTTTGAAATTTGTGACCGACGTATAAGATTTTCCCAGTGGGCCATGCATTTTCTCGAAGGTCTTTGTGGTGAAATTTCGGGTAACACCCTTTGCCTCGATGTCGTCAAAGAGGTGCCGAACGAGGTGCATTTTGGGGAAGTTCCAACCCCCCTTGAGGTATTCCTGGTTATACGAGTGTATTAGCAATAAGGTTTATTCAAGTGCGGGGCGAATGACTTATGTTCGCAAGCTTCATGAACTTCTCGGCCATCTTTCTGCCGTAGTTGATCGTTTCGTCCGTGTGAGCCTCAAAGGATGCCAAAAGGTCCAGCTCGGCGTACGCCCAAATACAGTGTAGGAGGAGCTGGCCATCCTCGTCGGTCTCAAATGTATTTCGCAACACCTGGACGCATATCTGATGTAATCAAAACATCTATCAGTAGCACGTATTAGAGCATTATGTGCTAACAATCATGTACCTTGGACATGTCTTCCCACTTAGATCCATCTGTGAAATTGACGGCAAGGTATGTTCTGAAGTGGTTTAAACCCCTCCAGCAAGGCACACTGTCCGCTCTATCATAAATTGTGAGCGATGTGTGACAACAAAATATAAGAAAAGGGGCGTACATCTTGTCAATGCCAGCACATACGTCCCTACCCAACACCTCTACATGTGTCTTAACACGACCCCACAGGTGATGCCAAAACAAGCCACCGGGGAAGGTATGGAGGCGATCGAAGGATAATGCAACATATGGATCCGAGTTGTTGATCTTCCAGAATACGTTCTGTGAAGGGTCGTTAGCAATAGTACAAAGCAGGAATAATACGAACGAACACATACATCAACATCTCGCAGACCAGCAGCTTTCAAAACTTCTTTCCTCTCCATTGCGGCCTGTTTCCCTCGTGCCTCCTGTATTCTTGCTTTCGTGCCAGCTGTTGTTCGGAGGGCAGCCCTTGCTGAATAATCACCCAGCTTAGCCTCAGGGATTAGGCACTGTGGGCATGGGAACAGACTGCCCACTCTCCAAATCAGTGCCATGATGGATCTGATTGTCACCCGTCCGGGGATATCGTACGTTATTCGGCTGATATTTGCAACTGTCATTACTTACTGTTCTTCATAATCTGTGGCAAGGATAAATACTAATGGGTAGATATGACACTCTACCCCATCTCCACACTTCACCCAGCACCCGCTTACCGAGTGTTCTTCAATACTTTCGAGTAGTTTGTAAAAGGAGTCGTGCCAAATTACCCGTTTGAAGTTAACCCAACCAGGTCTGCCCTTGTCTTCGGCAGCGTCGTCAACCTAGGTCAGCGGTAATGATCATCATATTTGATGGAAGTCAATCGTCTCGGACGCACCACTGGGAGCCACCCAACGACCTGAGCCCCTCCGATTCCATCGCTATTCCGAACCCCCACTGGGAGATTAACGATCCTTGCCATAACAGGGTACCCCTTTTCTGTCCCAAAGGACGAGAGTCTGGTTTTGTCCGCATAGAGTTCAAGGCAGAGTATCTTTGCACCTTCCAGCAACGACGACTGGATAATTTATTAGCATGTAATTAAAATTGAAATGAAGCCGTTTGGACGTCCTTACCTGGATATCCCAGAATTGCTTCCCGGTCCATGGTTCCGCAAAGATTCGTGTGGAGTTCTCACCATCATACCTGTAAACCTTCTGTGCGTCCCACTCGAACTGTTTCACGACCTCTGGATTGATAAGGTGGTCCATAACCCAATCCTACAGTGGGCGACACCAGGTCTTGTATGTTTTTTTCTCACCCTCAAACTCGTGCTCAATTTTGTGGCACTGGAACTGAAAACCAAATCGGGTAAATTGGTGTGAGAGTGGGGGTAAGTACATAGTTACAGGGGTCAGCATCTTGCTGGCGCTCTCCAGTGAATCCTTCAGGTCATTGTATTTCTTGAATGTGAGCGAGCCTGGCCCTTTTTGACAGCGCTGGAATAGCCCGATCAATCTCTCGATCTGGGGCCGGTTGAGCGCTGCATTGTGGACGAGTTCCACAAACTCAAAGTCTTCCCTGGAGTGAAATGGGAGCCATGGTTTGTCGTCCGGTGGTCTTGTGGGGTCTGAGTCATCAACCAAGGACGCCTTGTACTCCTCAGAGCTGAGTACACGAGCGGCCCTATTGCTGTGAGGGTGATACTCAATTGTTATGTTGCCAACCTTTGGTATCTGTGTATTAGATCCTGTTAACCCTGAGGTGAGTGAATCTGTTGATTAAATCTTTGATTGGTACTTACCGCTCCCACCCGCTTCGCCCGATCCCTCAGTGTCAACCTCTGCGAGATCCCCATCGATCTCGTTGGTCTGGCCGTCTACGATCTCGCCCATCGGAATCGGGTGGTCTATGATGCTGGCATCAAATCAGGACGTCAACGACTGAGGTGCGTGCAACGTACCATCTTCGCCTGGTTCAGGGTTGGTACCGACCACCGCATTGGTGGTGGGAGGTGTGGGATGGCACAAAATCGCGTGTCTACCAAAGCCTCTCACGTTGTAGGAGCCCCCACATACATCACAGGTCTTTGACGCCTCTGTGGGATGCCGTTTTACACGGGGAGGCATCGGTGGGATGAGATGAGAGGCTGGACAGGCAGCATCTCAGATCTTGAGTTATCATATCTCGTTATCTTTTCCACGTGCTGATGTCAATTCTCATTATCTTTGCTTCTTGCTGATGATATCTCGTTATTGATGCTTCCTTTCAATTAAAATTGTATTATAATTACATAACAATTAGCAACAAATAAAAATCCCGTGAGGATTTTTCCGACACCAAACATATTGACATCAGGTATCATTATGTTAGAGAAGTCATCTCCCGGAAGTATGCTCGTGTCTTCTTCATAAACGGTGACCAAAACCCCGCAGACATGTTTACAATGAACCTGGGTTCTGTCAAGTTCCTCAGGTACTGAGAACTCGGATTAGAGTTCCTAGAGTGAAAGTGGATATCAACACCATCAACCACGGTATATATCTCTCTTTCATCACAGGCTCTCCTTCTTCGTTATTATGCTTATGCACGTACCCACTGCTTAGCATGGGGGAGTGTTGAACTCAGGAAGTTCGACCCGCCTTTATGGCATGTGCCTTATGGGCGCATTGTGTAATGGCGCCGTTAGAGGGCAGCCAGTAGGTAGTCACGTGATCATATGTCACACATCAGTAACGTGTGAACGTCACTCCCATGTTTGTATATACACCACATAGGGTGTGTGAATATGATCTAACACTTCTTGCTCTCAACTCTCACCATCCACTTAGCAACCTTCTCACCCTTACCAGGTAAGTCATTGCGTCCTGCCTGGCGCTGACCTCGCGTCTGCTCAACACTCAGGGGAGTCGATGCCAACACCAGTGTCGGAGAAGAATTGAGGGGAGAGGGGAGCGACGGGAGAGGAATAGGTGCATCTAGATGGTGGCAGAGGGAAAGGAGCCCGAGGCTGGCCTCCAGCTCCAACATTGAAGGGGAGCTCATAGGAGACGTCCCCTGCAAAGACGGCGAGACAGGATACCACACCGCAGGCGAAGTGCTGCATGGGTTGCCAATGTTCATCAATAAAGTGATCAAACTTGGCCTGAAGCAAATCGAACTGGGCTGACAATTCTCGGTTGGCTGACACCAGACGTTGCACCTTGTCATGATTTTCGCCGGTTTTCTACCTTTTTCTTTCTAAGTCCCAAGCGCCCACTCATTTAACTTCGCTCAACCATGACATGTTTACACATTCCTTATCTTATCTAATCTCATGTCCCATTTCTTTTATCTTATCTTTTTCTTCTTTCGGTCATTTCAGTCAGAAGGCGAACTCGGTCATCTCGGATTGCTTGGGCTAAAGACCTTTGGCCCAGAGGAAGACGCATACAGGACTATCTACTTCGGAGCAATGTCCAACTGCTCCCCTACCAAAGAGTCCACCAAGGTCATCGCCCTGGAGTTGATACTCTCCTGGACATCTTCCCAGGTCAACTCCAGACTCGGCTGAATCCTCTCCAACAACGAACCCTCCGGCTTGGAAGACCCTACAATATGAGACCCCAAGACAATGGGGGTCTCCAAGATGTCCACCTCTCCCTCTGCATCCTCCTCCCCTACCGACAAGTCAAAACACTGAGGAGGGTGAGCCTCAAACCTACTCCTCAGAAGACCAACCGAGATCTCCATGTTGGTCACCCTCCTCATCATCGACTCATGCATCTCCATAGAGAAAGCGTACTTCTTCTCCAACTCCAAGTACTTCTTCTCCAAGTCGGCAATGTTCCTCCTCAAAGTCGCACTCTGTAAAAGGATATCAGATTTAGTCCAAACGACCAAATGCGATGTCCTCACCTCTTCCTCCATCTGCTCTTGCTCACTGAAGAGCTCAGCCCCCAGGACAGTGGAGTACCCTAGACAGGTATCCATGATCGGAACCATACCTTCCTCCTGGTCGTGCTCCAACTCCAAGCCCCTAGCGACCCACTCCTCTTGGAAGTGAGAAGTCTCCACGTTGTGGAACTTCCCCCTCCACTTCAGCCTACTGGCAATCACCAAGTCCCTGATGTAAAGATCCTTGAAGCACTCCCCCTTCTTCTGAGCACGGGACTAGATGTCGGTCAAAGAGGTGTAGGGTTGGTAAATGTTTCCCCTCTTGTGGGGATACTTTTGGTGGTTGAAGGGGAGAGACTCGTCCTTGTCTTTCAAAGGACTACGAGGAAAGCCGGCGGAACGGGGAGGCTGGATGCGCCCACGAGGGCAAGAGGACGGAATGTGAGGGGTGACCCTCTTGCCGTGAGAAGGAGGGATAGTAGAAGATTTGCCATAGATGGCGCCGAGGTACTGGTCGATCATCGAGTGGGAGTCATCGAAGGACATGTTGGGGTTGGTGTGGTTGGTAGTGTTGGTGGGAGTGGCTGAGTGGGGAATGATGGGGACTTGCCGACCAATGAGCAGTCCTTATATGTTTCCCACTTTGGCACAACAATACTCCATCATTCCCACCGCGCCCATAAACCATCACCACCCACCCCTATATCAACAGTGCCCATATGCGCCCATGTCCATTCAATGGTTCTCATCAATCCCCAGTGATCATTTCAGGTTCATCAAACCCTCAACCCTTAGCTCGGTCCAGGCACAGCCCATCAGCATCTAGACCTTGGCCTTGATCAAACCCTGGTGATCATTTCACCTTCATCAGATGACCTTTCCCCTTATGGGTGTATTCTCTCACACTCCTTGTCTTCTTATTGTTCTCCTTATCTCTCATTCCCACATTTCATCAGATGATTACTCACTCTCATTCAGTTCTTACTCATCATCTGTTCACATGCCCCCCCCTTTGTTTGTTCCCATCTTTGGTTGATACATGGTCTGTGCACACTGCCTGCCCTAAACTTGGTCCCTATATATATCGGTAGACAGTCGCTGTCATTCCTTAGATTTTGTCAACTCAGGATACTCCTTCGGTTCTCACCAAACACGACATTGGTCCTGAGTGACTCCGACTTCTCCCTTGTTCCCTCTTGTTCTCACAACCCTCCTCTGTTCTCCCCTCTGTGTACTGCGCCCTGCGCCCCCAGTAGCACCCCAGCACGAACTCCAGACCAGCGTTGACTGTATTTCAGGTGACCACCGAGGTCCGCCCTGACACACCTGCAAGTATTGGTGGGCAGCCTGGGTATCTAATTCCACACGAAGTTTATCAGACCAGGCCAACAAGTCATCCATCTTGACCCGCAAGGCCTCAATGGAGAAAGGTGGCGCCTCACCGAACACAGGACGAATGGGAGAGGGAGCCGCAATAGCAGCCTGCTCTTCGAAGAAAGCAGCAGGAACAAAAGACTAAAAAGCATCCCCAATTAGACCATATCAAACATGATCAAGAAGGGGACACTTACCATAGGATAAGAGGAGGCAGACATTACTGATATGGTCGGAGAGGGAAGAGTTGAGGGACTGGGGGAGAGCAGAAAGCGAGGGATGGCGTAGTGGAAGGGAATGTTGACCGTGTAGGTTGGGGATGAGAAAAGCAAAAGCCAGGGGAGGAGGGAAGTATAAATAACTAAACCCAATAACCCTCAGCCCTGCGCACAGACCACCTCACAGCCCCATCAAACCCTAGACCCTGCACATGGAACCATCAGAGTGCAGTCACTACCCATCAGAATACGCCACACATTTCAGCCACCATCATAAACACCACCCATCAGTAACTAACCCACTGTGTCCATATTAAAGAGAAATCCCCATCCATCAAATAATTACCCGAACAAGGATGAAACGTGAGAAGTTACATGATCCGGGGATTTCCCCACATCATCCCTCACCAGAACCTACTCGACCAATCAGAAGACTAAGAAGTGACTCGAGGTGCGATAAATAGAAGTAAACATAGTAGACCAAATAGTACCACACAGGAGCATGTGATCAACATGTGATCACAAGCTGAGGAGTATATATACAAGGCTCCACTAGCCTCTACTCCCCATCTCACTCTTCTCTGTATCCCCCTCATACCAACACCCCAATAAACAGTAAGAGGATTATCCCTCTGACCCTTGGAACCACAGCACTTTACTGATAACTGTCGGCAGGTCAGCTACCTGCCCTTTGTATGTCCGCTCCCTTGACCAGTCTCCCCAACCCCCATAAATCCACCTCCCCCATTGCTTTTGTTGCTGTCCCCGACGTCAGACTCCTCCTTTGGAGTTATAGGGTCCTCAGAAGCTTGCAAAGCAATCTTTCTTCAGGACAACTAATCCATCAGCCTTACTATCGCCCGGTCTCGGCTATAGACCAGGGCTACACCCATCCCCCCTTCCTCCTAGGTGCCGATCATGTCTTCGAGTGGCGGAGCATCCTTCACAGATTCCCCATTTGCATCGTCACTTTATCCATTAACCCCCTCTACCACTTCACTTGTCCTCAACTAGTCGTATCTAACAGCTTCACTTATCAGTGCCCCCATCTACACCTCCTGCAATGGGATTTAACACCAGAAATCCCCCAAGAACTCAGTGAGTCTCTCAAGCAGGTCAACGAGTATTTGGACGGTGATCTGACCGAATTGTTTGTGCATCTCAACCAATTCTACTACGACTACTTTACTCCAATCTCCCCTTACGATTGGTCTCCCCATTCGCCCCTCCTTCCCTCAGAACCCCCGACTACCCCCTTTGCCCCCACCATTCCCATCCCTGACAACCCCAACACTATTCCTCTGGTAGGACAACAGTAAGTCCGTGCATAACCCCGCGACAAAATGTATCCAGCATGTATCCGTCCAATTGATCTCGTGGGAGACACATTGCAAATTTGATCGGCAAACTGGGGGTGATTACAATTTGGGTACATTTCAAATGTATCCAGCCTGTTCCGGCCTGGGCAAATTGGAGTCCCATAGCAGGGGACATTTAAAATGTACCCAGCCTGTACCCACTGGGCACATTGGAGTCACTTGTTGTCTGTACTCCCAATGTATCCAGTATGTGCCTGGTGGGTATTTGGGTCCTTGTCCCCAGTGAGTATTTAAGATCCCTGTACTGTGTAGACAAACAACAATCCCCTTTTGGCATCCACCGCCATCACCACCTCTCACTGGGGGTGAGGGGTCACTTACCCAGCAGGCCCATTGTGAGTTCATTGTGAGTTCTGAAACAATTTGCCCCCACTTTACCTGGTGGGTCCATGCTGGGTACTTTTTAAAAGTACCCACCAATTCACCCCCAAAGAACCCACCAGGTAAAGGGTGAGTTCTGTGTGAAAGAGCCCAGCAATTTGCTCCAAACATACCTGGCAGGCACATTCTGGGTACTTTTTGAAAGTACCCAGTGGGTAAAATTTGAGTATTTCCTCAAAGAACCCAGCGATTTGCTCCAAACTTAACCAGGGGGTAAGGTGTGGGCTATTTTTAGAAGTACCCACCAATTCACCCACACTTTACCCAGTGGGTTCTTTACAATGAACTTACAAAAAACTCTGAATATACTCAATTTCTCACACTGGGGGCAAGGGTACCTGGAAACAGGTAGGAACATGTCAGGAACATTGCAAGGACTGGAACACTTTGTTTGACATGTTCCCAGCAGGAACATTTTGTACACATCCTGAATGTCATACTACCATGCACCTGCAGTATTCCCACCAGGAACATCTCATATACATTTGTAATGTAATTTCAACATGTTCCTGATATTCACCCAGTGGGAATATTGCAGGCACATGGGTTTTTCTCAAGGAACATTGCAGGTACATGAGTCCATCACCAAGTAACTGCAAATTACATGGCGACGTGCCCATGTACCTATAATGTTCCTGCTGGGAACATGTCAAACAAAGTGTTCCAGTCCTTGCAATGTTCCTGACATGTTCCTACCTGTTTCCAGGTACCTTGCCCCCAGTGTCAAAAAACTCAGCATAAACTCACCTTACCCACTGGGTGCGGTGGGAGCAAAGTGGTGGGTACTTTCAAAAAGCACCTAGAATGTACCTGCCAGGTCCATTCAGAGCAAATCGGTAGGCTCTTTCATAAAGAACTCACCCATTACCTGGTGGGTTCTTGGGGGGCAAATTGGTGGGTACTTTTAAAAAGAACCCAGCATGGACCCATTGGGTAAAGTGGGGGCGAATTGTTTCAGAACCCACCATGAACTCTCAATGGACCTGCTAGGTAAGTGACCCCTTGCCCCTAGTGTCAGGGAAGCCACCTGGGAAGTCAACGTGCGCGATCAACCTTGGGGCCTTAAACAGGATCAGGGGACTCTGGAACAAGATCAGGGTCTGGAACGGGATTGGGAGCTGGAACAGAGCTGGGAACTGGAACAGAACTGAGAATTGGAATGGGAACTGGGGTTGGGTCAAGAGGGTCAAGAACTGGAACAGGAGCGGGAACAAGAACTGGAATGGGAGTGGAAATGAGAACTTGAACATGATCCCAAACAGGACATGGAGTATGAATAGGAATGGGAATCGGAACATGAACTGCTCGGACAGGGACTTGAACAGGGATGCAAGACAGAACACCGAGTGGAACTGAAGCTGGAAATGAAACTGGAAGGCTAACTGGAATCGGAACCGAAGTGGGAGCAGGGCCTGGTTGCGCCAATCGCTGGGAGAAGTCCAACGTCGCCTGGCGTGGTCCAACACGATGTTGGTGTCCGCCAATGCCGTCGTCATCGTTGCCATCCCTGGGGAAGTGGGGGACCTGGTAACACAGGGTGCACAGAAGGGTTTTCTGGGGCAGGGGGCTGTAAAGAGAATGTTATGTAAACTACAAATTTCATTACCAAATTCAGTGCCTTGAAAAGTGTAATAAAACTCAACCTTTTCCTGTTGTGCCATTCATTAAGTGCAGAAAAGTTTGAGTTTTATTACACTTTTCAAGGCACTGAATTTGGTAATGAAATTTGTAGTTTACATAACATTCTCTTTACAGCCCCCTGCCCCAGAAAACCCTTCTGTGCACCCTGTGTAACCAGTACAATGATAGACAAAGATTGAAGCTAGAGTGTCGTTGTTTTAAAAAAAAGTGGAAGCTACCTGAAGGGTAGCAACACTTGAGAGACTGGAGGTCGAACGAGAAACAGAAAGGACAACACTTTGTGGGATTTTGTCAAAGCAAAAAGTGAAGTAACTACACATCCATTCCCAGTATTTATCTAGTCTGAGCTCAGTTGATATCGAAACCACTTGCTGACATGTCCAACACGTCCGTCCGTCCGTCCTGTGCCGATCGTGAACTCAACATCCATCCATCATAGTAATCACCATGATTACATATACCTTCCCTCAACAAGTGGGAGGCTAAACACGTCCGGTTTCACCGCACTCTGGGCCGCCGAGCACCATGCTCGAAATGCCAACTATGACTGCTGGCAAATCTTACATTGGACATGGTATGCGTGTTGTTGAGTTCGAGGCTGCTGGTACACTTTTGCAAGCTGTTCACAGCACCGTTGGTTCACTTGTGAGGTCGAGGTTGTTGTTGTTCACAAGCAAGGCTGGTTGAATTGTCTGAACTGGACAACCAACTTCAGTTGTTTTGAGGGTTCAGTAACACTTGTTATAGACAACACCAGGTATGTCTAATGGTCTTGATATACCTCTGCCTCTATAGAGGAATGGAGGGGAGATTGATGTGATTGAGGTTCCTGATCTGCACTTGATGATCAGGAATGGAGGAAGGGATTGACTTGGTGGCTGTACAGATGAAGGGATAGGAGTGTAAATGAAGGTGGGTTCAGATAGGGAAGGGGCTGTGCCGGGGCTGTGTTGTTATGTCGTGAGGCTGTGCTGATATGTCGTGAGGCTGTGCTGATATGTCGGAGGCTATGTCGATATGTCTGAGGCTTTGCTGATATGTCGTGGGCTGTGTCGATATGTCGTAGTTACCGTGGAAACATGTCTGAGATCTGATCTTGGGATATAGCAATAGTTGAGCGGTGTCATGATTTTCGTTGTTTTCCACCATTTCTTTGCCTAAGTCCCAAGCGCCCACACTCATTCACTCAACCCATGACATGTTTTCCCTTTCCTTTCTACACAATCTTTATCACTTCTTATCTTATCCTTTCACCCCATCTTTTATCTTATCTTCTTAATTGGTCATTTCGGATATCAAGGACAAGTTGGTCTATTCAGCATACTCAGAGACTCGTATCCTTAGGTCTACTGAAGGAGTCCTATCTACTGGGAAGTCACCGGCCTGTCAAACCCCACCGTATACATGAGGGTAACCACCCTCTTAATCTCCTCCACCAAGGCCATCTCTGGAGAGTCCAAGATCTGGGTCAAGGATAGAGGACCCAGGACATGTGACCCCAAGGTCACCTCCAATCCGTCCAACGGCCCCAGGTCTAAGAAGGGGCTCCTGAGGACATCCCCAATTGCCTCTTCGCCTTCCCGTCCTCAGAGGTCAAGTCGATGACCTCAGGCACAACCCTGTCCATCTTGTCCTGGACCTTTCTCATCCACACCTCCATCTTCGCCATCCTACTCAAGCAAGAACTGATGCAGAACTCCGCCGAGTCCAAACGCATCTCCAAACACGAGATCTCTTTCTTCAACTTGAAGACCTCCTCATTCTGCTTATCCTGCTAAAAGAAGCCATCAGTCAGACGTCCCGAACTGGAACTCCAAGATGGCTCACCTCCTCGACCATCCCCTCCATCTCAGTAAACACTTCGGCCCCAAGGACCACAGCATACCCGATACAGGTGTCGACTGCCAGGTTGACCTGATCCGGCACATCATGCACCAGCCTCAGACCTCGTCGCACAAACTCCTCCTGGAAGAGGGACATCTCCGTCCTCTTCACCTTCTCCTCCCACATCATCTTCCCGGCCTGCACCATGTCTTGAAGGTACAGGTCCGAGAGGCGTTCTTGATGGGCATACTTGCCCTGAGCCCGGGAGTAGACGGCATCGCAACGAGGGTATGGTTGAAAGGCATCTGTAAGAGGATATCAGTTTGAGTCATCAAAAGACCAAACACGATGTCCTCACTGTCACGCCTATGGGTATGCTTTTGATGGTTCCAGATCGTAATGTCCTTGCGAGTGCTGTTGTTGTTAATGGGGGCACGACATTGAGGACAGCGAGTTTGAGGGACACCTCTGCAGGCAGGACCAGTAGGGGTTGGGGTGTCCAGCCTGGCAAAGACCGGACGAGTGGAAGGATGACGCTCCCTCATGGGAGACTGAGTGGCCGGACCGGAGGACGCACCCTCCCAGAACTGCTGGGTGTTCTCACAGTCAGAAGACTTGAAGAAGGTGACCGAAGACATTGGGAGTAGTGTTGTTGGGCTTGTTGTGAGGAAGGGAAGAGCGGATTGATGGGGATTACCTGGTCCAATGGGCATCCCTTTTATTCCACTCCCTCAGAACATCATTAACCCATCTTCCCACACTAGCTCAGGGGTAGTACAGCCCATCAGCTTCTAGTCCGGTTTAGGCGCAGCCCATCAGCATAGCCCATCAGCTTCTAGACCGAACCTGAAACACTCCATCAGAAGCTTCCCATCATTCCTCCCACGACCCACTCTGGCTCCGATCATTTACCAATGGCTGTCCTTATCTTTCATTTGACCTTTCCTCTTTAGGGTATAATTTCCCATGACCCACTCCTTTGATGATTCATCTTTCCCATGACCTCATTCTTCCCATTCAGTCATTACTCAGCCCCTGTCACGAACACAGATAAGCACTCAGGACGTCACACGGTTATGTCATGAGATTCGTGACATAAAGAAAGGAACAATAAATAATGGATTGCCAGATGATCTATCAAAGACATCTAGCAGCACTCCTGGCCAATGGGACATTCGTGATAGGCATGCTCTCGGTTATGCCAAGAACGCCTACAATAAATTATGTCCCTCCCCTCCCAGCGACAGTCACAACAGCCCAGCACATCGTGATTCATCTCCACCCCCAGGTCCATTACCGCCTGCTCAAACGCCCCCTGGGCCGCCTCCATTCCGTACTCCTTCACCAACGTCCGAAACATCCGTTGGGACTCCATACGTAACCGTTGTTCCCGGTTCCGGGGAATCACCCGCTGACACCAAGAATAGGGCAAGGAATTCTCCTTGCAAGAGTT
>Ga0307516_10005555_pt1 | contig 15036 bp, 15 predicted proteins | sample 19_EM_MG_FD_203310 | JGI IMG/M metagenome (GOLD analysis project Ga0307516, IMG submission 203310) | Populus trichocarpa ectomycorrhiza microbial communities from riparian zone in the Pacific Northwest, United States - 19_EM | ecosystem: Host-associated > Plants > Roots > Unclassified | place...
ACTTACATTGGCACCATGAAAAATACACCCCTCTCCAGACCCCCATTTCTCCACTATTTGGCCATTGAAGAATCAACTTCCTTTATGGGACATGACTGGGTATCACCTACACTGTGACTGCCCTACCCTGGTTGTACCCTGGGAACAGGTCAAACACCTCATGCACTACCTGAAAGGGTTCTGAACAGTGGGTTGGGGTTTGGATCATTCAGTAGTTTTGGAGGTTTCATCAATGTTAATTGGGGCATTGATATTGATTACTGCTATTCAATCTGCACATATATTTGCATGCCCAACAAGGGTGCAATCTCCTGGTCATCCATGGAGCTGTGTTGTCCAGCATAGAGGCCAAATACTCTGGTGCCATATATACTACAAAGAAAGTAGCTTAGATTTGCCACCCTCTCTCAGAACTCTGCTCTCCTCCTGTACTCAATTGCCCTATCATAGTCTACTGCAATATCAGTCCACCATTGAACTTGTTAAAAATGGAACTTTCCACTTGTGGACCATGAGGCTTGTAGTAATGGCACCATCCCCCTCAATTGTTGTGCTGGCAGACATCATTACCAAACCACTAATTCAAGCCTTAAGTTAGTATATAGAAAAGTGAAATATTTGAGAAGACACACATCTCTCCACTTCCAGCAATACCTCCCTGAGTTTCTTGTATTGGCCCTTCATTCTCCATAGATCATACCTACCAAGCCATGGATTGTGCTGCTTGAGGTGGTCTAGTCCCCAATCCAATTGCCCCAGAATGTAGTCCAGTTTTTGGATAAGCTCTGCCCTGTAGTTACCCATCCCAGTACCACTAAAGTACTTCCAGATTAAGACACACATCTCATTGAAGCTGTTGCCATCCTGGATATAACCCCACTCAGACCAGACAAGAAGCAAGTAGGATTTGAGGACCTCAATGTCCTTGAGTCCTCGGACTGCCCTGAACACATGGGTCTGACTTCCAACCAAACGACCATAGCAAACAGGTGGGAGAGAAGGCTGCCTGATCAACCATGACCACATCTCAGTGGGGATGTGTGATACAAGCACTCCTTCTTCCACAATTTGTAACAGCACATCAACCACACTTTGGCCAACCTCCTCAGTATATGGGACTGAAGATGCTGCTGCTGCCCACTTTTGGACCAAATCCCCACTGTCTGTCAGCAAATACCAGCGAACATGGGGTGATGCAAGTACAAGAGCATGAGGGCTTGCTTTTTGAGGTAGCCTCCTAATATATTTCCAGGTGCGATGCCATGTCAGCTCCCATTCCTTTGATGCTCTGGCAGCATGCAGGAATGCTTGAAACATCTCAGGTTTCCCATTTTGCTCCTGCAAGACTGCATATGGGAGGAGTGTGGTAATTGCCTTGCGTTTAGATCGGAGTGGATGGTAATCTTCAGCTTCAGCCATTGTTTTCACTTTTTCAGTGATCAGGTTTGAAATCTTTTCCATTTGTGCACTGATTTATGGTCAGAGTGGTGGCAATCTATGGGGTGTTGACAGACCTCTCATCCAAAGTCACAGCTCTGGTGTTTGAGATATCACAGTCCAGGTCAATGGCAATAATTGATAGGCAGTCAGCAATGACAGGTGCTGGAGGCAGAGGGTCTAAGGAAAGCGAGTGGAGTGCAAAACGGAGGATTAAACGGGAAACCTTTACTTGTCCTGTTGTTTGATATTTGAACTGGGCAAGTTTTAGGAGAGCATGGGCAACAAGGGTGTGTTCATCACCAGGTGGTTTATAGTGACCCCATGTGAAGTGTTGATGTTTCACACTTTGAATGAACACCTTATGGATGGCATTCATGGTGTGGGAGAACTGATGGCCATGAAAAGAGACATTGGCTGGGAAAATCTTACTATAGCGGTGACGTACATCCCCAAGGGCACTTGAAGTCGAATCCATGACCCATAGGTGAGAGAGAGTGCAGAAAAGACACAGGGCAGACACTGTTGTGAGCTGCTCCAACCCTTGCATGACCACCACCTCACAACCATTAACACTGATGCAACCAATGAAGACATCAAAACAGTATGTAACAATGGCTGGGTCAAATTTTGTGGGTGTTGACATCTGTTGCCTAAGGTGTTTTAAGGTTGAGAGGTGAACTGTTTTGTCCAAGGACATCTGGAGTATCCATGAAATACACCTCAAGTCCAATTCAATTGTTTGTTTGTCCAAAATGTGAACTTGAGGGGAGGGATCCATAGGCTGGTGTTGCAACAGTGACCAAACTGTCTCTGGCACAAGGCGAGAGACATCTACAAGCAGTGCAACTGGCAAAATGGCAATGCAAGTAAGGGAGGTGGTGATATTGGCCATTGAGTACCAGGGCTGCCCCAATGATGACCACCAGCCACTAGGCAACTGACAACACCAGGAGACTTGGATGAGATGGGAGATGATAATGTGGACTGGACGGGGGGTGTATAGGTAGATACAGTAAAAGGTGTAGCGCAGTATGCGGGCCATGGGGGTCTGGTATGGGCAACTTTCATAAGCTGTCCCTGCAATGACAATGAAAATGTAGAAGATAACACCAAATGAGGTGACTCCAAGGACCACACATGCAACAATAATGTTGACCTCCCAGAGATAGCGAGAGAGTGCAAGACCGAGGAGTAACAGAGCGATCTGCAACATCAATGGCAAAGACTCCATCACATGGTCAAAGTACCAGGTAATGACACCATCAAGCTTGCGCTGTCTATTCTGACTGCGTTCAATAGCAGTCCCACGCATATCGGTTGATGCGTATCGGTTTAACCACTGCTTGCCAAGCATCGCGAGGAAAGCTGAGAGGAGTGAAGTAGCAAGGCTTGCGAAGAGGATCGCCTGAACTAGGACAATCGCGGGTGGGGGACCAGCCCACAACGGTGGGGTGGTAGGGATGTTGTTGCCGAAGGCGGTGTTGTTAGCTTGGTAGATGAGGACACGGAGGAGAGCAGTGGTCTCGTCATTTGAGTTGGGCTGGAGCTGGGAGTTGACCTCTATGATGAAGGCGGAAGCGACGGCCGAGAATAAACCAGCCTGTGACCTGGGTAAGCATGTGGATCGAGTGGGGGGAACACAGAACTCACAAAGATTAGAGTCGTGTTCAAATCCTCTTCATGCTTGTTCATGAACTCCCTGTCGTACCATTCAGCCTCCCTGCGGTAGTCCTTGTAGAATTGAGCCTGATGGTCCTCTTGGGTAGGTGGTACTTGCTGTTTCCTGTTGCATTGGGGTCTTAGTGACATGCTGATCAGGTACAAAAGAACCATTACCCATCCGCCTGCTGGCCGCCGTCCCGCCCCCCACTCCTGTTCTCCTTCCAGGCTCCTTCAAGGTCATTGCTGTGATTGGAGGTCAACAATGGGGGGATTCGTTGTGAGACGCGTGAGTCCATACCCCGATGAGAACGCCTGGACAAAGCCCTCGGATCCGCGAGAGCTCAGACGCTTCTTTGACCTGAGGATCGAGTTATTGGTGAGCCGACCGACGTTAGGGCAATTCGACGTACCACCTTCGTTTCGTGTTCCTCCTGTCGACTGAGTTTCTCCCAACCTCGCCCCCAGAATCTTCGCTGCCACCTTCTCGGCTACAGAGAGGGACGGATTTGGTCAAGGTACACCACGGCATGGCCAGAGGGCTCACATATTCTCTACGATCTCTTCCAGATTCGCCATGATGGTCAGACTCGCTGAGGGGGGATTCCCGGGGCCTTTGAAGTGAGGTCAACGTGGCAGGAAGGAGTGCCACCATCTAATGAATTTCCCTGTTCTTCACCAAAACCCTTGTTCCTGGGCGGTGCGCTGACATTCACTTCCTCACCACGCGTCTCTTATTGTCTAGCCACGCTTGACTATCGGACAGCCTCATGCGGAGACCTTTCCTCTGGCAGCCTTCATCTCCCCGGCTCGGGACCGGAACCAAGCGACCGATGTAACTAAGAGCGCTGCAAATGAAAAGAGAACCGGTGGGGTGCGGTTCTGAGATATCATTGTACGGCGGCAGCCATTAGAGCGGTACGATATTGTCAGAGGTTTGCCAGTTGTACCACTTCACCCTCCCACAGCCCCGGGCTGTTCCCCGCCCAATCTTCGAGGACCCTCCTCCCCCGAACGTCCATCCGTTCTGCCTTCCTTCGCCGCCTCACGAACTTCACCTCCTGGGATATTAGGTGCCCAACTCGCCACTATCAACCTCGATGTCTAATTCTCCGGGTGACACGGATTGCCAGAGCCTGGACCCCGCGAGCACCACCGCGGACAAGCTCAATCAACTTCTTAGAGATGGAGGACCTGGACACAAACTCAGATTATGCTCTGGTCGGCGGTACACTATCACCCGACCCCTGGTCTTCACCGCCCCGAATCAGGAAATCGCGACCGAACAGTATCCGGTAGGAGAGGAAAGGGCGATTTTGGTCGTGGCTGGACCCGTGGCAGACGGCAAGGGACATACAACCGCCGTGGATGGGACGTGCGCTGATTGTGATGGTGTGAAACTGAGGAATGTCCGGGTGCGTTACGTTCGGATTGGGAGTTTGTGCATTGACGCGGCTGAGACACGCCCCGCAGATCAATGGGGCGAGGAGTGGCCACCCGCCCATCCAGGGAGGTGCTAACATCGAGATGGGGGGCAGCAACACTGGGCAAGTGGTGAGCAACCACCGCGGACATTATGAAGTGCGGGATTGAGCGGATCACTGCCAGGTGGAATTCGTTCGCTCGTACGACCCTCGCTCGTGGTCTTGTCTTCACGTTGCGGAAGGTTCATTCACCTGCTCTAACGTCACCATTCAGTACAACGATATCGGCCCTTGTGGCTCTGACAAGTCCCAAGAGTGGGCCGACGGTATCAGTCTCAGTTGCGCCAACAGTACCGTCCAGAACAATGACATCGTTGACCCTACGAATGGTGGCATCGTTATCTCTGGCTCTCCGGGCAGTCTCATTCAAGGCAACAAAATATCGGTGGAGAAGGTGTGTATCTCTCGTCCGGTTCGATGGTCCGAATGATCAAGCGTCCCTTTCCCCAGGCAACATGTCTCGGCGGCATAACTATGGTCGACTATGACAAGTGGAGTACGTGTACCCTCCTTTAAACGCGGACCTCGGCTCATCCTGTGGTGGCAGGTGGTAACTACACCAACACCGTGATCCAGGATAACACTATCCTGGGCGGGTTCGCGTCCGATCACCCAAACTCTCCCACTGATACTACAGGGGAGAACGACAACGATGCTATCATCAAGTCAGTCACAGAGGGACCCTCGATCCTCCCCTCCCGCCCACTAAATATGCCTCTTCACCTCTTCATAGGATCGGTATCGCGATCGGACCTCGAACTTGGTTCGGCGATCGGTACCGCAACAACGTTATCTACTCTGGCACTGTCTTGAACAATCGCCTCTCTGGCGCGTTCGGGTACGGCATCGCCATAACGTCCGCGCGCAACTTCACCGTCCAAGGCAACAAGTTGGTCGATGGCACGTCCTTCATCGGATCCCCGGGTCCCGGGTGCGCGGATTACAACACGGTGCCCATGCCTGTGCCCTTCGCGGTCGACAGGAATAACACGGAAAGTTTATCTCTTCAGGATAGTTTCGCAGAGATCTCCGATGGGGATTCGTTGACTTGTATCTTGCCACCTGACGGCGGAGATTACTGGCCTCGGCGTAGCGGCGACCACTACAGCGCTGGCGGTGGACTCAGCAAGCTTACCAAGGCCGGTATCGCTCTGGGAGCGTTTTTCGGTTTGTGTATCATCGCGATCGTGTCGTACCGCATCCGCGTCGCTGCTCTGAGACGACGGCAGCGGGGTCAAGGGAGAATTATAAAGCTCATACCAAACCCTTGATCGCTCATCAGAGTCGACGTTTCTCTCGTTCTTATATTACCTATAATATTCGATTGTATTCGCCCACTGGAGTCTGTGACCAATGTATGGCACCCTGCGCATTCGCCACTCCATGGTGGACTGGGAAAGGGGGGCGACCTTCCCGTGAGGCGTGCGGCTAACAATCTGAGTGAATGCGTAGAGATGCGGAGGCCACGGCGGAGAATACCAGTCTGCGACTCAAGTCAGAACGTGTATACTGGAGCAACCCACAACGCTGGCAAAGGTAGAAGTCGTGTTTAGAGTCTCGTCGTGCATCTTCACGGACTCCCTATCGTACTCCACGGTCTCCTTGTGGTAGCACGAAGGTCGCCTACAACTTTTCCGGGCCTTTTTTTTAATACTCGTTCCCATCAATTGAGTTTTTTTTTCCGAACCTGGCCTGTTTGTGAGGGCACGGTCTATGGTCTCTTGTTCAAAGCGTAGGTCTATCGGTTGAGCGTCTCAGATCCCATGGGACTGTTCTCCGGGGAGTCCGCGTTCCGTATTCTCCCCTCGTTCCTCGTCTTCCATATGAGGTGGGCCGTTTCCGGGACTATTATCCGGTATAGTAGTCTGTTTTTGCCTTGGCATGGCTTCCCGTTCTTTGTCCGCGAGTCTACAGCCTATGACGTCCCCGGCCGTGTCGGCAGGGGGTTGTTACGCCCCCCCCGAATATCCGCTGCCACCTTCCCGGCCACAGACACGGACGGGGCCTGGCCAAGGTACGCTGCGCACAACCCGCGGACTCACGTATCCTTTGCAATCTCTCCTTCGCCATGACGAGTGGTGTCAATCAGGTTCGCTGAGAGAGAGAAATTACCGGTCAAAGCCCTTTATCCACGCCCATTCTGGGCGATGCGCTTGGAATTCACTTGCCCACCAATACACCATGCTTCTCTTATTATCCAGTTCGCCTGTTCAACGTCCATCGGACAGCCTCATGTGGCCACCCTCATTCCGACAGCCCTTAGTACGTCCCCCCGGTTCTTGCTCACAAACTTTACCTTCTGGGACATCAGATGCCTGATTCACCACCACCAACCTCCGCCCCACCAATCTCAACATATGGTCCACCGAATTGTATGTCGTGCGAGACCCGGATCCCACGAGCGGCCTCACGGATCAGCTTCTTAGCGACAGAGGAACTGGATATGGACTCAGGCTGTGCCCTTGCCAGGGGTACATTATCACCCGACCCCTGGTCCTTGCCGCCCCGAATCAGGGTTATGATTGGATAAGGAGTTTGCCCATCGATATGACTGAGGTACCCCTCGCAGATATTTTCGGCGTGAACCTTGGCTTACCCTGTGGTGGCAGGTGCCACACTCATGGTGGACAACTGGATCCAGGGTGGTTTCGCGGACTACTACAATAATTCTGGTGCAAATGGAAGTAACCACCACAATGCCATTATCAAGTCAGCCACAAAGTGATTTAGATCCTCCACTTCCGCTTGCTAATGACGCCTCTTTGTATTGCGATTGGACCTCGAGCTTAGTTCGGAGGCGATCAGTACCTCAAGAACGTTAGCCACTCTCACATGGTCTTTAGCAACTACCTCACTGGCGCGTTCGGAGTATACGGCATCGCCATCACCTCCGCCCGCAGCGGGAAAACTTGATCGACAACATAACCTTCATCGGATCACGAGACCCTAGCTGTACGAGTTACACACCCGCCCCTCAGTCGCTCGTGGTCGACAGGAACAACGCGAAAACCCCGTCGATCCTTGTTGACTTGCATCTCGCAACCCGATGGCGGAAATTACTGGCCTATTCCCCACTTACCTATGACCCCGGCCCAGATCATGGTGGGTTCAGCGCAAGCGAGAAGGTTGGTGTCGCTTTTGGAGTTTTTTCGTCGCATGCATCATCGCGTTCGTATCGTACCACATCCGCCACGCGACTCTGAAGCGACAGCTCCGGGGCAAAGGGATAGTTAGGTTCATACCAAGCCAGTAATTACTCACCGTAGAGGGGTTTGAATCAAGTAAAAAGGATGTGGGAACACAGTAAATTACTGGGGTTTCTGCCGACCGCGGTCGCCACTTCCGGTCCGTCATCCGTTCACTGAAGCCCGTGACTGCGGTATGACCCTGCGTTTTCTACACGCACTCCCCATAGCCGGTTCTCCAGAAAGATAGGCCGGAAAAATTGGCGACCTCTCCGTATGGCATGCGGGCTTTGCGGCTGACAATGATAAATTTGGACCGGGGGCTCGTTGGCCCGGGGTTGGGGAACGTGATGACGGCACAGGGGCGGGGTCAAGAAATCCACGGTATAAAGCACGCAACGGTGCCACCTTCTCCCCGCTTATCCTCTCTCCCCGTACAACACAATGGCCTTGCAACCGACTCTCCGCCCCTTTGTCTTGGGCAACCCAGCTGCCCCCCACACCCTAGACATCTTCCGTGAGCGATCCTGACCCCCCTCTCTTGATCTTATCTCACATCGCCGCCATCCCGTATCGTGTAGTCGACTATGTCTGCCCATTCAGGTAACCCCTATCCCATTCCGTAGTAGTGTGTACACCGGAAGGCTGATAGTATCCTCAACAGCCGTAAAATGACCAACAACTTCAATGCTTCCGTCAAGCCTCTTATCGAGAACGGGGGCAAATACGACGGAAAGGTCAAGGCGATCATCCGACAACAGGTTCAGCCATGGCACGGTTCCTCGACCTTCGTCCACGAAATCGCATTAGCTGTGAGTTCCATCGTACATCTTATCTCCGCCAATTCCGGTCGCACGGACGTGCTGGCCCTATCACGGTTTCGGGTGAAATCAGATAAGATCTAACGAGTGATATCACATATCCCTTAGGTTGCCCGTGTCTCCCCGGAAAAGTTCTGGGAGTTCCACGTTGCGCTCATGAACGGTCAAGAAGATTTCTATGACATTCCTTCTTCCAAACGCACCCCTACCGAGACCAGGACGAAGCTCGTTGAGCTCGCCTTGCCCATCGTCGGTGCGGATAAGAAGGATGTTCTGACTGACCTCCTGACCCACAAGACCACTCCCAATGGTGGTATCGCCGTCACCGATGAGCTCAAGTACACCAGTACGTTTGATGCTAACCTCTTCCCAAGGGAAACATCGCTGATATCGAACAGTCAAGTTCTCCCGTCAAAACTCGATTCATGTCTCCCCGACCGTCCTTTGGGATGGTCTCGTCGCCGGAGATATTTCCAGCGGCTGGGGTGAAAAAGAGTGGACCACTTTCTTACAATCCAAGGTCCTCGTCTAGGCGAAACAACAAAATGAAATACTTATGTGTATTATGGCATAATCGATCCTCGTTCATCGTCCGAAGCATTAAGTACCATTCGCCGTGATGATCCCCAGCAAGAGCTTCCTGACGGATAATGCGTCCGCGGTTCCCCGACTCTTCTTCATCACCCTCCCGACGAGCTTGTTAACTACATTGACGTTACCCGATCGAATAGCGTCTGCGACTTCGGAGTTTGATTCAACCACTTCCCTACACCAGACTTCCATCGAAGAATCGCCCTTGTCAAGAGCGATGAGGGAGTGCTCCTTCGCCAACTCTTCTGGGGCTTTAGAGGATGGGGTGTCCAACATGAGCCTTAGGATCAACTTCCCGGAAGAGCCTATCGGAAACGGGGATAAGATATACGGCGATGGCTCCCATCAGGCGAAGAATCACCTGTAATGACGCCAGACTGAACCATATCAATCAACGAACCCAGTTTGGCGACCGTGATGGGGTTCTCTGTGAACGTCTGGTTCCTCGCAGCGAGTTGTCCAAATAGAACTTGAACGATCCAGTTCACGACGATCTTGGGGTCCCGTCCTTCTGAAAGCGCGTCAAAGTAGGCGACTACACCGCCTTGACCAAATACGCCATCGATCCCCACCTCGCGGCCTGCATCTGCAGTCATGAGGACATCCGTGTCCTGGGCGGAAAGACCCTGGGAGAGTAACCGTTTGCGAGTGGCGTCGGGGAGTTCTGGCATGGAAGATCGAATATTCTCGATATAACCCTACGGTCATCTCAGCACGATAATAGCGGATCCGGGAGGTAAGATGGTCACCTCTGTCAGGATAAGTGGTGGGATGTTGGGATCTGGCATGTATCTGTAATCCGGGGCGTCTTCCTTACTTCGAAGCGAGTACGTTTCCGCCTTGTCTTCATCGAATCCGCGAGTTTCTTGCCTCACTTCTTGGCCAGACGTCAAAAGGTCGATGTGTCTGAACGCTTCGGAAGCTGTGGTTCTCCTAGATATGAATCCGGGTCTCCGCGACGACCGCGGTCTACTCACTGATGGCGACCTGGATGTTCTTCACGCTGTTCAGGTTCTTGATCTCGCACCTCGTTCCGACTGGTTCACCATGTTTGTTGACCGAAACGTTCACGTCGCAGCGGAGCGATCCCTAGAATCCTTCAGCCAAATCCTGCCGAATTGAAGGAAGGGGTATTACCTGCTCCATGTTTCCATCACTCGTGGCAACGGAACGGAGAAGCGCTTGTAACGTCCTAACATACTCCCCGGCTTCCTCGGGGGACCTTGAGGGATTCAGTTGGAAGAGTAACTGCAGTTTTGATGGATGTACCTCATGTCGGGATCTGATACGATCTCCAGGAGGGCTGTCCCGGTCCTATTCAGATCTATGGATGACTTCCCGAGGCGAGCATCGAAGGTGGATTTGCCTGTATCCTAAGCAACTTGAACAACAGGATCGAACTGAAGGGGGGGAGTAGAAGCACTCACCTGCTCTAATTGAATCTGTTTGATCCCGACTCTACGTACACCATTTCCGAGGGTTAGGTGACCCCCAAGGGAGATAGGAGCTACCGGCGAATTAGCGGAGATGTAGGGTGGGTTCCTGACGGAGGCTGTACCATAGTGTTGGGTGATTTGGTATCCTGTGGGTAAATCTTGGTAGAAGTAGTGCTTCCTATCAAAGGTAGATCGGCGTTGGACGTTTGAGTTCAGGGCTAGTGCGGCCCTGACTCCGAGAGCGACACAGGTTGGGTTCAGCCTCTACAAGGTCGAGTTTAGACGATGTGCGGATTCGAAACGCGTCCAGAATACGAACGGGCAAGGTTCCTGGGAACGACGCGTCAAAAGCGGAAACGCGGGTGGACGGAGGCTGGGGCGGGTCGTTCGTCCAAGAATCTTGAGCATCCCGGTCGGAAATGTGAATCGACGGCATAGCAAGGGGGACACCGCTTACCTGAGAGGAGTTTCCTCCTCGACTTGATTTGAGCGTGGACCTCGATTCCGACTACGACTTGCCAGCCTCGCCACCTTGGGTCACCGCTTGCGTTGTTGGGGAGAGTCGAGTGGGACCTCGACCATCTTGATGAACGACGGGCGAGAGGCAACATGCACCTGTGCAAAAGCCCGGTGCTCGGTGCAGCCGGTCAGGAAACGAGTCTGTCGCGATCAATACGCAAATCCCCGCAATGCCATCCCGTCCGTGTCCGTAGGCTTTGTTTCCCGCCCATGGCGAGGTTCTCTAGGCGTCGGGGCGCCAGCCAGTAGTCTAATAAAGTGTTTCACCCGGTTTTGAGAGGGATCAGGCTGCACTGCTTGGGTTGTGCCTGTTTTCCATCGGCAGGGTAACCGGTTGTGGGATGGGGATACACGCGATCTCGCCAGCTTGCTGTGCATCACTTGCCTGGATGTCTCAGATGTCCGAGTCCCGCCCTTCCCTCGCGTATTAAACCGTGAGCCTGCTTAGCACCAAACCTACATCCGCCCTCCCACCGCCGACGACTCTCACTGCGACTACGCCCATGTTCCTCAACCGGAAGCTGAACGGCTCAAGCTCAACTGTGTCCCTCCGAGCGCGGCCGCCGCCACCAGCTGATGAGCCACAACCTCTCTCCCCGGCAAGCGACAGTTCCTTTGTTCACGAGGGCGGAAAAGAGGCGTCCAAGTCCCTCTGTAACCCGTGGCCCCCAACTCCTCCCCGCATCTCCTCCTCTTCCTTGACCCCTTCCGCTGATGGCCCAGCCGCGGCTGCCTCGTGCGTCCCTTCCGTCGGGATCTAAACAACTTCGCCGCCCTAACGGTCTCTCCCACCTCCAGGACGTCGGATGAAAAGGAAGATGGTCAGTTCATGCGAACGTTCAGCCTCATCGCGGACGAGACACCGATGCTCTTCATGATCTCGTACGTCATATCACGGGGATACGAGCTATCAACCACGCTGACTTTAATCTAAAGCATCGCCCCCGTAGAAGGCAAGATAAATCACTACACCCTCTCCTTATCGTGCAAGGCGGGCGGCGTACACCGGAGTATCTGCGAACCTGTCACCCTCAAACTAACATTCAACCCGCGACAGCTCACCTTCAACGTCTTGTGCGTCTTTCCTCCTCTTTCACCTTCTAGACTATCGTCGGCTTACCGTAAAAACCAGTTTGTTCCCACCAAAGCACAGCCTTCCCAAGAAGTGCCTGTACTCGTTGCGTGTCTGGCTTCGCCATCAGAATGTCGACCATAGGATCTTCGCCGACAATGCACTCTGGGTGGGCACCGACCCCGACTTCACTGTGATCCCAGATGCCACCGTCGCTACAGCCTGGCATAAAGAATCCGATCGGCAATTCTACAAATGCCTCGTCGGTCGGGCAGAAGTTAACTTCATCCTCAGGTGCGTTCTGACACTTCTGACACTTATCTTGTGCTTCCCGCTTCGGCTCGCTTACTGACGAGCTTGGCCGGTTCATGTAGGTGGGAATGGCTAAAGGATGCCGTCTACTCTCTCACCTTCGAATATGAAGCCGGAGGGGTCGGCAAACCACTCCTCGAGAACATGATCGTTCGGTTGGACTTCCTACCAGAAGAATTGGGCTGCCACATCTACACCATCCCTCTCATCTCAAAACCCGCCGGTGCCACACACCGTGTTCGAGTTTGGCTCAAATCTCCTTCACCGTCCAACCAGGAGGAAGACCCGCAACACTCGCACACGTATCAGAGGATCTGGTCGACCGATGAGTTCAGGGTTGGGGGTTACCTGAATTTCTTGGATGTCGATCCCAAGAGAGTTATTTTGGCTGCCCCCCTTGAGAAACCGCCTCTCCGAGTTCGTACGACAGAGTCTCGTACACCGGGGCGGTTCGAGCAGTGATTTATCGACCATCCCCCATCGAGGAGTTCCAGCGGGTTTTGTGCGTACCCAACATCCTCATTATGGCCGTTGTCTACTTTGCTTTTATGTGTCACGTGTTTACGATATGACCCGAATTGATGTCCGTATGTTTTCTGCATTAGCGTGCTCATCCGACCTGATGGTCACCAAGGGGGTGATGTCTTGGAATGAGGATGAACCATTGTTTCGTCCAACACATACCTCCTTCGTTCTTGCATCAACAAAGGGTCGACGAAAGTGGCCAGAACGAGAAGGTCACAGCGCGAGTATCGCCGGTATTGAGACCGCCTCAGAAGCTGAAACCAAAGTGCGCGTTCGCCTCTCGTTCACTTCGCAGTCGTGGTTGACGATGATATCCTGGCCATGAGCCTCAAACGCACACAGGAGTACAATATCGCCGCATGCTGGAGTGGCAGGCCTGGGCCCCCGGGCACACGCGTCAGTCCTGGAGTTGTTAGCAAGCCAGGTCTGTCATCGGTTCACTCACCGGGCGATTAAGATAAACGCGCAGCGGGTGGTACGGTGATACGCTCGGACGATATCGCTAGGGTTGTATATCCTTGTCCTCTTAGCCGTGAACGCGCTGGCTACTATTCGTATCTCATGACTTGAATACGTGACATGGATGTATCCCTGGGGGTCTGCGCCTGTTCGGCTTTTTCCACAAATCGAGGATCGTCGCATTACCGCAGAAAATCTAGGGGAAACGTGACTCTCGAAACTCTCGATGGGAGGGAAGATCGAAAGTACGGATGTCGCGAAAACTTGGTTCTCCTTTCAACCTCCGGCCTTGAACTTCGAGGGGTGCTGTGTTACTTTAGCGACATCCTCTCAAGGCGCTCCCTCACCTCCCTCATCAACTCTGGCCCCATTGTGCTAGAACATATTTGAAAGGTTCTTCCGCCGAGGTTCACGTTGATGGTCCGCTCCGCGCCTGGTTGGGACCTTCCGGAGCTCGTTTCCTCCTGGGGGTTTGGCCCCCGCTGAGCGGTGGCCGTATCCGTAGTACTGGTCGAGAGAACACTCGATTCTGTGGCATCCGGACTACAGAATGGTTTATGGTGCTTCCGGTCCTGCAAGGCGAATAAGCAACACGATTTGGACTATAAGGGACGGAACGCACCGCCTTCTGGCAATCTTTTGAGCAGTACGAGGGTTTGAACGCCTGAGGGCACCCTCCACCACATCTCCACAGAGTCGATTTCTTCGTCGCCACGATCCCACAATCCTCCGCAGCACAGAAATAGCTCAGCGGGTCATTGGATACTTTAACTTCTCTCTTCAGGTCCTCTCCAGCCTTCTCAGCCCTACGCGCATTCAGAGCCCCCCAGAGGTCGGTCAACCGTTCGAACTTTCCCGTGCTGTGCTCGCGAAAACCCGCAGATTCTATTGTCATCGCGACCTTCAGGGTCACAGGACTGATGAGCCCCAGAGCGACGGCTTCATTCGCACTGTTTCCCACATCATACAGGCGGTCGACGTCCAAGATCTTGAAATTCTTGTCGCAGGCCATATCGAAGAAACCTCTCGCAAGGGAGGAGTGTGCTCGCGCTTTCAAAGAGAGTGGAAGGTCCTCCCGGTAAGACGTGAGGTGTATCCACTTTACCAGCGCCGCGGTTTTGTCCTGAGGTGCACCGAATCCCGTCCATTGTCTGGTCATTTGTTAATCAGGACTCCTAAAAAGTTCACCTCAGGGGTTACGAAACTGGATACCTTATACCGAGTTCCAGGAGCGAGCTGGCATCGTCTCTGGCGCTCAATAGACCCGTGGGGAGATCTTCGTGGACGAATTTGATCGCTTGGGCCGTCAACTTGGCGTAATCGTTGTCGATGTGATGATAGTTCAGGCGGGTGGTTTGGCGGAAGTTAACATATTCAAGAGAGTCAGACCAGTCCATGGTACGGGTGTCGGGGTAGGGCCGCCAGGAGGGAGGGTTTGAGGCAGTATAAGACGGAGAGTGCGCAAAACAAACCAAATCTCGAACACCGATTTGAAATTGTGCCCCCGTGGAGGTTACCATCCGCTTCTCGGCT
>Ga0307516_10005556_pt1 | contig 15034 bp, 24 predicted proteins | sample 19_EM_MG_FD_203310 | JGI IMG/M metagenome (GOLD analysis project Ga0307516, IMG submission 203310) | Populus trichocarpa ectomycorrhiza microbial communities from riparian zone in the Pacific Northwest, United States - 19_EM | ecosystem: Host-associated > Plants > Roots > Unclassified | place...
AATAGTACCATCCCCAGATTGTTTGATCCACACGTTGTGAGTCGAAAACGTCGAGGGTGACCTGACGACCAGGATGCCAGGCTATAACCACGCCGGTCTTCAATGCCCTCCTTGGCCCGACACCTACAACTTTTCTATGGTGAAAAATGCGCGGGACTAGGGTTGGTTTGTTGTGCTCAATGAGGGTCTATGTCGGTGGGGGCAACCGGTTATCTACTCGGACCAGGTTTGTTTCCTTTTACTTATGTGCAGATCCTGGTGGGGTCGTAAGGGTGATCGCCACGTTAGCGGCAAGAGCCGGAGAGTAGCCGCCACGCTCTAGTCGTGTCTGGTGAGGACGAGATCGCATATATCGTATCCTACGGGTGCGTCGTAAACTCGCGCAAGGACGAGCTCCTCGTACGAGCGTAGTATCAGAGGTAAACGCGAGAAACCGCGAAACCGCCTAAACTACTGGCCCATTTGCAAGCCAGTAAACGGCACCTCATTCCACACTGTCGCCATCGGATGGCCGAGCGGACCGTGAGCGGACTAGTGGTATATATCCCTGGGGTCTGAGAGTCTGGTTTACCGCTCAGAAAGTCTGCCTTCGATCCTTCCATCCCAATGTCCGACTCAGCAGACTCCGATTCTCCACAAGTCAAGCTCATGCGCGAGTGGGACCAGGGATTTGAACAAAGGGATTTGGCCCGTATCGAAAAGTGCTTGCACAAGGACTATCGTCACACACATTACCCGCGATCTATAGGCAGACCGGAGTAGACGAAAGAGCAGTGGATTGAACACTTCGCGGTTGTTCTCAGCATCTGGACTGAGAGCAAGGTAAGCTGTATTAGATATTCGAACCCTTTTCGCTGCGGCTAAACTCCTCCCGCAGGCGACTATCCATTCCATTATAGATACTCCCGGGAAGGTCATCGTTCACGTATCCCAGATATTCATATCGACACCGCACCTACCTGATGCGGTACCCACCCCACAGGTCACAACCAAGGCGAAGACCTCGGTCGGGGTAGATGTGACCCGTGAATCGATCCTCATCGGCCACATCGCACCCGACGAAGACGGCAGCCTGAAGATCAAGCAGATCGAAGAGTTCACCGACTCTAGGCGTTTCTCGACTTTGTTCAGGCGGTCACGGCGGCAAAATCCAAGGAGTAGTGTATCCGTGTGCCTGATGACAGCGAAGCTGTGTATTAATGTAAATCTTGATCGTGATCCTCTACATTAATACGATGAGGGAAGGATTCTCAGAGGCGCGATTAAGAGACAGATCCGTGCGAGCTGTAAATCCCACCAGGAATCTACCCGGTGAGACCACAACAAGCTCCGCGTACGAGTACGTCAACAAGCTCTGCGTACGAGTACATTAAAAAGTTCTGCGTACGAGCACATTAACAAGCCCCGCGTATGCGTACCAAAAACCCGCGAAAAAACACGTAAACCACAGGGACCGGCGGGGCACTTCAGCGCCGGCCCTGTACAAAGTTGACCACGGTTCCAGTGGACGGAGGCCAACTGTTGATGGTGAGCGCTGAGGTGCGGCTTCACCCTAACGGCGAGGAGGTCTGGTGACGATGGCGGCATCACTGGAGTTTCCCGAATGACTCGGACTGGCGAATCCTCCGTAAGTTACATAAGTACCTCCTGGCCGACCGTCGACATTTCCAACCAGTGAAGCTTACGTGCTTCGGGAGGAGTTGAGCCCGCTAGCCCTACCCGACACTGCGCTCAAAATCCACCTGGCACCGGGCCAAGATGGCAGTCTGCGAGTGTAGTCCCGTACCACTGGTCATGACGGTACTTGGAACTTGTAGCTCGAAGCTCGAAGCTTGGAATACCAGAGCAGAGTCCGAACGATGGCCTCTTGGCTCTGGTCTAACCGCATGGCGCCTCGAGCTCGTTATGATTGGCCCGTTTTCAAAACGTCAACAACCCGTACCTCATTTCAGGCTAGCCCCTATCATTACTCGATAGTCGGGCGGGTCCGTGCGCGAACTAGTGGCTTGGAACGTGCCTCTGGGTATATATACCCCCCATCCTGGGGTCTGAAAGTCTGACCCACCTCTGGATCCTCAGAAACACCACTTCGATCTCTTCGTTTCAACTTCGCTTCCGTCCCAATGTCCCCCTGCACACAAGACACCGATTCCCCACAGCTCAAATTCGTATTCAAATGGGGTCAGGGATTCGACAAGGGAGACCTTGCCGCTATCGCGGAGTGTATGCACAAGGACTTTCGCCACAAACTCTACCCGGCATCTCTTGGGAAACCAGAGCAAACCAAAGAGGAGTTCCTCGCGGACTACGGGCGTGTCGTTGGCCTAACGGCCGACAGTAAGGTGAGCTATCTCAGTTATTACTCCGAACTTTGCCGCGGCTAAACTCCCGTAGACGGACATGCATTCTATCACAGACACTCCGGGGAAGGTCATCGCACACGTCCGTATTTCAGATCTTCAGATCTCTGTATCTATCTGACGTGGTACTCACCACCCAACAGCTCACGACCACGACGAACACCAAGGTGGGGGTCAAGATGGTCCGCGAATCACTCTTCATCGAGCACATCGTTACCGACGAAGACGGGAGTCTGAAGGTCATCCTCTGCGAGGAGTTCACCGACTCCAAAGCCCATCTCGACTTCATTCAGGCGATCACTGCGGCAACCACCGCGACAACCAAGTAGGAGTAGTGTTCTTTGCACGCCTGATAACGGCGAAGTTGTGTGTTGCGAATGTACAGTAAACTTGTGCAAACTGCGAATTCCATTTGGAACCAACCCGGTACAATTACAACAAGTTCCGCGTATGAGTACACCAAAGGCAAATACGAAAATCTACGAGAAAGCATCTAAACTACAGGAAACGGCGCTCAAGTGTCCATGAGGAGAGGGGTATACACTGGTATACACGAAGATGAGATAAAAAGTCCAGGCCACCCGTGGCGAGGGCCCCGGGAGGGGAAGGGAAAGGGAGAGGCGGATCACGACCGTGACCTGTACAGTCGCCGAGGAGGCACTCCAGTCGCGGACTGAGTGGGTTGTTCCTCAGTGCGCCGGCCCTGTACAACATTGGCCATGGCACCAGCAAACAGAGACCGGCCGCCGGTGCTGAGTTGCGGCCTCACCCTCGTAGGAGGCCTTGTGATGGCAGCGGTACCAGTACTTGAGTCGCCAAACCTTCCCTGCCTCCTGGTCGACGCCTCCAACTCCGCGGCCAATGCGTGCTTGACCGAGTCCGGGACCAGGTCTGTGCGGACGACCTTCCTGCCGCCGTGGGTGTCGTCGTTCGGATCCACAAACTCCAACCGCCAATGCCATGTATGGCCCCGGAACCGCCTCCCCTGGAGCTCGTCGAACATCCTGATAGCCTCGCCGAGGGAATCGAAGTCGGCGATGGCATAACCGATGGAGGGATACTCCACACCGTCGATCGTCCTGCCACTCCAACACCGGAAGTACCTGGTTGAGAAGAACCCCATGGCCTCGGTCAAGTAGTTGTATGAGGGTACCCCCTCGGTCATCCGGAACCAATCTGCATCCAAGTTGTCGATAGCGATACGCGTGGTGGGTTTTTCGCCGTCCTTGTCCGTGGGGCGGACGAACTGCCACTCCTGTAGATGCGTCTTCATAGGGATGCAAGCTTCCGGTTTTTCGAACTTCCAGTTTTCCCATGACTTGGGCCGACCGTCGGACTTGGAGAGTTTGCAACAGTGAAAGTATTGGGGGTGGCGGGGGTGTCCGGGCGTCCTGGCGCCCCGACTACTTCCTTCACCGCGATCTTCGTTGGCAGGCGCCTGGGTGCGGATCGGATGTGACCTGGAGGTGCGAGGAGGGCTCGGGGATGGGACGGGTGTGGTACGGGCGGGCTCGATAACTTCCTGTCGAGGAACTTCCGGGGCTGGCTGTGGTTCCTTGACAGCTTCCTGGACTGATTCGGCAACCTGTTCTCCAACTAAAAAAGTTCCATTAACGCACTTCTCAAGGGAAAATATGAGTAAAGTGCGCACCACTCGAGTCTTCCAAAGCGGCCGTAACAGTTTCCAACGCTCCCTCCTCACCAACGGAGACTTGTGCTTCTGCCTGCTCAAAGACGTTGACGGCTTCGGGATGCTCAGCAATTTCGGCGGCGTCAGAAGGTTCCGGAGCGCCGATTTCCAAAGCGTTGACTTCCTCCACATGGACAATTTCCTCGGTGAAAGGTAGGGGTCCCAAACTGTTGCCTTCATCATCAGACCACAGCATCCCGGTGACAATGATCGGCGACCTCCAAGGCGAGTGACAGGGGTCATCCTTCGCTTCCACGGGGCTCGGGGGGAGTTCCGGAAGGACTTCAGTGACTGGGCGGACCGTGTAATCTTCTGCGTACCCGGGTTCGGAGTTGTCGTCGTCCTCGGATTCGGCGGATTCAGGTTCGAGTTCGTCCTCAGAGTCGGAGTAAAGAATGTCCTCCGGTTCCTCTTCCGAGTCGAATTGCTGGGCGTAATCCTCGGGATCGACCTCGGACGGAGGGGAGATGACGATGATAGGGATTTCGCCATCTGGGATCCAGGGTTCAACATCTTGTTCCTGAGAAGGGAGGTCATCCCCGACCGAAGTTTCGACCTCTTCCGCGATGATCTCCAAACCGGTACCGGCAGCAGCCCTCTGGTCGACATGAACGGGGTCCACGGTCAAGCCGGCCATATCTGAGGAAGGTTCAGAGGGGGGGAGACCATTAACCGTAATTGCCTCCGTGGTGGGTTCCTGGACAGGGATTCCAGAGTCGACAACGGGTTCGTCGTCGGAAGGCGAGTCCATTGTGTGAGAAGGTGGATCCGCGGCCGAATCATCCGGAAGGGGCACTGCAATGAATGGTCCTTCTGCAGGAGGTTCCAGGGGGGACTCGTCTTCCTCAACCGAAGTGGCCGTGACAGATCCCAGCTTTGCCACGAGTTCTTCCGCCAGAATGGGGGCAGTCGGCTGGACGAGGTTTACGGTCGAGTTCGTGACAGTGGTGGAACCGTCGTCGTCATCTTCCAGTTCGGTGTCCTGGGAAAAATGGGTCAGAATAGGCCCAGCGCGAATAACCAAAACAAAGGAGACGCACTAATCCAGTGGTATCGACTTCCTCGTCAGTGGCGTTGTCAGAGGTGGCAATAACGTCTTCTAGACCTGGTGGACGGGTCAGACAAAGTGAGGGACTGAACGAGATACAAGGAAGGAAAGCTACTTACCATGCACCAAAGTTGGTTCCGTACCAGTCGCAGGGAGCAATTCGGCCGGGTGCTCCGGGGTGGTAGTATTGCTTTTTCCTGAAACGCAATGCGTGCAAGTGAGCGGGAGGGTCCAGATACCAGGGTGAGGGAGCATTTGCGTACCGAGGGAGGCGGCATCTGACGGTGTACCGGGGAGAGTGGTTCCATAACCAGAGTCTGCTGGCGAGGAAAGTGGTGGAACTGTCAAAGAGTTAGATGGATGGGTAAGAAAGAGAGGTACGGTGTAGCTTACGTTTCTTCTCGAGGTGGTTTTCGAGGGTGGAGAAGTCCAAGAGGCGGAGGAGGGGAGGGGAGGGGGGAGATGGCTGGTCTTGCTGTTGTTGTTCGGCTGATTAGGCGGTTAGTTCGTGGTGAGAATGAAAGAGTGTTAGAGGGTACTCACGGGCAAGCCAGAATGTGGAGGATTCGGGAGGGGGAGGGGAGAAGATGGGCTCCAGAGGAGCATAGGGTTTGGGGTTGGAGATCCGGATGTTGACGGTTCGGGGAGGGGTGAGGATCTTGGTGGGAAGCCGGATTGGTTGTGTATCCACGGCTTGTTCATCCAAAGGCTTCGGTTGCGAGAGAAGCTTGAGGATGAAGGGGACGACGACCAGGGGGAACCAGACCGAGATATAAATCGCGGTCAGCACGTTGAGGACCTGGAAGTTGAACAAATCGCGCCAGTGGAATGGGCCCTGGTATTCCGGAAACACCACAAAGACATGGGCGGTGGCCAGGGAGGGATGATTATCGTATCGCGTGGGACAGACTTCCTGGATGACAACTTCGACGCGTTCTTCGAGCGGGACCGGACACGAAGGGAGTGGGTGGACGACGTTGGTTTCGACTGGGGTGGCGGGGGAGGCATCGACTATGGTGGCCACAAACGCGACGGGGTAATCTTGAGGCTCGAGTGGACCGCGGGAGAGGGAGAACACCGAGGAGATTTTCTGGTGGACACCATAACCGAGAGACTTGAAGCGCGTTTGAAACCGCTGGGGGATCGTGAGTGGCCCCACAACCAAGTATAGCAGGAACGCCACAATCGCGGCGGGATTGATTAACATTGTTAGCGCGCGGACGCGGATGACGCGGAAAACTCTGTGGAGGAAGCGCAAAAGAGTAGGAGACGAGCGAAGGCTGGTGGTGTGGTCGTGGTGGACGGGAAGATGGGGGGAGACGTGAACGGGTGGCCTGCGATTATAAAAGGGTCCACGCCACTGGTAAGCAAGGCCATGGTCCACACCCGATCATCGGCAAGATCGAAGTCCGTGCCACGGCTGGCTTCAAACCCACAGGATCAATACACTTCCCCCATGGCTCCAGCTATTAATCTAGCCAGTTTCGGGCTGTATCTTGTGCCTTGGGATGGGTGGAACGAACGGTAAAAGGTGGATTCAGAATTTTTTCCTTGAGTGCGTCTCGAAGAGTGAGAAAGAAGGCTTTGAGCATCGTGGCTCTTTGATGGCGGGGATGACGGACCGGGCGAACTGCCATTGTCCAAAGTCCTCCGACTGAGACAGACGGACAATGAGCAGTCGCCAGCTCGACGACGGTAACTGCGACCACTCGACGAGTTTGAGCTGAATGGCGAGATAAATACGCGGTGTATCTCTCGAGCTCGACTGGAACGGGGTGGCACAACTTACTGGACCCAAGCCTGAGGACCCAGCCCGAAAAAACGGGACCACCGCCACACGTTTTCAAGATCAAAGCCACGCTGTGTACAATCTTGCCTCGAAACGGAATTCGGTGCATAGGTTCACGCAACGTGTACCGGCTTCAAAGCGCTCAAACCCCGTGACGGACAAACCTCGGGAACGTCTCAGGGCGGACGGTCGGCCTTTGTGCAGGAAAGAGAGTTTTTTCATTTTCGTTGCGGAGAGAGAGGGAACAAATGGGTTGGCAAAGTCGAAGATGAGGGGAGAGGGAAGGAGGGGTGGGACCGGAAAGAAGCGGAGGCGGACGATCAGAGACTGGACTGGCTACAAACCACTTTCTTTTTCGACCCGACGACCTCCACCACCTCTTCCCTCCCATATAATCTCCAGAAATGGCGTCAAGAATCGCAGTGAACGCCCTCAAATCAACTGGCAAGTCTCGCGCTTTTCGTATCACCCACGTCGTCCGTGAGCTGTAACTTTCCGAACAGTTGGCAGGGCCAGACCGCAGGCCTCCCTCGCTGCTGTCTCAAGATTCCAATCGTATGTCTCGGGTGCGCAGTGTACGACAGCTCAACTGACATGTATTCCGTACCGTGTAGACGGGCAATGTCCACCCAACCACCGGCTGAGAAGGCTTCCGAGATCATCAACAAGCTTCCGTCCTCCCCCAGCTTGGTCACTAAGACCGGCACCGTCATTCTTGGTTCCGGTTTGGTCGCCACCGCCATCTCCCAGGAACTCTATGTGATGAACGAGGAGACTGTGATCGCCGTCGGTTTCTTCTTGCTCCTCGGCTTCATTGCCAAGGTATGTTATCCAGTCGGAACTTCACCGTCGTCCTAACGCGTAAGTTGCACTACAGTCCGTCCGTGAGCCCTACCGTGACTGGGCTGAGACCCAGATTGCCAAAATCAGAGGAATCCTCGACGGTGCTCGCGCCGAACACACCCAGGCTGTCAAGGACCGAATCAACTCTGTTGAGCAGATGAAGGATGTTGTTTCTATCACCGAGGGTCTCTTTGCTCTCTCCAAGGTTTACACAACTCGACTCGGCTAAATGGATCCAACTTAGCATCACTCCCTTAGGAAACCGCCAAACTCGAGGCCGAATCTTTCGTCCTCAAGCAAAATGTTGTCCTGGCTTCCGAGCTCAAGTCCGTTTTGGACTCTTGGGTCCGCTATGAACAACAGGCCAAGGAGAACGAGCAGGCTGCCCTTGCGAAATCCGTCATCGAGAAAGTGTTGAAGACGATCCAGGACGAAAAGACGCAAAAGGACATTCTTGCGAGCGCTGTTGCCGAGGTTGAGCGTGAGTGCAATCTTATGATCGGACCCTTGGACCTTCCGCTCACCGGCGCTCCCGCCCCGTTTTGCAGAGCTGGTCAGGTCTAAGGCTATCTAGGTAGAAACTCGTCGGTCGGCTGTGGTCTGCTTAAACCGTAATAGATATATCTTAAGCGCCGATGGATGTTTGCGTCGCGTTTTTTTCCCCCGTATTCCGTAGTTTGGCTGCACATGCCGGATCGACGCGTCTCCACGATCACAGCACACCGACGGCCACCCGGTCTGTCCTTGACCACCATCTCTTCCCCCTCCTTGTTGGCGCAATATTGGTTAACCACAACCACAAGCCATGGATTCTGACCTTATACAGCTCGTGAACAAGCTCCAGGACACGTTCGCCAATCTCGGTGAGGCAAATGCGGGACATTGTACACGAGAAATCCACCCTGACGATTATATGTTTGGAAAGGTGGTGAGCTGGACATGCCGCAACTAGCCGTCGTACGTTCTCTCTTAGCTGGGATATCAGTGAATGCGCCTTTTATCTAGTTTTGTTGTTTGAAAGGTTGGGAGCCAGTCTGCGGGAAAGTCCAGTGTCCTCGAAACGTCAGTCAGCCACCCACAGTCTTGGGATCCTTACAGCTGACCTCTGGTTCCTGGAATGTAGGATCGTGGGTCGTGACTTCCTCCCCCGTGGTCAAGGCATCGTCACCCGTCGACCACTCGTGCTCCAACTCATCCACACACCCGCCCCCCTTCCTCCCTCCGACCCCCAATCCTCCGACACCCCCTCAATACCAACGTACACCGAATGGGGGCAATTCCTCCATGTGGACAAACGGTTCACGGACTTTAACGAGATTCGGAAGGAGATCGAACAAGAGACGTTCAGGGTGGCCGGCCAGAATAAAGGAATCAGCAAGCTCCCGATTAACCTACGGATATACAGTCCCGACGTCTTGGATCTAACGCTGGTGGACTTGCCCGGCTTGACCAAGGTGAGTGTTCTGCTCATACTTCCGATTTCTGGGGGTTGTTGTGATTGCCCACACGTGGTTTCAGCGTTCCTTCCGTGATAACTGATCCCATCCTTTCTACTTTATGTCTAGATCCCAGTCGGAGACCAGCCGAGCGACATTGAACGCCAAATACGAAACCTCGTTCTAGACTACATCTCCAAACCTAACTGGTGCGTGCCCCACGAAATCACGCCCACCGAGTGCGGGTCTGACGGAAGTCTTTCCCACTTCCAGTGTAATCCTCTCAGTTTCCGCCGCGAACGTCGACCTTGCAAACTCGGAATCGCTAAAACTCGCCCGGTCTGTAGACCCACAAGGTCGTCGGACAATCGGAGTCCTCACCAAACTCGATCTCATGGATGCAGGGACTAACGCTAACGATATCCTGACTGGACGGACATACCCTCTCAAGCTCGGGTTCACTGGTGTCGTCAATAGGAGTCAGCAGGACATCAACGCGGAGAAACCTTTGACCGCAGCGTTGGACAGTGAGAAGGTGTTCTTTGCCAACCACGCGGCCTATAGGAATATTGCGCATAAGCAGGGCACCAAGTACTTGGCAAAGACGCTTAACCAGGCGAGTTCCATTTTCCACGCGTCGGCATCTGGAGGGTTTCATTAACACTCGTAATATTAGGTGCTCATGAACCACATCCGGGACAAGATACCAGACATGAAAGCGCGCCTTAACACACTCATGGGGCAGGCCCAACAAGAACTCAATTCCTTCGGCGACGAAGCACTGTTCGGAGACAAAAACCAACAAGGAGCGATTGTCCTCCGACTTATGACCCAGTTCGCCCGGGACTTTGTCTCCTCGATTGAAGGCACAAGCGTCGACATCTCTACGAAGGAACTTTCCGGAGGAGCCCGGATATACTACATCTTCAACGACGTCTTCGGAAACGCGTTGGCGAATCTGGACGCGACGGCTGACCTTGGCGATCAGGACATCAGAACGGCAATTAGGAACTCGATGGGACCTAGGCCGAGTCTATTCGTCCCGGAAGTCGCGTTCGATTTGTTGGTGAAGCCGCAGATTAAGTTGCTCGAGTCTCCGAGTTCGAGGTGTGTGGAGCTGGTATACGAGGAACTGGTAAAGATCTGCCACAACTGTACAAGTCCGGTAAGTCCGATATATTGAAGAATGTCTAGTTCTTCGGTACTGAGGGCCACCTGTAGGAACTGCAACGGTTCCCCAGCTTCCATGCTCGGGTCGTTGACGTTGTTTCAGAGTTGTTGAGGGAAAGGTTGGGACCGGCCTCGGATTACACGCAAAGCCTCATCGATATTCAATCCGCGTACATCAACACCAACCACCCCGCGTTTATGGTGAGCGCGCAGGACGCCACCGCCGCTCACATGAACTCGCCGAAGCAAAGGCAGAGTCTCCCTCCCCGGGTCAATAAATTTCACTGTCGTCTCCGCGTTCTACAGGGCCACTGATCTCGCTCCCTTTCTCTAGCCACAATCGGCAGAACCTTTGAGCAACGTTGGGATGGTCTCGCTCGATATGGACGATGACGGGGATTCAAACGCGTCTTCTACCACGACAGATAACATACTGGGCGGAATGAACGGAGGTACTACCAGCGGGCGATCCGTTTCCAACACCCTCCATGACCGTTCCCGACTGATGAGCACCTCTGCCCCTCCAGCCAACGGAGGGTCGTCGTCGACCACCGTCGGGAGACATCAACACTCGCATCATTCTCAGCCTACGAGGAACTCAACCTCATCCACTTCTCCACACCATCATCACCACCATAGCAGCTCCCGGCGCGGCGACGGGGACAGGATTCCGTCAACGTCTTCGTCAACGTCTACCGCCAAGGAATCGTTCTTGAACTACTTCTTTGGCCAGAACGGGCCTGGGCCTGTGGCAGGTGCGAACATTACGAACATGCCGAGCGAAGTGCATGGTCATATGAACCGGATAGGTGGGGCAGTTGGGAGGGACGTTTCTGGACCAGATCCTATTGCCAACGCGTTCATGCGGCCGAGGAACGGATCGAATGGGGATGGAAGCGATGCTGCGTTCGACATGAAGAGTCTGGGGAAACATATTGAAGCTGTGAGTTCTAACCATTTCTTTTCGCTTCCGGCGTAGCGCCGTCGGGACCTTTTACCCTTTTACGGAGTCACCGATGGTGGGGACGGCGCCGACATTCAGGGTCCCATGCCTACTCATCGCTCCTGGATCCTCACTCGATCCCCGCCCATTCAGTTGGGCTCGTAGATCCGTTGATCTACCCGATCACCTTTACGCGCAGATGTCTCACAACCGCAATCCGGATCTGGATCGCAGTTACACGCTGACCCCAGTCTCCGTTTGCCCTTTTCTCCCCACTCCTTTCACCCGCTATGACGTGGTGAACCTGTAACCGTGGCTGACGTCTCCCCTCACCTTCATTAGACCTCATCAGACGGCGGTTCACAACTGAGTCCTCGAGAAGAAATGGAGACCAACTTGATTCGGTCGCTCATCACGTCGTATTTCGGGATCGTCAGACAGATGATTCAAGACTTGATACCAAAGGCGATCATGCATTTGCTCGTGAACCACACTTCGAAACACGTTCAGGATAGGTTGGTTTCGACGTTGTATAAGCCCGAGTTGTTCTCGGAGCTGTTGCATGAGGACGAGTCCCTCGTGTCGGAGAGGGCGAGGGTTAAGGCGTTGTTGGACGCATATAAGGATGCGTTCAAGACTTTGTCGGAGGTGAATCTGAAGTCGGGTTGAAGGAGCTTGTGAAAGAAGATGTGGAAACATACCAACGCTGGCTAATGTTTTGTTTCCTTCGGTCTGTTATACTTGTCCGTACATTACCTCTTTCCCATAGATCTTCAACGAGCGTGTATGTATTCCTGAAGAGGTTCACGATCAAGATTTACATTAATATACAGCGCACTACTCCTTGGATTTTGCCGCTGTGACCACCTGAACAAAGTTGAGAAACGCTTTAGAGTCGGGGTCCATCGACCATCACTCGGCGATCCATATCACTTGGTGAATCAAGCGCGCTCTCCAACTTAGTGATCGCGGCGTGGGGAAAGAGAACTTGAACGTGTTGAGCACTGTGCATTTTGAATGTTTCAAGAAAGTTGTGAGCAAGGTACGTAGGGTTCTAAAGTACGTATGGGGGGCTCGAGTGCTTGAGTTGCAGGAGGGACTCGCTGGGGAGGGGGTCCGAAGGGGTTCATCTTGCCTACTTATGTAGCCATCGCGACGGTAAATCACTACTAATGTAAGCGAAACAGGTACTGTTCATGAGAAGGTCCGCCTCGGAGTCAGGTTCCGACGCCACCAGGCCGTCCTAGTGACTCAGGACCTAGTTTGAGTGTGGGGAAAATCCGGGCGTGGTCAGGGTCCCCAGTGAACGCACTTGTTACGATCCGTAAACACGAGACGAGCAAATATGTCCCACAGATCCCAACACTCCCCAGACCAGGCCGGGGACCGTCCGAACCGCCAAGGGTGGCCGGAAGAAGACTTCTCATCGACGGTTGACGAATGTGGCAGGTTCTACCCGGTGGGACTTGAGACTTTCGATGAAGACCGGTTCGTTATCATGAGGAAGCTCGGGTAGGGTGGCTTTTCGAGTGTGTGGTTGGCCAGAGACCGCAAGTACGTGCCAAACGACCAATCATCGATTCACCTCCTATTGACAAACGGCTGACTCGTGTCGACGAGAAGATCGCCATGTTGCCATCAAGGTCCTGACATCCTACGCGTCGGGGGAAATCGAAGCAGGACGGCTCGGGGAGCGCGACATCCTTCGAAACATCGCAAACGCTACACGATCTCATCCCGGATTTCAGCACGTAGTCCAACTCTTGGACGAATTCATATTCGAGAGCTTCCTTGGCCGACACATTTGCCTCGTCACAAACGTCCTATGCTACAACGTGCCGCGTCTCCAAAAGGAACTCGGCGGCCTACGATTCCCTATCAAGTTTATCTTGCGCCTTACGAAACACGTTTTGAGAGGCTTAGCATATATACATGATGAGTGTGGCGTGGTACATTCCGGTATGTCTTGCATGGCCCTTGCCAGTTATTATTGGCCGGTCTAACCGCCGGGTAGACTTAAAACCCGCAAGCATCCTCGTCATGGCATCCGATTTAGACGAGGTTGTCAGACACGAACTCTCTGAGAAACCGGATACACTTTACGGGTATCCGAAGGCGATTCATCCCAAGGAGGTTCCAACACCCCAAACTGTGTCGGCACCCCTGTTCCATGCCGTGAAGGGTAATGAGCCCGGTCCGCTTCATTGGGTTATCGCGGATTTAGGGCACGGTACGTCGGCGCGATGCTAGCCACGAGTAAGCCATTGAGTTGAACACTCCCCAGCTCACCTGCAACAAAAGCACTCGAGCGACGTCGTACAGCCCTATGCTCTACGCGCACCTGAGGTTATCCTTGGACTTGAGCGGGGTCCTGCGATCGATATCTGGAGTCTCGGGTGCATGGTATTGACCCTTCCTCTCGCCCCTGGATGTTTCGTTTTGTTAACTATCTCCTCCCCTAAGGTGTATGAATTTGTGACGGGTCATTTGCTTTTTGAACCCGAAGCCAGAGACGGCATACCCCGCGATATTGATCACCTAGCGCAGATGACCCAGCGTATTGGCCAAGACCACAGCGATGACTCATTAAAGCATTACGAGATCCGAGAGAAGCAAGACGATCTCAAAGGTAAGGAAACGACCCCTAAAATCCTCCACTTTATTTACCTACATCTCCAGGCTTGTTGAGGCATGCAGTTGCGGAGCGAGCTAACTTACCATCCATCGAATCCGAGTTGAAAGAACCTGAAATAGTTGCCGCATTCGCTAAGCTTGTGCTGTCGTTCCTGGCTCTCGATCCCGCGCAGCGGCCCCACGCAGCAGCAGCTCTACTTGACCCAGTTTTCGACCGTGCGTTGTGAGGCTACGTCCGCTCCGCCCACTTCGCGGGGCGCCAGGATTCGTTCATTTCACCAACGTTCTCTTAGAGCTCTGGCGCCTACCGTACTCCACCAATGTCTTCTGAAGCGGTTTCATCGATGTATATGTAATGAGTGGCGTGCGGCTGGGTGGCTATCCATAATAAGTACTAGAAATATGCATATCCGTCATAGTGGTGAAGCCGCTCCGTTGACTCCGGGCAACCTGAAGGCTGAGCTTGAGGAGAGACCGAGCCGGGAGGTGGTGAGTATCGTTACTGTGTATCATGGTCCTCCCTCAGTGACTGTGTTATGTGGACGAAACCTTGGCGATCAGGAGGTCAGAACGGCCATTAGGAACTCGACAGGGCCTAGACCGAGTCTATTCGTCCCGGAAGTCATGTTTATTTGTTGGAAAATCATAACAGTTGCCGATGGCGTGTAACGGACTTCAGGTAGTGGACAAGGGTCCCAGGAGGGAAAGGGAAAGTCACGACCGCGACCTGTACACACTGAGGGCAAGGGGTAACCTACCCAGCAGGCCCATTGTGAGTTCATTGTGGCCCCCACTTTACCTGATGGGTCCATGCTGGGTACTTTTTAAAAGTACCCACCAATTCACCCCCAAAGAACCCACCAGGTAAAGGGTGAGTTCTTCATGAAAGAGCTCAGAAATTTGCTCTGAACACACATGGTTCAGCGAAAAAAACCCGACCGAGTTGGCTCATTCATTGTCACAAAATGCCCTATGTGTTGGCCCGTGCATTGTTGTACATTGGATGTACGACCCAAGGTGGTCAGTAATGCATGAGCCTTATGGCAAGGCTCCTGCATTGGTTGGCAACTGATGTATGGCCAATCCCCATGGTAGCTACATTGGAATTGAAGTTACAAAAT
>Ga0307516_10005557_pt1 | contig 15033 bp, 13 predicted proteins | sample 19_EM_MG_FD_203310 | JGI IMG/M metagenome (GOLD analysis project Ga0307516, IMG submission 203310) | Populus trichocarpa ectomycorrhiza microbial communities from riparian zone in the Pacific Northwest, United States - 19_EM | ecosystem: Host-associated > Plants > Roots > Unclassified | place...
AGCATATATAGATGTACATTAGATATAGAGAATAGAACTGGACTGAGTCACTATGCCTGGAACCCGCTGCGTGTTTGTGAATGCGACGCGAGTATTTGCTGCGATGTTCTGTGCCTTGACAGCCAGCGTAACCACGGTGCCATGACACGCGTCGTCCGGATACCATTTGCCCTGACACGGCTGCGTCCAGAAGGAAAATGCCCTGACACGGCTGCGTCCAGAAGGAAAATGCCCTGACACGGCTGCGTCCAGAAGGAAAATGCCCTGACAAGGCTGCGTCCTGAAGGAAAATGCCCTGACACGGCTGCGTCCAGAAGGAAAATGCCCTGACACGGCTGCGTCCAGAAGGAACATGCCCTGACACCGTGCATCCAGAACGAAAATGCCCTGCCACGCTCCGTCCGGTAAGCAAATGCCATGGCATACTGCGTCCGGACGCACGGTGCCGTGGCGATCTGTGTCCGAGTTAAGCAGGTTGCGTCTGAAACGTCCAGAGCGTCTAGTGCGTCCGGACGCTAAGGACGCAAATTTTTTTTTTCCTGATGAACGCCACAGCACTCACAACAAACCCATCCCCCCACTCGAGGGACAATTCGACTTCGGAGACAAGTGCAAAGCCCTACGGAATTCACTCTTCCCCCCAGTCAACACGGCCCCGCGGACACCCCTCCCCCCTGACCTTCTCACCCATACGAGAGACATACGGCAGCATACAAGACCAGTCACAATACACGAAACACATCTGGCCATTACACACCTGAAATACCATACATCGGTAGGACCAGACGACATCTCCTACACCACCCTCCGGTACTTAAACGAAGCAGCCCCACTCCTCCTCCCCAACCTCTTTACAGCTTGCCTCACCTGGAGTGTCCACCCCCCAGAATGGAAGAAGGCCAACTGCGTGGTTGTCCCCAAGCCCGGCAAGAAATCCTACTCTGTGACACCTGGGTACACGAGTACTGAGGTGGAGGTAGAGATAGCGTGGAGTCAGGTTTGATTTCTTTTATTCACAGCGGAATAATCTTAGGTTCGTCGTGTCAGGGTGTTTTGTGAGTGAGGTATCGAGGATGGGGAATAGAAGGTAGTCGGTGGAGTTTTCGTGCGGTATATATACAAAACTTTGTTTCTCGTCACGTGGTTTCCTTCTTCCCGTCGACACGTTAGCGATCTCGGTCTCAAGACGCGCGTCCCCAGAGAGCTCCGCGCATGGGTGTGGTTGGTCCTGACCGGTTCCAGCGATAAGGGTGGAGGCTAACAGTCGGTGACCTCGTATTCCTCCTGGCGCTATTCTTTCGGACTATGCAGGCTTCGTATCAAGGTCCAAGTCAGGATTGGTCGTAACTCTTTCGGAGTCCGCCGTCCCTCTTAGTTTGCCGCCGGCCCCGCTCCAGAGTTATTCTTTCATCCGTTCGTCTCGGCCGTAAGGTCCTAACTCCGGGTCTTATCTCCCATCTAGACTCTCCCAGACTTGTCTTGCAATATAAGCCCCGCTTATGGCGTGCGACTTGCAGGAAGCTAGTTCTGCCCTTATCTCGTTCTCGTATGCAGTGGCTACAAGAGTTGGCAGTGCGTTGGGTCTACCCGGCAGGCTGGCCTAAGATCCATCACCCACTGAGGTTACCCTTGCTCCTGCTGGCTCTTGCCGAACTACTTTCCGAGGTCCGGAGATTCGATCAGAGATCCCTAGTCATGTGACTTACCGTTTGCTACCTTTCTTCTTGTACCTTTATTCCCTTTGTTACCCTCGGGTGTAACACTACTCCCCCTCTTTCTTAGCTTCGGCCCGAAGCTGATTTATCCTGACTCCTTCTCCTTCTTCGTGAACGGTGGAATGCAGTCCTCCAGCCCCTGCATCCCTCCGGCCACCTGGTCCCGAAGAAAACCCTCCAGCGGGAAAAAACTTTTGGAACCAATTCGGTTGGCGGCCGGCCCTCGGATCTGGGTGGTCTTCCGACCGGTCCAGGATCCTACTGTCGGAGTGGTGTGAAGGAAACCATTGGATGACCGTGTTTCCCCGAAGAGGTGATCAGAAGACTGGTTGACCTGGCACGCCGGTGTAGCAGGGGATCAGGCTGGCCGTACAGTAGTCTCGCCGCCAGAGCCAGTCAAAACCAGTGGCTCTCAACCGGTCACCCACGCCTCGCTACAGTTAAGGGACGACTGTCGTTAAAATGGGATTACAATACCTTCACTCTTCTGCTCGTTGATTGAGTTGTTTTTTTTTATTTTTTGGATGAAGTCCTCCTCCCCTTCATCCTACTACCCCCCGGTCGTGCTTCAACCCCTTCGGCTTCATCATGCTCCCAGGGTGGATCCGAGTCTAGCTCTCGGTTAGCCGGTAGTCCCTTGGCACGTCTGGATTCCGTCGGTGAAACTCTCGGAGTTTCTCCAGGCCACCTACCGAAAAGTTATCGTATGGTTCTTCTGTCCAGTCCTTCCAGTCCGGGTAGTCGAGCCATTTGACGAGGTACAGGACACGGCGCCCTTTCCTGGTGCTCCCAAGGACCTCGTCAACATCGTATTCCTTGCTCTGTTCAATATCGTCGGTCTCTGGGAGGACCTTCGAGGGGTCTGGCGGCGCTCGGTGTTCGCTGGTTCGATAGGGTTCGAGTAGCGATACATGAAAGACGGTGTGAATCTTCCATTTCCGGGGCAGCGTGAGTCGAACTGCGAGGGGCGAGACAATCTTTTCCACCTGGAAGGGGCCATGATTCTTGTGGTCCAGCTTCCAGGAGGGTCGGCGCATCTTGATGTTGCGCCTGTTGCGCATCACCAAGTCTCCGATCTGGTATTTCGGGGACTTGGGGTGCTGGGGATCCGTGTAGCAGCGCATTCGTTCGTGTGCCGCTTCCAGCCGTTCGGCGGATGCCTTGTGTACCGCGTGCATCCAGTGGGCATAGAGCTTGCTGGCGGGGTTCAAGGGTCCTGAGGCGGCTAGGTCGGAGGACACAGGATGGAATCCGTAGTTAGCGTAAAATCCTCTTTTCATTGACATCGTACTCGTCGCATCGTATTGTACAACTTCCCTCTCTCCCTGTGAGAGCTGTGCTAACAATTCACGAAGCTCGTTGATCTTCTCGCCGTGTCATATTTGCTATCGTCCTTGCCGCTGGCAGCCTCACTGCCATCGTTATCGACATCGTACTCATCGCGTCAGGCCATATTGTACAACTTCCCACTGTCCCTGTGAGTGCTGTGCTAACAATTCACGAAGCTCATTGATCTTCTCGCCGCATCATATTTGCTATCATCCTTGCCGCCAGCTGCCTCACTGACATCCTCATCGACATCGTACTCGTCACATCACATCGTATTGTACAACTTCCCACTGTCCCTGTAAGTGCTGTGCTAACAATTCACGAAGCTCGTTGATCTTCTAGCCGTGTCATATTTGCTATCGTCCTTGCCACTGGCAGCCTCACCGTCATCCTCATTGACATCATACTCGTCACGTCTTGATGTCATCCACGCCGCTGGTATCCTCGTTTCATCGACATCGTACTCGTCGCGTCGTATTGTACAACTCTCCTCTGTCCCTGTGAGAGCTGCACTAACAATTCATGAACCTCGTCTCACCGCGTCATATTTGCTATTATCTTTGCCACTGGCAGCCTCACCGCCATCTTCATTGACATCGTCCTCGTCGCATCGTGTCTCATCCAGCAAACTGCCTTTGTTTTGGTCACACAGAGTGATGCTGTCTATGGTGACATAGAGCTATGCTGTCTACGGTGACGTAGAGCTATACTCTCTACAGTGACGTGGTATATAGATGTAAATTCGATGTAATGAATAGAACTGGCTTGAGTCACAATGCCTGGAACCAAATGCGAGTTTAATAGTCTTCGCTACAATGTACCGTGCCCTGATAGTCGCGTTTCGATGCTACCACCGTGACCACTCTATTACCTATGTCTGGTACACCATCGTAAGCCTTGTCTAGATCCCATTTGCCTTGACACTCTGCGTCTATAAGACGTGCTGCATCCGAATGGCGAAGACACTTGTCCAGAAGGCAGATGCCGTGGCACGCATCATCCGGACGACATTTGCCTTGACACTCTGCATCCAGAAGGGAAATACCCTGATAGTCCTCGTCCGGAAGGCAGATGCTGTGGCACTCGCCATCCTTACGACATTTGCCTTGACACTCTGCGTCCGGAAGAAATTTGCCTAGACATTCTGCGTCTGTAAGACACGCGCTGTGTTCAGAAGGCAAATGCTATGACACCCCTCATCCGGACAACATCTGCCTTGACACTCTGCGTCTGTAAGACACCCGCTGCATCCAGAAGGCAAATGCCCTGACACTCCTCGTCTGGAAGGCAGATGCCGTGGCATGCGTCGTCCGGAAGACATTTGCCTTGACATTCTGCGTCTGTAAGACAGATGCTGCGTTCAGAAGGCAAATACACTGACACTCCGGGTCCAGAAGGCAGATGCCATGGTGCGTGTCGTCTGTACGACATTTGCCTTGATACTCTGCATCCGGAAGAAATATGCATTGACATTCTGCGTCTGTAAGACACACGCTGCGTTCAGAAGGCAAATGCCCTGACACCCCTCGTCCAGATGATATCTGCCTTGACACTCTGCATCTATAAGACACGTGCTGCATCCAGAAGGCAAATGTCCTGACACTCCTCATTGGGAAGGCAGATGCCGTGGCATGCGTTGTCTGTAAGACATTTGCCTTGACATTCTGCATCTGTAAGACACGGGCTGCATTCAGAAGGCAAATACCCTGACACCCCTCGTCCAGATGACATCTGCCTTGACACTCTGCGTCTGTAAGACACGCGCTGCATCCAGAAGGTAAATGCCCTGACATTCCTCATCTGGAAGGCAGATGCCATAGCATGCGTCGTCCGGAAGACATTTGCCTTGACATTCTGTGTCTGTAAGACACGTGCTTTGTTCAGAAGGCAAATGAGCTGACACTCCTCGTCCAGTAGGTAGATGCCGTGGCATGACCGTCCGGACCCTGTTTGCCTTGATATTTATCTTCCGGAAGGCCAATGCACCGCCCACTTCTTTCTAGTACGCATATGCACGGACGGGTCGCGTTCGGTACAGCATGTGCGCTGACATGCATTGTCCGGACGGAGAATACCTTGCCGGATTGCGTCCTGAGCGTCTAGACATTTCTGATGCATATGCAGCATCCGGATGCAGAATTCTTTTCCTGATGGATCGATCTTGCACAAGGCGACGCATGGCTCAAATCGACTGGAGAATCGGGTCTTTGTTGCCGATGCAAATGACTTCCAATCATCCTTGTTGTTTTGTTGCTTAAGTTGAGCGCTGTCACGGCTCAACATCCGGCTAGCCCGACTACAGTGTTGCATAAGAGAAGTGGACGGCTCGACATTTGGTTACGGCTTTGCGGGTTGCGTTGGGGTATTACATGGGCGTTGCGTGTAAGTCGTGCGGGAGTGTGACGTATGAGTTGCGTGTGAGTTGTGCGCGAGTGTGACGTGTGAGTGGCAGATGTGTTGCATGTGAGTTGAATGGGAGTTGCGCAGGAGCCTGACGTGTGAGTTATGTGGGTATGAGTATGTGTGTGAATACCTATGTATATAAGGAGAGCTCGTCCGCGTGTTGTCTGCTCTTCTTCTTTTTTCTCTCATGCAACCTCTTGATATCTTACCATGTATCTTCGGTCAATAAGTTGTCTTCTCCATCTCCTCTGTCCTCTCTGTCTCCCCAGTCTTCTCCGTCTTCGCTGTCTTCTCCATCTCCTTTGGTGACGCTCATCGAGCATCCCGTGTCCCTTTCTGGCACGCGTCCTGTCGATGTTTGCTCGTCCCTGTCCGGCACTCATCCCGTCGACGTTTGCTCGTCCTGTCCGGTACTCGTCACATTGACATTTACTTGTTCCAGATCCCATTGCCGTTCCTGTTCCTGTTCCCATTCCCGCTTCCGCTGCTGTTCCTGCTTCCGCTACCGAACCCATTCGAGTACCTTAGGAACTGCCTGTCCGCCCGCCACCATTACACTAGGTTGCATCCTTTCCACCTATCCAATTCGCGATGAGTTCAAACCCAATGGACAGGGATTCTGGACCCGCCAAATCCACCCTGCAGCAGCAACTGACCCAACTGCAAGCCCAGCATGTCGCCGTTGCCATGGCTAGGGAAAATCCCAACTACTCAGGTAAGGGATTCCCTGATGCCCCATTTTTCGACGGAGGTAAGACCAAGGAATTGCGAACGTGGATTATCCAACTGCGAAACAAATTGGCTGCGCAACCCAACGGCTATCTGGATGACGAAGAATGTCTCCAATATACAGTCAATCACATTTCTGGATCCACCCTCAACCTGATTCACTCATATGTGTCCGAGAATACAGGCCGCATCAGGCTCGATACCCTAAATGCGCTCCTCGAGGTGCTTCATCAGACCTTCGACGAATCTGACAGAACAAGCATGGCGAACTGTGAAATCCGCAAGCTGCGACTGAAGATTTGGGCTTTCTCTGCCTACCTTGCTCAGTTCGGCCGAATCATGGGAGATTTAAGCTGGAACGAGAAGGCCTAGAAGGAACAGCTATATGAGGAACTATTGGACGAAATCAAGGATGCCTTGGTCACCTCCTGACGGCGCTCAGACAGAATGGGGCACTTGATCCAAATCTGTCGCGAATTGAATAATTGGATCCGCACTCGTGCTGCAGAACGCTCCACCGCCCCACACAATCAACAGCCCCCTCGCTCCAGAACTGTGCGACCGACTATACCAGTCAGCGCTCTTCTGAACCTGACCGGCACCAACAGCGGCCACTATGGAGCAGCTCCAATGGATCTGTCCGCCACCCAGAGAACAGCTGAGAGAATCCGTATCAAGCAAGAACATATTGTCCGAGGAGAATGCATCTATTACGGTACTGCTGGCCACTTCCTCCACGAGTGACATGAGCGTGCTGCCACTCGAGTCCGCCGGTTGGCGATGGCAGCCGCAACTGTCTTCACTGAAACCTCGCGAGACAGGGCAGTGGTTTCGTCGACTGAGCAGTTGGAAACTAGCTGTCCCATACCAAACAGTTGGCAGCGGTATGGGATAACCCCCATCGTTTTCGTCATTTCCTTGTTATTTGCAGTTGCCAGCAGTAATTGTACGAGAGAAGGAGGAGAATGAATTGGAAGGAAATGAGCTCATCATTATGTCTACCCTTCGTGATGGTGAGAATTCCATTCAAGCCCCTTCGCTAATCGATACTGGCGTCACTGGATTTGCTTTTATTGACGAAAACTTTGCATGCCGACACCACTTCCACACATACAAATTACAGGTTCCTCAGGACCTTGAGGTAATCGACAGACGACCTATCGAATCTGGTCAGATTACCCATATCACCAAAATATCCTGCCAAATCGGACACCACCACAAGCTCTTATAGGCATTCATCACCAAGTTAGGACATTTCCCACTGGTCCATGGAATCCCTTGATTGCGACATCACAATGTGACGATTCAATTCGCAAGTAATCAGGTCTCCTTCGACTCACCGCGGTGTGAGGTTCACCTGGCAACAATGACCCCCCAAGTAGCAGCAACTGTCACGAATCTGGCACAACAGGCTCAGTGTAGTCACGGCTGCCGCCCTCACACTGGTCACCCTGTGGCTGTACCTCATCTCTGCCACTGCTGTTGTGGTCCTACATGCCTAAGCACATCACCCCAGCCCCCACGATAGCGCTCCGGCAGGTGCTGGTGGAGGGGCATTCCATCCGTCTGTGGTGGTAGCATTGGCGGGAATACCCCAATTGTTATCGTGTTCGGTTTCGGTGTTGGCTTGCTCGGCGTTGGTGAAGGTCCAGCCTTCGTTGGCGTCGACAGTGGCGGTGGTAGATATATTTTTAGTTTGGAGGGGGTGGTTTCTAAGGGTATTCCTCATGGAATTGCTGGACGATGTCGGGCGGGTTTTCGAAGTTGCGGGCAGGATACCAGGTACGATCGGGGTTGTGGAAACCGATCCACTTGACTCCATACTGGATCTGGTTTCTGTGGTGTCGCGAGTCGAGGATTTTCTCCACTTCTCACTCTTGCTGTTCTTGGATGATAATGGGAGGTGGTGGCGGCTGGTGATGTCCGGGGATAGGTTCTGTACTGGCTGTGGGTTCGAGGAGGCTGATATGGAAAACTGGGTAGATTTTGACAGTGGCCGGCAGGTCCAACTTATAGGCGCGTGAGCCTACTTTCTCCAGGATGGTATACGGGCCTATTTGCTTGTGGTCCAGCTGGTTCGATGGTCGGGTTGTTCGGATGTGTTTTTGCCGCAGCCAGACTTTGTTGCCTGGGTTCAATACCGGGTCCGGATGTCGTGCTTTGTTGGCCTGCTCCATTTGAGCCACTTGCGCTTCTTTTATTTCTGCTCTGAGGTCCTCATGCAGCTTCGTTAATGCCTCAACGTATTCTGATGCTTCTGGTGTTTCGTCGTTCCTGGTGCCAAGGTCTGGAAGAAATCGCGGGTGGTATCCATAGTTGGCAAAGAAGGGGGTTATTTTTGTGGTTCCAGTATGTGTGTTGTTGTAGCAGAATTCGGCAATTGGCAGTAGTCTTCCCCAGTCTTCCTGTTGATAGTTGCAGTATGCCCGGAGATACTACTCCAGGGTTGCATTGGCCCTTTCCGTTTGTCCATCTGTTTGCGGATGGAAGGCTGTACTGAGGTTGCGTGTATCCTGAGTGCTTCTATTACTCGTTTCCAAAAGTCACAGGTTAACAGGGACCCTCTGTCTGATATAATACTGCTTGGCAATCCGTGGGGTCTGATTATCTGTCAAAGGAAGTGGTTTGCTAGGTCTTTGGGGTTCATGGTGCCATGGCAGGCGACGAAGTGTCCCATTCTCGTGAGGCGATCAATTATTACCCATAACACGTCTTTTCCGTTGCTTGTTGGCGGCGCAGTGATTAAATCCATTGATACTGTGTCCCATGGCCGGTGTGGGAGTTCAAGTGGCTTTAGCAGTCCAAATGGCACGTGTCAGATTGGCTTGATGCGATGGCAGGTATCACACTGGTCGACGTATCTGTAGATGTACTTTCGTTTTCTTGGCTAGTAGAAATTTTGCCTAACGAGTTCCAGGGTTCTTGCTCAGCCCGGGTGTCTCGCAGCTTGCGTGTTATGGTGGTCTCTTAATATGCGAAGTCCCAGGGTGTCGTTGTCTGGGATATATATGAGGCCATCGTACATTAGCAACCTGCTGTTTTCCTCGCATAGCCCTAGCACGATCTTTCCATCGCGGGTGGTCCCGTTCGCCTTTTTCCTCCGGATATGTTGGATCTCTTTATCTGCGGTGCTTAGTGTCCAGATTTTGCTCTGGAGCACTTTGTTTATTTCAAGGCTGATTGTTTCTGTTGTATTGGCTTGGAGTACTTTGGCGTGGTTATCGATTTGGGGCTCCTCGAAAGGTTCCTCAGGTAACAGGATATGGCCGCGGTTCTGCCGATATTTCATATCCCCTTCCCAGCGAGAGTCTCCCGACTCTCTAGACAGGATTTCCGGCTCGCCAGCCAATTTCCCGAGTCAGTATTTCATCATGAAGTCATAGTTGGCTAGTCGTTCGCCCCACCGGGCTTGCCATACGTTAAGGTCTTTCTTCGTTTTCCAATATTCGAGGTTCTTGTGGTCCGTGAGAATCGTGATTTTGGGTCCTGTTGTTTTGCAATAAGTATCCCATTTTCGTAGTGCATCTACGATCGCTAGTAGTTCCTTGTCATGAATATCGTAGTTGCACTCTGGATCCTTTAGCTTTCTTGAGTAGTATGCCATGGGGTGCAAGATCCCTTTTTCGTTGAGTTGTGAGAAGATTACTCCTATGGCGTAATCTGAGGCGTCTGTTTCGATGGTAACAGGTCTTTCTGGATTGAAGTGTTGTAGTATAGGTTACGTGATCATTGCTTTCTTGAGCATCTCATATGCCTCTTGTTGTTTATCACCCCATTCCCATCCTTTTTCCTTCCTTGTGAGGGAGGATAGGGGTGTCGTGATTTTGCTGTAGTCTCTGATAAAGCACCAGTAAAAGTTGGCAAAGCCGAGGAAGCTCTGGATTCCTTTGACGTTTGTTGGTTCCTTCCATTCTTTGATGGTCCAGATTTTTTCTTCGTCCATTCGCAGTTCCTGTGGTGATATGACGTATCCCAAGTATTCTATTTCCGTTGTATGGAATTCACATTTGGATGCTTTCAGCGTGAGCCGGGTTTCCTCAACTCGTCTGGCGTCGCTGTGGTGGTATCCTGCTTCGCCCTTATCTCTTCAGGTCTGGTGTGGTATCGTTGCGGTATTCGGCTTCACTGTGGTGGTATGCTACTTCACCCTGGTCTCTTCAGACCTAGCATGATATCGTTACGGTATTCGGCTTTGCTGTGATGGTATCCTGCTTCGCCCTTGTCTCTTCACACCTGGTGGGGTATCGTTGCGGTATTTGGCTTTGCTGTGATGGTATCCTGCTTCGCCCTTGTTTCTTACTCGTTCTTACAGGTGGTGGTCATAGTGCTGGGTCACAGAGGTAGAGATAGAGGTCTGTGAAGAGAGATAATATTCGAATTCATTCTAATACGTGTGACACTACAGGTCTGATGCGCTCCTCCTCACCGTATCACCCCCATGGGGCTCCCATCTTTCTGATAAATGTTTCCCTCCTCCTGCTAGCCTACGACCTGTTCCTCTGGGATTGGACCACCCTCTTTGTACCCATCTAGCTATGGCGCGAAGCACAAAGTATACAGGTCTGGGCTCGCCTTCTAGTCATCTCAAAAGGAAAGAAGAGGTACCAAGGAAAAACATCAACCCAAGGAAAAACATCAACCCAAGGAAAAACATCAACCCAAGGAAAAACATCAACCCAAGGAAAAACATCAACCCAAGGAAAAACATCAACCCAAGGAAAAAGGAAAAAAGGTGTGTGGCCGCGCATACCCAAGCCTGCGACCGTGTGGTGGGTTGGTCGCGCGTGCTAAAGCACGCGACCGTGTGATTTGGTGGTGACGAGGCCGGAGCTATCAGTCACTGGGTGGTGGTGTTTTTGGCGTTCAGATTTGCCTGGGCACTCGATTGCCGGTGGTGTACGGGGCAGTGAGGGCTGTGGCCAACAGCTGCCAGGTGGTGGTAGGCCATCGGGAGTATACATAGATGTATATGGCCGTCGCAGGAGGGGTTGGTTCAGGTCATTGCTTGTAGACGCCGGCATTACGACCGCCGAGGGGCCTGGAGGATGCACGAGCCGGAGACCACAACCGCTCGGTATTGTGGAGGCAGTTTACGCAAGCTGAAACTCACGGCCGCTAGGTGGTGGTGGGCCGGTGGTTGCTTACGTGGGTACGCGCAGCCGCCGGGAGGGGTTGTGGTTGGTGGCTGGCAGCCAGGACAGGGGTCCTGCTGTAGCCGAGGTGTGGGTGGGTGTGAGCTTGGCTGACTTTTCAGGGTCAAAGCCATGCCCCTGGGGTTTTTGAGGAGGGGTCTGGTTGCGCCGACTCAAAAGATGTGACCAGAGAGAAGTTGTCATTTTCTGTCGCACGAGCGTGACAGGAAAAGAAAGAGTTGGATCTGTCATGATGGCGCGACAGAGGAAGTGTTGTAGATGCCCTCGGCCATCAGAGGTAGACTCTGATGGCTGTGGGGAGAAGTTGTTGTTGTTGCGCTCACAGAAAGTTGGGGGTGTTGGAGTGGATAATAGATTGGGTGGAGAAGTATCTCCAGACTAGCTACCACGCCCTTTCCTTTACACCTTTTCCTCCACTGTGGACATCACAGTCTCACCCGCAAGACCAACACAGAATATCCCCTTCATGACTCACTCGCCACGCCCAAAGAAACACACAATCGTACTCGACTCTCACCCCCCTTCGCCCAGAGACAGACTAATGCAAGGCAGACACACAACAGTAAGGAAGCAACAAGGAAAGCATTCAATCAGAAACCTGATAAGGAGAAGGAGAAGCGCAAGTATAGTAAGGCAGACATGCAAACAGTAAGGACACCACAAGCACAGCATGATAATTAATAAACATAACACAAGGTAGAGCGAGGTAGACATACAACAGTAAAGAAAGACAAGATAGATCCTGGGTGGCAGGCGACCAGGTCAGGGTTCCTTGGGGCAGCCCTGCCAGAGCGCTACCATGGGGGCCGGGGTGATATGCTTAGGCGCGTAGGACCACAACGGCAGTGGCGGAGATGAGGAACAGCTACAGGGTGACCAGCGTGACGGCGGCGCCTATAGCGATGCCAAGCCTGTCGTGCAAGATTCTTTACACACCGCCTCCAGGGACTTCTTCTCCGGAGCAGTTGCAGATGGGTTTGGGCTGTTCTTTTTGTTCGTGGGGGATGCTCATTTGTTGAACAGTTCTTTCGCTGATGAGTGGTATTCAGCATCCCCTGTCATGGAGTACCCTGACCGCCCTTTCTTGCTTCTCCCACTGCAAGGTCATTGCTATAATGGCGCGGTTTTCGCAGTGGGGTTCTTTTCTTTTGGGGTTGCTTCGTTCTTCCAGGGGCATTCTTTTCCTGCGGTGCAGTATGCGACTTGATAGGTATCAGGGTATGGCGATCCCTGGCCTCTCAAAAATCCGATTCTTCATTGTTTTCCCAGATAGCGACCCGATTTTCTGCCCAGGTGGCGGCGGCCTCACTCATATCATCATCTTCAGTTTTGACAGCCGTCATCTTGGACTGTTTAGGGGTGCTGTCCTCATCATTATCCTTGACATCTCATTTTTGTTTTGTACTAGAGGCCCCCCTCCAGGATGTGGTTGGTAGTGATGTGCCGCCCGTAGTGGTTCCGGCGTAGCATTCGAAGGTCTTGTGGCCAGATCGGCTACACCGCCAGCAGATATCCCAGTTTGCTCCGTATTCCTTTCTTTCCCTGGTTGGTACCCCCGCCAGGGCCTCTTCCTTGGACTTCCATCGCCCATGCTGTCCGAATCCTGACTTTTTAGTCTTGACCCCTGAGGCGGTTTTTTCCAACCACTTGGGGCCCTCCTTTTCTCTCTGGCCTTCATGGCTCTTACCTGAGTCCTTTCCTGAACCCGGGGTTTCCTTTTGTCCCAGCTGCCCTTTCCTTGTTCAGAGTTCCTCCAGAGCCTTTCTTTGTTTCACATGCACTCCTACCTCATATGTGGCCATCAGGAAGTGCTCATCATCCACAAAGTTCCCCATGTGGTGAGCATATCACATGTCGATGATCGTCCGGAGTATAACCTGATTGATTTTTTCTTGCAGGCTTTCCCGCATGTAGCAGGTATAGATATTGAGGGCTCGGAACTCCATGAGATATTCCTTGATGTCATCCTTGTACTCTAGCTCTCCTAGTTTCCGCTGGGTATTTGTGCCCTCTTGCCAATCTTGGTATTCCATTCGAAGGTTGGCCACGTATAGAGCCCACGTCTCTCCATCTTCCATGGTCCACCGGTGGTGCTGATGCCAGTCGAACGCCATTCCTGAGAGGAGGGTGCTGATCCATGCAATCCGCTGGGCGTCGGTAGAGTTGGGGCAGAAGCTGATGAATTCCAAGATGGATTCCCACCATGAGATGAATGGTGTAGTTGGTTTTCCGTCAAATGGTTTTGGGTCTTTGAGCTTTAATTTGACCACATTCATATTCTACTCTGTGTAGGAGTGGGACTTGGATGACGACGCTATGCAGAGGACGCTAGCCCAGAGTAGGCTAGTCTAGATAGTAGGTTTGGTGGATCCTTCCTATAAGGATCCACTGACTCCCCGCTGTCTAGAATGGACATGCTTCTCGATCCCCCTCAACTGGTAGCAAGACTTCCACTACAAGAAAATTCCAATGAATCCTTGTAATTTTCTTCCCACGAGACGAGCGAAGGAGGGCAAGATGGGAAGCATCACAAACAGTATTCTGTGAGAGAAGCAAAGACAGTGATTCGTGCCACAGAGCCAATTCTGTATGAGAGTGAGAGAAATGGCAACCGGTTGACGACTCTCATGTCAAAAGTAGCTCCTGGGGTGGAGTGAGCGGTAAGCATGGGGGCCGGCAATATTGGGGCCCTTTGATTTACATCTCGCCGTGAGAGCATAGCCGAACTGTGTTGACAAACAAGCAAGGGAAAACGTAGAATCGAGCAACGGTGCTGAGCACATGTCAAGGAAGATCGATTCGAGCAGTTTGAGCGAATTTGCAGAACAAGTAAATTTCGTGAGAAAAGGTGGAATCAAGCAATGGCGCTGAGCACGTGTCAAGCAAGAGCGATTCAAGTGAAGTCGTAGAATATACGATTTGCAGGGCAAGCGTCAAAGCCAAGCAGAGCTATTTTGGGCCAATTTCGTGAAAGAGTCACAATCGAGCCACGGCACCGAGGATGTGTAACGAACAAGCAATTCAAGCAATGCTGAGCGGAGCGATTAAAGTGGTTTGAGCGAATTCGCAGAACATACAGATTTCGTAGGAAAATGTAGAATCGAGTAACGGCCCCGCATATGTGTCAAGGAAGAGAGATTCGAGTGGTTTGAGTGAATTTGCAGAACATGTAAATTTTGTGAGAAAACACAAAATCAAGTAACAGCACCGAGAAATGCAGAGCAGAGCAATTCAAGCAATTCAGGCAACATCAAGTGGAACGATTCGAGCAGAGTTTCTCGAGAAAAGAGACAATTCAAGCAACACCGAGTGGAGCGATTTCGATCGAGCACGTGATGCTACTCTTGCGGAATGTAGGAATTTGCGGAACACATAAATTTCGAGAGAAAATGTGGAATCGAGCAACAGCGCCGAGCATCGCCGTTGTTACACCCAGCGCGCTGGTGACACCCCAAGACATGCAATTAGTATGACTAGCCGGACTCAATCTGAGGATTGAGGCCGAGTGAGATTTCATGTATGAAAGTCACAGGCTGGGGCGAGCTCTGAAAGAGAGGAGTATTACCGACCCAACAGTAGCCAGGTGGTAACTCAAGGTTACCAAAGGGAAAGGGGATGAGTGGCAGCCTCAGACGGGGGTCTGGTCACATCCCTGGGAGGTGTCAAGGTTATCCTCCGCGACACCCATACTAAAAGCTACTAGT
>Ga0307516_10005558_pt1 | contig 15033 bp, 15 predicted proteins | sample 19_EM_MG_FD_203310 | JGI IMG/M metagenome (GOLD analysis project Ga0307516, IMG submission 203310) | Populus trichocarpa ectomycorrhiza microbial communities from riparian zone in the Pacific Northwest, United States - 19_EM | ecosystem: Host-associated > Plants > Roots > Unclassified | place...
CCCGAATATCTTTCATTTCGTGAACGACGCCCGCTTCAATCTCGAAGGCAGGTTTCCGGCATACGAAGCCGCGGTGATGGAGGGTGTGCAGATCCTGGCGATCGGTTTCGCCGGCACCGGCATGGCTCCGGAAAAGGTGCTCTGGCGCGCCGCGCTCTACATGACTGCGCTGCAGGGCATCATCTCGCAGATCCTGCACCGGCGGTTGCGTCTCGCCCCTCAGCACGCGACCGCCATGATGACGGATGCGTGCGCCATGCTGGTCAAGGGGTTCGGTTCGTAGTGTCCGCATTAGTGAATGAAAAAATAACGCGGGGTGCGTTTCGTATAGTCAAGATAGGCCTTGCCGAACCTTTGCTGGAGGTAAAGCTCCTCGTGCCGGACCACGACGAGATTGAGGATCACCCAGGTCGGAACGATCAGGATCAGGAGCCAGTCAAAGGCGAAGATCAGGGCGACCCCGAACAGCGCGATCAGCATTCCGAGATAGCCCGGATTCCTGGTCCATCGGAAAACACCGTCGGTCACCAGCATCTTCGGAAGCGGCAATGGATTGACGACCCCGCCCCGCGATTTCAGGGCGTGGAATCCGCTGACGCTCAACGACAGCCCGGCAATCGCGACGACGAGACCCAGAAGCGACAGGCTATCCGGATCGATATCCTCGATGAACGCGATGTCGGCGATGATCTGGATCGGCTGCAGCCATTGGAGCAGGCACGCAATGGCAATGATGATCACCGCGACAGGGGTAATCGGTGGCGACATCACACGCTCGTCGCCATCCTGAAACGCATCAACCTGAATCATGACCTCAACTCCTTTACGCATAGGCGCGCACGCAGCACCCAAAACCTTCTGTTTTTCGATCTGTCTCCATCGGAGACTTTAGTGCCACTTTTTTGGCCAATTCTTCCCGTAGCTGTTAATAATTGTCTCCCGTGGAGACTTAAAATGAAACGACGCGCTTCGTCAACAGGCGGACCTTAGAGAAACGTACGCGATATTTTCAAAACGGCTGATCACCTCCTTGCGAGATGTGACGACCGGCTCAAACTGACAGGCGGGTCGATGTCGAGAAAGCACTGTAAAATATGGTTCTTCTTGCTGCCTTTGCAGATTCCGCGGAAGCGTCCATCCCATCCTCCGTTACCTTCGAAGAGCGAGACCTGGTGCGAGAGATGCATTCATCCTGCCAACGACAATCGTCGGCGTTAGCAAGAACGGGTCGAGGCATGCGACGGATTGTTGACCAATTCAGCCTAACTAAATATCCCATTGTCTCCCATGGTGACTTTCAGCGCTATAGTGCTGCGCGGAGGCGAGCGAAGACGACCTGCAGTCGAGGAGTTTCTGGATGACCCGTGTAATGCCGCTGAAACGCGCAACATTTCGCCACGGCAGTCTGCCGGATGCGCTGCTGTCCGCTGCGCTTCTGCGTATTGAGACCCACGGCGCCGCCTCGATCACGCTGCGCGATCTGGCGCGCGACACCGGCGTCAATCATCGCGCCATCTACCGGCATTTTCCGAACAAGGAGTCGCTGCTTGCGGACGTCGCGGAGCGTTGCTGGAAGGAATTCGGCCAGCGCCTGAGGACCGCGACCGCGCAAAAGGCGCCGGGGGACGCGATGCTGGTGGCTGCCGGCGTGGCCATGTATCTGTATGGGCGCGACAACCCGAACCACTTCCTGTTCGCGACCGGCGCCTATCCCAGTCTCGGCATGAAGTTTCCAAGACTTGAAGCCGCGATCATGGACGCGACTCGGATCTTCGCGGTCGGCTTTGCCGGCACCGGCATGGCACCGGATCTCGTCGTCGGGCGCGCGGCCATCTACCTCGCCGCGATGCAGGGCGTCGTCGCGCAGTTCCTGCACCGCAGGCTTCGTATCCTACCCGAGCACACCGCCACCTGGATGACGAGCACCTGCGAGATGCTGGTCAGGGGATTGAAATAGATGGTCGCCGCAGGCCAAACGCCCCTTACTCCGCCAGTTGAAACCGCTGGAAGCGGTGCAGTTCGTCCTCGATGCGGCGCTTCAGGTGCTTGCGCGGCTCTCTCGCCGCGCCCTTCCCCACCCAGTTCCATTTCTGCATCAGGAGCTTCTTGTTCCTGCGGTCCGTCTTGAGATCGATCGCGGCAACGATCTCCTCGCCCACCAGCACGGGCAGCGCGAAATAGCCGAACCGGCGCTTCTCCTTGGGCACATAGGCCTCGAAGCGGTGATCGTAGTCGAAGATGAGTTCGGTGCGCTTGCGCTGGATGATCAGGGGATCGAACGGCGAGAGAATGTGGACGAGATCCGACGGCTCACCGGGTTGATGCGCCAACGCCTCGGGCCGCGCCCAGTGCGCCAGCTTCGGCGCGCCCTCGAGCGCAAGCGGCACCAGTTCCCCGCGCCGGACCCGCGCCTCGACCAGACGCCGCACCGCGGGTTTGCTCGGCGCATCGAGGTGACAGATCGAGTCCAGACTGACCACGCCTTGCGCGCGCAAGGCGCGGTCGAGCCGGTAGGCGATGGTTTCGGCCGTTGACGCGGGTTTCGGCAGGCTGCCCCAACCGAAATGCCGCTCCATCAATTCATAGGTCTTGAGCATCCCATTGCGCTCGCTGATCGTGAGCGCGCCCGTGTAGAAGGCGAGTTGCAACGCCCGCTTCGAGGGCTTGCGGCTCGCCCACAAATGCTCCTTCTCGGTCAGCACGTCGTCGGCGATGTCGCGGATGGTCAGCGCGCCATCGCGACGGACCAGCCGCATGACCTTGCGCAGCTCGGCGGGAGCGACCGACGTCAGCCACCGATGGCCCTCACGGCGGTGGCGGCGCATGGCCGGCAGAAAGAAGCGCAAATCCGCTGACGGCACGTAGGACAGCGCGTGGGTCCAGTATTCGAAGACGCTCTTGTCGACGCTCTGGGCTTGGCTCAGGTCGGCGCGCTGGTATTGGGGGATGCGGTTCCAGAGAATATGGTGGTGGCAGCGCTCGATGACATTGATGGTATCGATCTGGACATAGCCGAGGTGGCCAACCACGGCGGCGGTGGCCTGCGGTCCCGCTCCGAAGGGCTCAGCCGTGTCGAGCCGCTGCGCGCGCAGCCAGATGCGCCGGGCCTGCGTCTTGCTCAGGGGATGGGATATCGCGGCAGTCATGCAGGCAATTTAGCGGGATTCGCGCCGCCGCGAAGGCGTCCCAAGACAGAAAAGCCGCGCTGTCCGAAAGCGGCGGGCAGCGCGGCCCGAACCAATGGAAGCCGATCCTACTTCATCATGCTCATCTTCTGCACCTTCATGTAGTGCATGCAGGCGCTCTTCATCTTGCCGCTCGGATACCACTCTGATTGCAGCGCAACGAGGCCGAGCCGGGCGCAATTAGCTACAACTATTTCGACCGCTCGCGAATACTGCCGGTTGCGATCTCGGAATCGCAGGCCGCCCTGCCACGGCCGGACGTCTGGCATTTGTAGACGCTGCCGGTGAGGCGATCGACCAGCCAGGCGCTGTCCTCGGCGGAACTTTCGATCCCGACATACCGGCTGCCCAGCGTCGTGATCAGCGTCGACAGCAGGAGCGCGATTGCGATCATCGCCGCGCCGATCAGGATCGGTCCCGACATCGATGGCCCCGCATTGTCCTGCGCGCCCGCGCGATAGCCCTGATAATCGCTTTGCCTACGAACTGAATGAAACACGGCCCCTGCTTCGCTTTTTCTTCGGATTTTCTTGCCAGATCTTTGGTTTCGTTCGGTTTTCTCTCGCACGTTAAACGTTTACGTCGGCATCTCGGCAATTTGTTGTTCGCAGGTCGGCAATGCCAAGGCTTTGCCGCATATTGCCGCCAAACGATGCGAAGTGCGCGGGCGGCAGATCGCGCAGGAGATACCAGCGCGCTGCGACGACGTCGTTGCTTGGGCGAGGATCTCTTCTGGAACCGCAACGCGGCCCGCGGGTCGCCAGTTTCTTGATCTCTCGCGCAGATCAAAGCGTGGAACCGTGATCTTCGCAGCACCCCGTGATGCGACGGAACATGGCACCGGTCCAGCCGTGTGACCTGCATCACATCCGATGCCGTTGGCTCGTCCTAGTGTCCCACGATCCCAAACGCCTTGCAGGCGTAACAGCGAGGATACGACAATGACCAGCCTCAACAGATTTTCCGGGCTCAAGGCGATGACCCTGTGCGCCGCGCTGTCGATGACCGCGGGTCTGGCGCTCGCCGCCGATAACACCGTCTCCGCCGATCAAATCCTCAACGCGCTGCGGCCGAAGCCGATGACCCGCAGCCTGTCGATGACTCCCGCGCCGCAGGTCGACCCTTCGGTCAAAGCCAGGGAGGTCAACTTCCTCGACAGCGTGCGCAACCGCAAGACGCGGTCGCTGTCGCTCGGCGAGCGCGAGCAGATCGCGGAGATCGCCTCCACCAAGCCGAACGTCGATCTGGAAATCCAGTTCGACTACAACTCCGCCGACATCAGCAAGACATCGCTGACGGCGGTGCAGGAACTCGGCAAGGCGCTCTCCAATCCGAGCCTGAAGGGTTCAACCTTCGTGGTCGCCGGCCACACCGATGCGGTCGGCAGCGAGCCCTACAACCTGGATCTCTCGGAGCGTCGCGCCGACACGATCAAGCACTATCTGGTCGAGAAGTACGGCATCGCCGGCAACGAGCTCGTCACCGTCGGCTATGGCAAGACCAAGCTGAAGGATGCCAGCAACCCGACCGCCCCGATCAACCGTCGCGTCCAGGTCGTCAACATGGACACCAAGACCGCGTCGCAGTGACGAATAGTCCAGATCCGCCTGCCGGCCTCCGGCAGGCGGCCGTGTCGATTAGATCCAGCTTCGAAACAGCATCAAACGGTTGAACATCTGCATCGAGGTTCCGACAAATGCAGCCGAAATCGGCAGCATCAATGCGAAGCCCGCTGCGGACAACGCAACGAACGCCCACAGCAGCCAGCGCGGCGTGTTGCCGCGAGTCAACGCATAGACCAGCGCCAGACTCGCGAGCGTCGCCGACGGCAGATAATAATACAGGAAGGCAAGGCTGCGCGGCAGCAGCGCCCAGGCGAGATAGGTTCCGAGGTAGAACGCCAGGATCAGAAACGCGTCGGCGCAGCGCCTGACGATGAAGTCGCGCAGACAGATCGCGACCGCGAGCAGTGCCGGCCACAGCACCAGCGGATTGCCGAGAAACACGACGGCCGCGATCCGGCCGTCAGCGGCCTTGTCGAACAGATACCACACCGGCCGCACCAGCAACGGCCAGGTCGGCCATGAGCTCTGATAGGTATGGCCGGCAATCGCGCTCGTGGTGTTGTCGGCGAAGATGCGCCGCTGCGCCTCCATGATGTCGGGCAGCGACAGGCCGTACAGCGGAATGAAGGTCGCGACGTAGACAAGCGCCGGTACGATCAGGAAGCAGCCCGCGGCGTGATACCATCTGAAATCGGGCCACAAATCGGGACGATACCAATCATCGGGCCCGGGATCGGCGAAGCGCGTGCCCCAGCCCTGCAAGAGCCGGACGACGGCCATGATCAGAAGCGAGACCAGCAACGGGAAAAATCCGTTCCATTTGCAGGCGGCCGCCAGGCCGAAGCCTATGCCGGCGAGCGCGAACCACAGATGCGGCCGCACTTCGCGAAAGCCGCGCATGAAGGCCGCGATCGCGAACAGGCCGAAGCTGAGCGCAAAGATATCCAGCATCGCAGTGCGCGCTTGCACGAACAGCATCTGGTTGAAAAAGGCGATCAGCGCCGCGGCAATCGCCGGCCCCTGCGCCGCGAACAACACGAGGCCGCAGAGATAGACCGCGACGATGGCGAGCGCACCGAACAGCACGCCCGGGTAACGCCAGCCAAAGCCATTGTCGCCGAATCCACGGATCGAAAGCGCGATGAATTGCTTGGCGAGCGGCGGATGCATCGGATTGAGCAGCGGCCGTGGCAGCACCGGTTCAAGCATTTGTCGCGCGGCCGGCACGTAATGAAATTCGTCGAACACGAATTTTTCCGGCGTGGAGAGGCCGATCAGAAGCGCGACATGCGCGAGCACGAAGATCACCGCGGCGATCACGAGGCACCGGCGAACCGACATGTCTGGCGCGGACGGCTTGTCCGGCAAGAGTTTCCCGGAAGCGGCCGCGCCACCAGGTGGTGCCGATGACAATTTCTTGGTCCGTCGCATTGAACGCAATTCCAACCTGTCGATACCAACCAGTGATCCGGCTCACATTCGCATCCCGTCTCGGCGGGCAAGTGTTGCGAATGTCAGAACCGAAGGGCCATTGCAAATAACAGATGCTGATGAAGTTTTGGATTTTACATTTGCGTTTCACGACGCGGCTGGCTGGCTGGCGAACGTCAAATCCACTCTAGCAGCAGGTGAATGAGGCGATGCTTGTGGCAAATTTGCTACATCACAGGCCGGCGCGATCCGTTACGATGGGGCATAAATTGATCGGCAATCAAATGTATTGGCTTGGCCGTATCCTCATTTCAGCACTTTCCGTCGCAGTTACTCTAGCGACGACATCGGCCCGCGCCGAGACGAAGGTCGGCGAAGCGGTCATCGTCAAAAACGAGGTGCTGCGCGTCGCAACGTCGGCGACCAGCCAGATCAATGTCGGCGACGGCCTGTTGCGCGATGAGACCGTTCGCACCGGCGCCGACAGCGCCACACGCCTGGTGATGATCGACAGCACCAATCTCTCGCTCGGGCCCAATGCGTCGCTCAAGCTCGATCGCACCGTGTTCAATGACGAGCATTCGTACCGCGATATCGCGATCAGGCTGACCACCGGCGCATTCCGCTTCGTCACCGGCCATTCCGAAAAGACCGCTTACAAGATTACCACTCCGCTGGCGACCATCGGCGTGCGCGGCACGATCCTCGATATCCTTTCGCAGCGCGGCAGGAGCGTCGTGGTGCTCCAGGAAGGCGCCTCGCGGGTCTGCGCCACGTCGGGACAATGCATCGAGCTGACGCAGCCCGGCGACACCGCCATCATCACATCCACCGGGGGCAAGGTTACGATCACCAAGACCAACGTGCCGCCCTGGACCTTTGCGGCGGCCTGCGCGGCCGCGGCCGGGCTGTGTTCGGTCAGCGATTTCGCGGACGCCTCGCCGACGCTGACGCCGTCGCTCGACGACGCGCTGTGCGGACGCTGACCATGGCCAGATCCGTGCGCAGCCTGATCGCATCGGCCACGCTCAGCGCGATGGCTTGCGCATTCTTGCTTCTGGCCCAGATGTCGCACGCCGCCGCGCAAACCTGCACCGTAAATGCCGACGAGGAGTGCATACCAACGCCCACGCCCACGCCGCAGGCGAGCCCGTCACCAACACCCTCACCGACGCCGACCGGCGCGGATTCCAGCGGCAGTTCGGTTGGCGATCTCGCCAATCAGCGCTTCAACCAGATGATCACCAATCGGGTGCTGGGCACGGTGCTCCTGGGCGTCAACGAACAGGTCAATTGCAGCGATTGCGTCAGCGCATTCGGCTCGGCGGGTTCGTTCTCCGCCGGCATTCACGGCCGCAAGCAGTTGACCAATAACCTCTCTTTCCTCGCCGGCATCGCCTACACCCAATTCAGCGAAGGCGGTTACAAGGTAACCAGCGCACCGATCGGCGCGTTCGCGCTGCGCTATGACTTCACCGATTGGGGATCGTCCCGGCCGTTCTTCGATATCGGCACCATCCTGACCCCGTGGGAGAAGGTCCGTTACAGCCGCGCCTATACGACAAATCTCGGCACCGTCAATCTGACCAGTGCGACCAACAGTTCGAACTACGCGGTGTATGGCCGGGCCGGCTGGATCAACCGGCTTTCGCCGCGCGACGAGGTCGCTGCGTCGGTTGAAGTCTGGCAATTGTGGCAGCACGTCGCCGGTTACACCGATCCCGCAGCGGCCTTCAATCCCTTCGATGCCACGATCCAGACGGGAACGGACCAGACCAGCCTGGTCAAGATCGGCGGCCAGTGGACGCATCTCATCGGCCCGAAGGTCGAAGGCAACATCAACGGCGGCTGGGTGCAGTCCTTCGCAACGCATTCGGGGATCGTCGCGACCGTCACCGGCGACGGCATCGTGGTGCCGACCATGGGCAACCAGGGCTGGTTCGAATATGGCGGCCGGCTCGGCTTCCGGCTGAGCCAGGGCTGGGTCGCCGATCTCTTCGTCAACGGCACGCTCGGGCCGCAACCGGTCGGCAACACCATCCACGGCGGCGTCGGATTGCGGATCAACTATTGATGTGGGCCAAGGCGGCAAGGCCGGTCAGGCCGCCGACCGGCCCTCGCGGGCGCGCTTGGGGCCGCGACGCTTGATCGGCATCTCAATGGAGAGCTGTGATGGAAAAGCCACTTGTACGGATCTACACCGACTACAAGAGTCCCTATGCGTTCGTCGCAAACGCTGCGCTGTTCGAGCTTGAGGAAAGAGAAGGCGTCGCGCTCGAGTGGCGGCCCTACACGCTGAGAATCGCGGAGTTCATGGGCACGGTGGAAGAGCGAACGCCGCATTTCTGGCGGAAGGTCCATTACATGTACATGGATGCCAGGCGTTTTGCGAACGCCCAGGGCCTCGCGCTCAAGGGCCCAAAGCGCATCTATGACGCTTTCTATTCAAGCGCCGGCATGCTGTACGCGCAGCGTCACGGGATGTTTCGTCGCTATCACGAAACGGTCTTCACGCGGTTCTGGAATCACGAACTCGAGCTCGACGACCTGTCGGCGATCAGCGGCATCATCGCCGGTCTCGGTGGATCGGCTGCTGACTTCGAGGCCTATGCGGAAGGCCCGGCACGCGGCGAGCACGACCGCATCATCGCTGAAGCGGAATCACTCGGCGTGTTCGGCGTGCCGACCATGGTCTTCGACGGCGAGCTGTTCTGGGGCGGCGATCGCATCCCGCTCCTGATCGAACGGATCAGGGCGCCGGAATCAGCTGATATCGCGCTCGGTCGGAAGCGGGCCGTCGGTCAGGCCGCCGACCGTCCCTCATAGGCGCGCTCGAGGCCTTCGATATCGAGCTTGACCATCTGCAGCATGGCGGCCATCGCCCGCTGCGCGCCGGCGCGATCCGGGCCACCGAGATATTTCGGCAGCGCGGTCGGCACGATCTGCCAGGACACGCCATAGCGATCCCTGAGCCAGCCGCAGCGCTCGGCCTGGCCTCCGCCCGACAGCAGCGTCTCCCACAGCCGATCGACCTCGGCCTGGTCGGCACAGTCGATCTTGAACGAGACCGCGTGGGTATACTCGACGCGCATGCCGCCGTTGAGCGCCATGAAACGCTGCCCGGCCAGCGTGAACTCGACGACCAGCACGGAGCCTGTCTTTCCGCCGGGGCTGTCGACCACGTTCCTCTGCACCGTTTCGATCTTCGAATCGGGCAGCAGCGACACATAGAAATTCGCGGCTTCTTCGGCTTCGCCGTCGAACCACAGGCAGGGGGATACTTTGGACATGAGATAACTCTGTGCTTGAAGGAGGATCAGGCGTGGGCCGGGGCAGAATGAGCTTTCGATGCCGCCTCGACGTCCATCCACATCACTTCCCAGATATGCCCGTCGGGATCCTCGAAACTGCGGCCATACATGAAGCCATAGTCCTGTTTCGGCGACGGATCGGCGCGTCCCCCCACCGCCCCCGCCTTGCCGACCACATCATCAACGGCGTCACGGCTATCCGCAGACACGCAGATCAGGACTTCGGTGGTGGTCCTGGCGTTGGCGATGTCCTTCGGCGTGAACTGACGGAACTTCTCGTGCGTCAGCAGCATCGCGTGGATCGTCTCGGAGAACACCATGCAGGACGCGGTTCCATCGCAGAATTGCTCGTTCTTCTGCGCGCCAATCGCTTCATAGAATGCGGTGGCACGGACGAGATCAGCAACCGGCAGATTGACGAAGATCAGTTTGGCCATGAGGGCTCCTTTGGTGGTTCCGTTCGCGGGTCTGCTCCAAGGACGACCGGCCGGGCGCCCGCCCGACACGCGGCCCCGATTTTTTTACAGCGGTCAGGCAGCGTCTCCCAGAGCCGGTCAACCTCGGCCTGGTCGGCACAGTCGATCTTGAAGGAAACCGCATGGGTGTATTCGACGCGCATGCCGCCGTTGAGCGCCATGAAACGCTGCCCGGCCAGCGTGAACAGCACGGGAGCGACCTTTCCGCCGGGGCTGTCGACCACGTTCCTCTGCACCGTTTCGATCTTCGAATCGGGCAGCAGCGACACATAGAAATTCGCGGCATCTTCGGCCTCGCCGTCGAGCCACAGGCAGGGGGATACTTTGGACATTCGCTGCCTCCTTGCGTTGCACTTGCTGAGGACGAACGCGGCGGAGCGGAACCGACAGGATGATCAACTATTTTACCGGCCCGTACTTCGGATCAATCCACTGAACTCGGGCGTACCCGAGTTCCGCAACGTCGTCCAAGCCGGCCGCGACTTTGGGCTGATCCCAACAACGAGCCCGGCGGTCGCGAGCTTCACCTTCTGTTCGCCGCCTTGGCCCGCTTCTTCTTCGGCGGACTGCGCTTGACGCGCGATCGGGTGTTCTTACGCGCCGCCGCTCGTTTTCTGCGCTCGCCGGTGTTGTCGGTGGTGGTCCGGCCGTGCGGACGACGCTGACCGCCGCTGCTGCCAGCGCCGAGCGGCGTCGGATGGGCGATCTCCTGCTCGATGTCATCAACGGTCACTGAACGCAGGAAATTCGGGTTCTCGTAGAAACCGCGCAGGACGCCGGAATCGATACGGCCAGGGTTGACATTGCCACCTCCCGCCTTCCAGGCCGCGTCCCAGATCATCGCAAGCGCGCGCGCGCCAAGTGCCATCACCTTGCCCGTCTGCTTGCCCACCGCATCCCATAGCACCTGCGTATGAGACGGCGAACCCGGCTTGAAGCTCGCTTCGTACACATCGATGAGGTGCCGCGGCGGAAGTATCTTCGCGACGTCGCGCATCACCGTCAGCGTGGCAACTGCCGCCGCGCGGCCATCCAGCGCCAGCGGTATGCCGTGGTCGGGACCAAGGTTCTTACGAATTTCCGCGAACAACAGACCTTTGTGAGCCGCCATATTGATCATCTGGGTCTCATAGACGGAATGAACGCCCTCACCACGGAAGGCCGGAAGTTTCTCTCCCGTCTTGTCCTTGCGGCTCGGACTGTCGCGCGGAATATCCGGCTGTTCGGATTCGATACCATCCGACATCGTCGATCCATGGAGGGGCTGCGAGGAATCGCCGACATAGTGCGCGAGAGTTCCGGCTGCCGCGAGGAACTTGCGCGGATCGGTCGCGGCATAATCCTTCATGCGCTCGAAATGCTGCCAGACCCGGAACGGCAGAATGCCCTGATGCAGGATGTTGGGCGGCTTGGGGAACGTCGCGAAATAGGCCTTCCAATTCGCCGCGGTCACAAGAGTGGGATCGGCGATGCACGCCTCGGGCAAGGTCGGCGAGCCCTTGAACGGCATGTCGGCGTCGCAATGGTGGTTGGGGTGCTCCGGCCCCGTCGAACTGAAGCCAACGAATTGCGTATCACGGCCACCGGGCACGCCGATGTCCTGGCCCTTCTTGTTGAGGTGCGGAGACGGAAAAGTCTTCCAGACGATGTCCGGAACATCAGCCAGCGCGACGAAACCGGAATCGAGGAGGTCCTTGTTCTTCGGCTGGTTGGTGAGCTTGTCCAGAGGCAAACTCAGCAGGTCGGCGTTGGCCTGGAGGAAAGACTTGAGCTTCGGGTTCTTGACGAGATCGATGGCCAGCGTTCCGATCGAATAATGCCCAACGGCCCCCCAGGTGCCCGAGACCCCATCATTGCCCTCGACGACAAGCTCGACGTCGAGGATCTTGCAGATGTTACTCAGGCTCGTTGCGACTGAATAGGTCGAACGCTGGCCGCTCTCGGAGAATACCTGCGCGCCCCATTCGGCGGCAAGCGGCCGCAAGTCTCGCTCCTTCAGGGGGCGCGTATCCTCCTTACCATCGGGCCCCGGCATTTGCAGATGCCAGAGCGCTCCGGAATCGCCATGATGACTGCCGCGCGTGCCTTCGCCCGGAGCGATCAGGAAGTCCGCGACATAATCGAAACCGCCGACCGATCGGTAGCGATAGAACATCGCCTTGATCTTCCCCTGTAGAAGGCCCGAAGCCGCGCCCATGGCAATGACGGGCCGATCCATCAATTTGCGAAGCGACAGATTTTGTTCATAAATGTCGAAGAGCGGCTTGATCGGTGGCAAGCCGTAGACGTTTGGCGTCCAGTCCTTGATGTCATCAATGCGCACCAGTCCGACATCAAGCCCCAGCCAGGTCTGACGCATCGGCAGACCCGGGTACACGTCCGAAAAGAGCCTGCGCGTGACCTGCTTGTCACTGCTAACGCCGATCCGCGCGAGCCCCCCGCGCAGCATGGCCGAGATTTCCGTGCCTGGCTCGCCGCAGGCATGCCGAGCCGTCAGCGCGTAACTCGTGTGCCCATCCGACATCAAGCAACCGATCGTCGCCATATGAGTCTCTTGCTGCACGTCGACGAAGGCCGGCAAACCGCCGCCGAAGATGGCTTTTGGCCACGCCACGGGCTCGATCCCCGGCGCATCCTCCTGCGGTACGGGCGGCGCCCAGACGGTGCAAACCGGCACGGAGCGGCCGTCCGGCAGATAGAGGCGGTTGGGTACGCTCTGCCACGGCGCGGGCTTTCCCTCCGCACCGAAATCATTTTCACTGAGCCACTCGCGAACGAGGACGATAATGCACGGCCAGGAATAATCACGCACCTGAGAATTGGCGAAAGTCCGCGGGTAGGTGAGCTTACGGTACGGCCGGGCCTCTTCTCCGGCGCCGGCCGGCCAGTCTTCCTTGTTGCGTATTAGGTACAGGCCGACCGCTGTACCAACGACGTTGGCCTTGCTCATCAAGTGGAAGTGGTAAAGATCGCGAGCCTCAACCAGGTCCCTCAAAGACAAACTGGAAAAATCGAAATCGTCTTTCATATTCTCCTCCTCCAAATGATTGCTTGTATGCCGTCATTCTAGCTTAGGTTGTTCTTCTTTTGAAGCGCGCTTACTGGCCTGCGGGGCAAGGCATTTGCTGTCTCGACAATTTCGGAAGGTATATTCGTATGCGCCAAGAACTCGCCGGGCTAGTGGCGAGCGAGCGTGGTCGGGGTCTTGATCGTTACGTCGCGATCGGCGCCGGCATGGTGAGGAATGCGCGGGTCACGTGCCAGAACAGCTGGCGGTTGATCGCGAGCGCGACCGAATGCGCGGTTCCCGGCAAGATGATGAACTGCCGGTCGCCGTTCGGCAGCTTGTTGTAGAACTCCTCGAGATCGGCGACGGTTGCGATCCCGTCATATTCGCCGCGGACCAGAAGCACCGGCGCCAGCACCTTTTCCGGATGTACCACCGGCAGATTGGCGGTCATGTCGAGATAGGTGCCGGTCGGGACCTGGTCGCCAAACTGCATCTCGACATCGGCCAGCGCCTCCATCACCGCCGGATCGCTGGTTCCCGGCTTGTCGCGGGTCGCGATCGAACGGATCATGTCGCGGTCGCGCTTGCGCATGTTGTGCGAGCGGAAATAGTCGACCTGCTCGGCGCGCTTGGTCAGGGTCGGTGATCCCTCGCCCTTGTAAGTGAAGGCCGCAAACACCAGCCGGTCGATCCGTTCGGGCGCGACCATCGCATAGGCCCCGGCGCGCAATGCGCCCGAGGATTCGCCGACGAAGTGAAATTTCCGCTGCCCGGTTTCGCGGGTAATCACCTCCGCCGCGGCCTTGAGGTCCTCCACCCCGCTCGCGATATCGGCATTGCCGGAGGTCCGCCCGGACTTGCCGTAGTTCTCGTGATCCATGGTCCAGCAGTCGAAGCCATGCCGGGCAAACTCGTTCATGACCGAATAATCGTCACGGCCCGGCACCGACAAATCGAACACCCGCGAGGTGACCGATGAGCCATGCACGAAGAACAGCACGGGGCGCGCTGGCTCGCCGGCCTTCGGCGCGCCCAGCCGCTTGCGGTACATCCATAAAGGGACGTCGCCTTTCTTCGCCCAGTATTCGTTGCTCCAGATCTCCGCGCCGTCCACCGTAGCGGCGACGGCATCCCGCGCGGGTAGTGCCCCGAGGCCTCCGGCCACAAGACCGAGGCCAGCGCCCTTGATGACCGCGCGACGCGGCAGCTGGTGATCGAGATCCGTCATGGTTTCCTCCGACCGGTTTGCAAGGTGCGGACTTCGCCGCATTTCCCCGCCATCAACGTTGCCCATTGCCGTCATTCCGGGATCGTCCCGAAGGACCGGCCCCGGATGACGTCGTCACTTCGTTTCCGCGGGATCGCGGTGCACCGGGTCGACCCATAGCACCGTCTCCGGTTTCTCGACCGGCTCGATGTCGAGATTGATCGCGACCGCCTCGCCGTCGCTGCGCACCAGCACGCATTCCAGCGCCTCGTCGCGGCTGGCATTGATTTCCTGATGCGGCACATAGGGCGGCACGAAGATGAAGTCGCCGGGACCGGCCTCCGCGGTGAACTGCAGATGTTCGCCCCAGCGCATCCGCGCCTTCCCCTTCACGACGTAGATGACGCTTTCCAGATGACCGTGATGATGCGCGCCGGTCTTGGCGTCCGGCCTGATCGTCACCGTGCCAGCCCACAATTTCTGTGCTCCGACGCGAGCGAAATTGATCGCGGCCTTACGGTCCATACCGGCCGTCGAAGGCACGTTGGGATCGAGCTGATTGCCGGAGATGACGCACACGCCGTCGTGCTTCCAGCGCTCGGCATGATCGTGTTCATGCGTATGACCGGAATGGGTGTGATCGTGGGAACCTGTCATCGTCCTGCCTTCTGCCAAGATTTATTGCCGGTAAACCCTACTCAAAACCGGGACTGCAGGCCAGACGAGGGCAGGAATTTTCGTTCGTTGCTCCCGGGCGCGGACTTGACCTCCCTCAATAGCGCAGCGGCCCGGCATGATCTGATTGAGGCCATGAAAGGCTATATCAGGTCGTTTCGCGAGATCGGATT
>Ga0307516_10005559_pt1 | contig 15029 bp, 11 predicted proteins | sample 19_EM_MG_FD_203310 | JGI IMG/M metagenome (GOLD analysis project Ga0307516, IMG submission 203310) | Populus trichocarpa ectomycorrhiza microbial communities from riparian zone in the Pacific Northwest, United States - 19_EM | ecosystem: Host-associated > Plants > Roots > Unclassified | place...
GAGGCCGGCAAGGCGCTGTTGCAGCTCGATCTCGACCAGGTGCAGCTCGCGCGCCTGGACGCCCATCTGGGCGCGTGGCGCATCAGCGGGCCGCTGCGCGCCGAACTCGAGCACCTGCCGACGCCGGCCTCGCTGTGGGGCGGCAGCGCCGCCTCGGCGCCGGCATCGGCTGCCTCCACGTCGACCGCCGCCGCCGCCGACCGCTGGATCGCCCACGTCACCGGCCGCCTCGCCGGCACCGCGCCGACACCCACCGGGAAGAACGCCGTCGTCCCGCCGCCGATGGCGTTGCAGCTCGACGCCCTGCTGCGCTCCGACGCGCTGCAGCTCAAGCAGTTCGACCTCAAGGCCGGCGCCGCGACCGCCTCCGCGACCGGCGCATTGAGCCGAGACAGGAACGACTCGTGGCAAGGCGACGCGCATGCGCAGTGGGCGCAGCTCGATCCGGGCGCGTGGTGGCGCCTGGCCGATTCGGGTCCGCTGCGCGACGGCCCGAACGTCCTCAACGGCTCCCTCACGCTGCACCTGGCCAACGCCCCGGCCGCCTGGCAAGGCCTGGCCGGCATCCACGCCAAGGCCGACCTGGTGCTGGCCGACAGCCTGCTGGCCGGCCTCGCGCTCGACGGCAAGGCCAGCGTCGACGCGCTGGGTGCGCCGTGGGCCGTGTCGGCCGAGGTGCACAGCGGTGGCAACCACGCGCACGTCGACGGCGCCATCAGCCCCGGCAACGCGAGCGCCGACGCGCTGGCGGTCATCGACCAGTTGCACCTGAGCGTGGACGCGCCGGCGTTGCAACTGCTCGTGCCGCCGACGGCGCCGTCGCATGCCGCCACGCCGGCCGTGGCCGCCGCCTCGGCCGTCAACAAGATGGCGGAGACGAAGACGATTCCCGGCGAGCTGCTCGCCCAGGCGGCCACCAAGGTCGCCACCGGTGGCAAGACCGACGATCCCAAGGCGCTCGTGCCGGCGGTCGCGGCCTCCGCCGCCTCCGCTGCGCGCGCCACGGCGCCCGTCGTCGGCAACGGCCGCTGGGTCACGCGCGGCTCGGCGAAGCTGGACGTGCAGGTCACCGGCGGCCGGCTCGGGATCGCCGACAGCGCGCACGACCGTCACGGCGGCTCGGCGCCGCTGCGCATCGTCACGCAGGGCGAGCTCAGCGACTGGGTCGGTCCGCAGTTCAAGCTTGCCAAGCTGCAATGGAGCGGTCACGGCAGCAGCGACCCGCAGGCGCCGCTGGAGGCGTCGATCACGCTGGTCGACGCCCAGATGGGGGTCGCGCGCATCGCGCACGCCCAGGCGACCCTGGGCGGCAGCCTGGCCCGGCACCAGCTGCAGTTGCAGGGCGAGGCGCCCGTCAGCCCGCCGCCGTGGCTGGCGCACCTGGCCAACATCGGCAACGCCAACGCGACGCGGCTGGACGCGCAGATGCAGGGCAGTTGGCAGCCCGGTGCCGTCAACACGCCGGCCTGGCAAGGCCATGTCGCGCAGTTCGACCTGCGCGCGGCCACCGAGGCGAACGCCGCGACGCCACCAGGGCCCGCGGCGTCGGCGCCGACGGTGGTCAACCCGAACTGGGTGCACGTCAAGCCATTCGACCTGAGCCTGTCGCGCGACGCGGCCGGCGACTGGCAAACGTTGCGCGCGGGCGCGGGCGGCGCCGAGTTCGCCGGGCTGACGCTTGCCTGGCAACCCTCGTTCTGGACCGCCCCGGCGGCCCCGGGCGCGAGCGCGCACTGGGCCGTCGATGCGGCGCTGGCGCCGTTCGCCGTGGCACAGCTGATGGCGCGGGCACAGCCCGATCTCGGCTGGCATGGCGACCTGCAGATGACGGCGCAGGTGCATGCGGCCTTCGACGGACAGTGGCATGTCGCGGCCCGGCTGGCGCGCGACAGCGGCGACCTGGGCGTGTCCGATCTCGTGCTGGATGCGACCACGGCCAAGCAGTCGCTGGGGCTCACGCGCGCGCTGATGCAGGTGAAAGCCGAGGGCGCCAACTGGTCCGCCGACGCCGACGTGGCCGGGACCCGCCTGGGCGAGTTGACCGGCCACTGGACGGCCGAGGCGCCCTCGCCCGCATCGCTGCCGACGGCCGGCTCGCCGCTGCACGGCAACGTCAAGGCCCACGTCGAAGACCTGAACGTGTGGGGTGCGTGGCTGCCGCCGGGCTGGCGCCTGGGTGGCGAGCTACGCACCGACCTCGCGCTGTCGGGCCATTGGGGCGACCCCAAGATCACCGGCGAGATCACGGCGACCAAGCTCGCGATCCGCAATGCGCTCGAAGGCATCTACGGCCACGACGGCGACGCCGCGATCCGGCTGACCGGCGACCAGGCGCAGATCGAACGCTTCCGCGTGCAGGGCGGCAACGGCGAGCTGTCGTTGACCGGCAGCGCGAGCCTGGGCGCCGCGCCGGTGGCCAAGCTGCAGCTGAAAGCGACCCAATTCCAGCTGCTCGGCCGGATCGACCGCAAGATCGTCACCACCGGCAACCTCGCGCTGCAACTCGGCGCCGAGGCGATCAAGGTCGACGGCAAGATGACCATCGACGAGGCCCTGTTCGACCTCAGCAAGGGAGGCGCCCCGTCCCTCGACAGCGACGTCGAGGTGATCGACGGCAGCGCCCCGGCCGACACCGCCGAGACGCCCGACGCCGCCGTGCCCAAGCCGAGCCGCGCCACCCAGATCAACCTGGCCGTCGACCTGGGCGACCACCTGCAACTGCGCGGCCGCGGCATCGACACCACGCTCAAGGGCGCGCTGCAGATCACGTCGCCCAACGGCCTGCTGGCCGTGCGCGGCACGGTCCGCACCGGCGGCGGCCAGTACATCGCCTACGGCCAGAAGCTGGACGTCACGCGCGGCGAGATCACGTTCACCGGCCCGGTGAGCGATCCGCGGCTGGACATCCTCGCCGTGCGGCCCAACCTCGACGTCGTCGTGGGCGTGGCCATCACCGGCACCGCGCTGGCGCCGCACGTGCGGCTCATGAGCGAGCCCGAGATGAGCGACAGCGACAAGCTCTCCTGGCTGATGCTGGGCCGCGCGCCGGAGACCGTGGGCGGTGCCGACACCGCGCTGTTGCAGCAGGCCGCGATGGCGCTGCTGGCCGGCGAGGGCGAGGCGCCCAGCGACCAGGTGCTCAAGAGACTGGGCCTCACCGACTTCACGGTCGGCCAGCAGACGGGCACGGACAACGTGAAGCAGACCGTCGTGAGCCTGGGCCGCCAGGTGTCCAAGCGCATCTACGTCGGCTATGAACGCAGCGTCACCTCGACGAGCTACAACTGGCAGCTGATCTACCGCATCGCCCAGCGCCTGACGATCCGCGCCCAGGCCGGCGTCGACGCGCCCACGACGACGACCACGTCGACCAACCAGACCTCCTCCTGGTCGCTCGACGCGATCTACACATGGCGCTGGAACTGAGGCGCCGCTCCGACTGCGCGCTGTTCGACTGCGCGAGCGCGATGGCGTTCCCGGACAGGGGCAAGTTGATCAGGCTGCAGCGGGGCTGACCGGCTGTCGCGGCGATGGCCGCAATTCGTGCAACAAGTCACACTTGCGGCGTGCGGGGCGGCGTTGCCTGCGCCACCATTGAACCTTCGACGTCGACAGCGGCATGCACCGAGGACAAGCCCTTCTCAGCGAATGACACCCGCCAACACTCCTCAGCCCTCGACCCGGACCGCCGCGGCGCCCGGTGGCCTGCATGACGACGCCGAGGACCGGCGCCTCGTGGCCTGCGTCTGCGCGCACGAAATGGCCGCGTTCGAGACGCTCTACCGGCGCTACCACCCGCGCCTGTGCCGCTTCCTGCACCGGATGCTGCGCCCGGAGCACCTCGTCGAGGAGGTGCTCAACGACACCCTGTTCGTCGTCTGGAACCAGGCGGAGCGCTTCAACGGCACCAGCAAGGTGTCGACCTGGATCTTCGCGATCGCGTACCGCAAGGCGCTGAAGGCCCTGTCGCGCCACGACGATCCGCTGCCCGACGCCGCCGAGGACGACCAGCCGGTCGCCGATGCGGCAGAGCGGCCGGAGGCACGCATGAGCCTCGCGCAGGCGCGCGCCGCGATCGACCTGGCGCTGCGCGCACTGTCGGTCGACCAGCGCGCCGCGGTCGAGCTCACCTACTTCCACGGCTTCAGCTATCCCGAGATCGCGCAGATCGTCGAATGCCCCACCGACACCGTCAAGACCCGCATGTTCCACGCCCGCAAGCGCCTGAAAACGGCGTTCGGCGGCCAACTGGACGACTGGCTGTGACCCACGACTTGCCGAAATGGCCGATGATCCCGTCCGGGCAGCCGCCCATCTTTATCCGGAGACTGGCATGAGCGGTCAGATCCTTCACCTCGAACCCGATCCGCATGCGGCCGTGCAACGGCTGCTGCCCTGGTATCTCACGGGCCGGCTCCAGACCGAAGAGCATGACGCGGTGGAGACTCACCTCGCGCAATGCCCGGAATGCCGAGCCGAGCTCGAGACCGAACGTCAATGGCAGTTGCTGCAGCCGGGCCACGGCACGCAGATGGACGTCGAGGACGGCTGGGCGCGCATGCGGGCCCGCCTGGCCGATGCCGCCGCGCCCCATGCCGCGCCCACGCCAGCGCCCCTTCCGATGCCGATTCCGCGCCGCCGCCGCTGGCTGCCGCCGCTGTGGTCGGCCGGCCCGCGCCTGCCGGCGAGCGCGTGGGCCGCGCCCGCACTGTTGTCGGCCGCGCTGGCCGTGGCGATCGTCGTCACGCCGCGCCCGGCCCCCGTCCTCTGGGAGTACCAGACGCTGGGCGCGCCCGCCCAGGCCGGCGCCACCGCGGTCGTCCGCTTCCGCCCCGACGCGACCGAGGCGCAGATCCGCCAAGGCCTGAAGGACAGCGGCGCGCGCCTCGTCGACGGCCCGACCGTGAGCGATGCCTACGTCGTGCGGCTGCCGCGCGAACACTATGCCGCCGCGCTCGACAAGCTGCGCAAGGAGCCGGGCGTCGCGCTGGTCGAGGCGCTCGAGAGCGCATCGCCATGACGGCCAGGCACGCGTGGCGCCGCCTCTTCATCGGCCTGGCGCTGGGCCTTGCCGGTGCGGTCGCGTTCGCGATCGGCGGCGACGTCCCGGCGCCCGCCGCGGCCGCTGCTTCGGCGGCCTCCGCGCCGCGCCAGGTGCTCGTGATGCTGCGCTCGCCGCCGCCGCACGCCCGCGTCGACGGCAACTACGGCGCGGCCGGTTACGGCGACGCGGCGCGCGCGCAGTCGCAGGCGCGCGTGGGCGCGCGTCTCGCGGCCGCGCACGGGCTGACGGTCGTCACGCTGTGGGCCATGCCGGCCCTCGGCATGGATTGCATCGTGCTCGCCCTGCCGCCCGAGGCCAGCCTCGACGCCAGCATCGCCGCGTTGCAGACCCATTCCGAGGTCGCCTGGGCCCAGCCGATGAACGAGTTCCACGCGCAGGGCCATGTCGATCCGCTGTATTCGCTGCAGCCCGTCGCCGCGCAATGGCACCTCGACGACCTGCACGCGGTGGCGACCGGTCGCCACGTGCACGTGGCCATCATCGACAGCGGCGTCGACGACACGCATCCCGACCTGGCGCAGGCCGTGCAGGCGCGCGCCAACTTCGTCGACGGCCAGGCCTGGGTCGCGGAGCTCCACGGCACGGCCGTGGCCGGCCTCGTGGCCGCCCGCGCCGACAACGGCATCGGCATGGTGGGCATCGCCCCCGACGCGCAGCTGTACGCGCTGCGCGCGTGCTGGGAGGTCAGCGCGAGCCAGACGCTGTGCAACTCGCTGAGCCTGGCCAAGGCGCTGAGCTTCGCGATCGAGCAGCGCGCCGAAGTGATCAACATGAGCCTGTCGGGGCCTGTCGACCTGCTGCTCGGGCGACTGATCGACGTCGCGCTGGCGCATCGCCAGCAGGTCGTCGCCGCCGTCGACGCGCGCGCCACGGACGGCGGCTTTCCGGCCGCGCACCCCGGCGTGATCGCGGTGGCCGACATCCAGTCCGACGCGCCGCTGGGTGCGCTCGTCGGCGCGTGGTCGGCGCCGGCGCGCGACCTGCCGACGACGGTGCCCGGCGGCGGCTGGCGCATGGTCTCGGGCACATCGTTCGCGGCCGGCGAGGTCTCCGGCCTGCTGGCCGTGATGGCCCAGGCCCGGTCCGACTCCCGCACCGCGGCGCCGGCCTTGCGGCTGGTGCGCCTTCCCGGCGGCGGCATCGACGCATGCGCCTCGCTGCTGCATGCCGCGGAGCCCTCGCCGTCGCGTGCGGCGGTGGCGCCCGGCTGTCGCGCCGTGCTCGCCACCTCCGGTGCTCCGCCAGGTCGTTCCCCGTGACGTCCTGCTGAAGGACGCCCGCGATTTGACGGCCCCGCAAAGCAGATCGGCGATGGCCGGTGCATGGCGCCAGGCGGCGTCGCGCGCGCTCGCCTGCACGTCCGGTGTCGCCGCGCTGGCGCTGCCGTGCGTCTCGCACGCGCAATTCGCCGCGACGCTGGGAATCGACAGCGTCAACCGCTACCGTGGCGTCGGCACGGGTGACGTCGGGCCGGTCGTGCGCGCGAGCGCGATGGCCGACTCGGCGCTCGGCGCCTATGGCGGCATCTCGGGCCTCTGGCGCACGCGCGACGCGGGGCTGGCCAGCGCGGACGCGATGATCGGCTGGAGCGGACGACTCAACGAGTTGCCCGCCCTGGCGGCGCTGGCACCCGGCTGGGGCTGGGACGCCGCGGTGCACCGCGCGCACTACGGAGATCGCGAGCGCTACGATTTCTCCGAGGCCATGGTGGGCCTGCTCGCACCCGACGCGTCCCTGCGCACCTGGTTCGCGCCGCACTACTTCGGCGGCAGCAGCCATACGTTCTACACCGAGCTCAACGCGAACCACACCGTCAACGACCGCTGGCGCGCGTTCGGCCACGTCGGCTGGCTGCGCTACGGTCCGGCGCCCCTGTACCAGGTACACGCGCCTGACCGCGTCGATACGCTGGCGGGTATCGGCTACACGCACTCGCGCTGGGACTTCCGCCTCGCGCGCGATGGCGTCGTCGTCGGCCACGCGCGCTCCGACATCGACGCCCGCCAGCGCGGCGCAGCATGGATCCTCGGCGTCAGCGCCGCGTTCTGAGGGGCGCACCGCGCCGGACAAGCGAAACGGGTGGTTCGCGCATGAACCGCTCGCCCCGTCATCGGCATCCACGTGCAGGCGCTGCAACACGCGTCGCATTCAACCCCAGGAGCCGAGACCATGTTCACTTCACCGACCACCCGTACCCCGCCCTTCGCCCTCGCGCCCTTTGCCGTCGCACTCTTCACCGGCGCGATGCTCGCCGCCTGCGGCGGCGGGGGCGGCGGCTACGGCACGCCGACGCAGCCGACCACGGGTGGCGGACAGACCTGCACGACCGACGCCTACGGGACGATGACCTGCACGCCCACCGGCGGCACGTTCGGTGGCGCCGGCGGCGGCAACTACGTGTCCAACGCACTGGTGAGCGACACCGCCGCGACGCTGGCGCTGCACCACGACACCAACCTGATCAACGCCTGGGGCCTCGCGTTCAACCCGCAAGGCTATTCGTGGGTGGCCAACGCGGGCACCGCCACCTCGACGCTATACGACGGCAACGGCGTGGCGCAGTCGCTGGTCGTCACGCTGAACAAGGGCAATCCTTCAGGCATCGTCTTCAACGGCAGCACCGACTTCTCGATCACCGCCAACAACCTCAGCGGCGCCGCACCGTTCATCTTCGCGACCTTGCAGGGCCAGATCTCGGCCTGGTCGCCTACCGTGGACGGCACGCACTCGCTGACCATCGTCGACAACAGCACGTCGGGCGCGGCCTACACGGGCCTCGCGATCGACACGGGCGCCGGCGGCGACATGATCTACGCGGCCGACTTCGCGAAGGCGAGCGTCGATGTGTTCAGCGGAACATTCGCGCCGGTGACGACGGCGGGCGGCTTCGTCGACTCGACGCTGCCCGCCGGCTACGCGCCATTCGGCATCCAGCAGATCGGCGGCAAGGTCTACGTGGCGTACGCGCAGCCCGACCCGACCACGCATGAGAAGGTCGGCGCCGGCCTGGGCCTGGTCGACGTGTTCGACAAGCAGGGCAACCTGCTGTCGCACCTGATCGCGGCCGGCGGCGCCCTGAACGCGCCGTGGGGCCTCGCGATGGCGCCGGCCAACTTCGGCAAGTTCTCCAACATGCTGCTGGTGGGCAATTTCGGCGACGGCAAGATCAACGTCTACGATCCGACGACGGGCGCGATGCAGGGCACGCTCAGCACCAACGCCGGCGCGGCGATCGTCGTGCCGGGCCTCTGGGCGCTGCAGTTCGGCAACGGCCTGAACAGCCAGCCGACCAACACGCTGTTCTACACCGCGGGCCCGGGTGCCGAGGCGCACGGCCTGTACGGGCGCATCGACATGAACTGAGCGCCGATGGTGGCATTCCGGGCCGGCGGCCTGCATGTTCTGCGGGCCGGAAACGAACCGCGCCCGGCCCGGCTGCCCAGCTTGCCGACATCCGCCGCCCCGGGGGAGGCCGCCCACTGTGTGCCCGTCCAGTTGATTTCTTGGCGGGCGCGTGCTTTTTGCTGCAGGGCATGATATGATCGAAGACTTTTCTCCCCACCCGGAGCACTAATACCAAATGGCAACCTCCTCCAAAGCTAAGAAGCGCACCGTCCGTCTCGCATCGGGCCGCAAGCGCGCTCGCCAAGACGTGAAGCTGAACGCGCACAATTCGTCGCTGCGCTCCAAGTTCCGCACCGTCATCAAGAACGTCCAGAAGGCTGTCGCCGCCGGTGATGGCGCGAAGGCCGCTGATCTGTTCAAGTCCGCCCAGCAGACGATCGACTCGATCGCCGACAAGGGTCTGTTCCACAAGAACAAGGCTGCTCGCCACAAGAGCCGCCTGGCTGCCAAGGTCAAGGCCCTGGCTGCTCCTGCCGCTGCCTGAAGCGGATTTCCGGGTGGAAGGTAAAAAGGGCTCTTCGGAGCCCTTTTTGCTTGGTGGGGTCAGGTCTTGGGCCGCCGCGCTGGCCGCGGTCGACTTCTCGCAGTCCAAGCCTCGGTCATCCTGCGCGAAGTCGCAGGATCCATGCATGCCGATGCGTGTCCCTGGGGTGGATCCTGCGACTCCGCTTCGCTGCGCGCAGGATGACGACGAACAAGTGAGCGCTCGGTGTCAGGTGCTGCCTGGCAACAATGAGGCTCAGGCCGCCGGCTTGGGCGTCGGCTGGAACGTGCCGTCGGGCAGCAGGGTGCCCTCGACGACCTGCAGCTTGTTGTCGCGCGCGAAGTTCATGACGAAGTCCCAGGCCATCGGCTCCAGCGCCTTCAGCCGCTCGTCGACGATCACGTTCTTGACGTCGTTGATCAGGCGCGGCACGCAGTACGGCGAGTAGCCGATGAACGAGCCGATGCCGCCTTTGCTGCCACCAGGACGGAAGCAAGACATCGCACCTGCAAGACGTTCCGCCCAATCACTGGGACGAAACGTGCGTCCGTCCAGGGTGAGGCCCTGGATGAACATCTGGCGAGGTTGAACCGGATTCATTGAAGACGGGTGGACGGGGAACCACGTATTGTGCCTTGCACTGCTGCATCGCACCAATCAAGTGGGTTACCAATCAGGTTCACCTCTGTGCAATCTGCGGGCCTTTAGAATGTTTCTCCCTCTGGCCGGCACCGTTGGGAGCGAAAACGCAACCCGACCGCTGGCCATTCTTGTTTCCCGATCCCTGACAGGAGCGACTTGCGATGAACCAACCCGCCGCCATGCCCCATGTGATGAACACCTACGGCCGCCTGCCGTTCGCGTTGTCGCACGGCCGAGGCAGCCGAGTCTGGGACACCGACGGACGCGAGTACCTGGACGCGCTCGGCGGCATCGCCGTCAACACGCTGGGCCACGCGCACCCGGCGCTGGTCGCCGCCATCGCCGACCAGGCCGGCAAGCTGATCCACTCGTCCAACTACTACCAGGTGCCGTTGCAGGAGACGCTGGCCGCGATGCTGTGCGAACGCTCCGGCCTGGCCGCCGCATTCTTCTGCTCGACCGGCCTCGAGGCCAACGAGGCCGCGATCAAGATCGCGCGCAAGTACGGCCACGACAAGGGCGTGGAGCGCCCCGAGATCATCGTCTGCGAGCGCGCCTTCCACGGCCGCTCGCTGGCCACGCTGTCGGCCACCGGCAACCCGAAGATCCAGGCCGGCTTCGGGCCGCTGGTGGAGGGCTTCGTGCGCGTGCCGTTCAACGACGCCGCGGCCGTGCGCGACATCGCGAAGACGCACAAGGACGTCGTCGCCGTGATGCTCGAGCCCGTGCAGGGCGAAGGCGGCATCAACCCGGCGCGCAACGACTACCTGCGCGATCTGCGTGCCATCTGCGACGAGCAGGGCTGGCTGCTGATGCTCGACGAGGTGCAGTGCGGCGTCGCGCGCACCGGCAAGTGGTTCGCGTACCAGTGGGCCGGCATCCAGCCCGACGTGATGAGCCTGGCCAAGGGCCTGGGCTCGGGCGTGCCCGTGGGCGCGCTGGTGGTGGGCGAGCGCGCGAAGGACGTGTTCGGCCCGGGCAACCACGGCACGACGTTCGGCGGCAATCCGCTGGCGATGCGCGCCGCGGTCGAGACCCTGAACGTGATCGAATCCGACGGCCTGATGAACAACGCCGACGTCGTGGGGGAACACCTGCGCGCGGCGCTCAGGCGCGAGCTTGCCGGCGAGGCCGGCGTCGTGGAAGTGCGCGGCGAAGGCTTGATGATCGGCGTCGAGCTCGCCACGCCGTGCGGCGTGATCCTGACGCGCGCGGCCGACGCCGGCCTGCTGCTGAGCGTCACCGCCGATACCGTGATCCGTCTCGTGCCGCCACTGATCTTCACCATCGCCGAGGCCGACGAGGTCGTCGCCAAGCTGGTGCCGCTGGTCAAGGCATTCCTGGCGGAGCAGGCATGAAGCCCGGCGACACCCTGATGAAGCACTACCTGCAGTTCAAGGACTTCCGCGCCCAGGAGTACGCCTACCTGTTCGAGCGCACCAAGGAAATCAAGAAGCGCTTCAAGAACTACGAGAAGTACCAGCCGCTGGTGGATCGCACGCTGGCGATGATCTTCGAGAAGGCCTCGACGCGCACGCGCGTGAGCTTCGAGGCCGGCATGTACCAGATGGGCGGCTCGGTGGTGAACCTGACCACCGGCGACAGCCAGCTGGGACGCGCCGAACCGATCGAGGACAGCGCGCGCGTGATCAGCCGAATGGTTGACATCGTGATGATCCGCACCTTCGAGCAGACCAAGATCGAGAAGTTCGCGGCGCACTCGCGCGTGCCGGTCATCAACGGGCTCACCAACGAGTTCCACCCATGCCAGATCCTGGCCGACCTGTTCACCTTCATCGAGCAGCGCGGCGCCATCGCGGGCCGCACGGTGGCGTGGGTCGGTGACGGCAACAACATGGCCAACACATGGCTGCAGGCGGCCGACATCCTCGGCTTCACGCTCCACGTGAGCACCCCCAGCGGGTATGAGCTCGACACCGAGGTGGCCGGCGTGAAGAACAGCGCCTGCGTGAAGCTGTTCGACAACCCGCTGGACGCCTGCCGCGGCGCCGACCTCGTCACCACCGACGTGTGGACGAGCATGGGCTACGAGGCCGAGAACGAGCGCCGCCTGGTCGACTTCGAGAAGTGGTGTGTCGACGCCGAGATGATGTCCGTCGCCAGGCCCGACGCCCTGTTCATGCACTGCCTGCCCGCGCACCGCGGCGAGGAGGTGACCGCCGAGGTCATCGACGGCCCGCAGTCGGTGGTGTGGGACGAGGCCGAGAACCGCATGCACGTGCAGAAGGCGCTGATGGAGTACCTGCTCCTCGGCCGCATAGGATGAATGTTGGCCCCACGGTCGCTTGCGCTCCCTGCCCCCAAGGGGCCGGCCGCGAGCGGCCCGGCAGAGCCGGATCCGCCGCTCCCTTGAGCTTTTCTTGCGGCGCGTGAGCGGCAGCGCCGGCGAGGCCGGTGCGCCAACGTTTCAGCGCCTGTGGCGGCATCCGCGGCGTCCGCGCCTGCCAGCGATCAGTCCGTCTTCGACCGATGCGCCAAATTGCCTGGCGTCTTTCACCCACCCGAACATCACGAACATGCGCCCTCCCGGCCTTTTGCCGGATTCTCGCAGGCGACCAGCCGGGGTGCGGGACGCGCTCACGGGCACTGAAGGCGGGATCCCGGGCACAGGTCCCCCGAGCTAACCCGTAGTCGCCACGGATGGGCACAACGAATGCCATCTGCGTGTCGCGGTAGAGCTCGGTGCGGGCCCCGAAACACAAGGATATGTCATGTCCACAGACACTGGCTCCGTCAAGAGCTCCGGTCATTCCTGGCTGCGTCTCTATGCCGCGGTCGCCGCGATGCCCCTGGCCCTCGTGGCGTGCGGCGGCGGTGGTGGCGGCTCGTCGGCCCCGCCACTGACGCCCACGCCAGCGCCCGCTCCGGCAGCCTCGCTCACCGTGGCGCCGTCGGCGACCACGGTGGCGCCCGGGGGCGCCGCGATCACGCTGACCGCCACGGTGAGCAACAGCCCCGACACGCCGACGTGGACGCTGGTCGGCGCGGGCTCGCTGAGCGCCGCGACCGGCATGTCCGTCCAATACATTCCGCCGGCGGCCGGCACCGTCAGTGCAAACACGACAGTAACTATTTCCGCCGCGCTGACTGGCGCCACCACGCAGAAGGTCGGGATCACGCTGGTCGTGACACCGATCGCCGGACTGACCTGGACGAACGTCGTGGCGACGTCGGTCGGCAACCTCCAAGGGATCGACTACGCCGACGGCCATTTCGTGGCGGTGTCGGACACCGGTGCGGGCCTTGCGAGCACCGACGGCGTCACCTGGAGCCCGATCAGCGTGCTCGCGCCGACCGGAGCGACCAACGCGCATGCCATCGCGCACATCGGCAACAACTTCGTCGCCGTGGGCGGCGCGTCGTCGACCGGCGCGGCGGCCTGGAGCACCGACGGCGTCACCTGGACCATGGCGGGCACGACCGCGGTCACCACGCCGATGCACGGCGTGATCGGCGGCAACACGCGCTTCATCGGCCTTGGCGAGGGCGGCCATCTGTACAGCAGCACCGACGGTCACACGTGGGCGGCCCTGACGGCAATCACCGGCGTCGGCACCTTGAATTCAGGCGTCTACGGCGGCGGCCGCTACGTGGCCGTGGGCGACAGCGGCTACATCGCGGCGAGTTCCGATTCGACCGCGTGGCTGGCCGGCAAGGTGGTGGTGATCGGGGGGGTCGGCGTCAACATGCACGGCGTCACCTGGACCGGCACGCAGTACATCGCCGTCGGCGACAACGGCGTCATCGCGGCCAGCGCGGACGGGGCGGCCTGGGCGCCGCGCACTTCGGCACTCACAGGTACGTTGCGCTCCGTGGCGGCGTCCACCGGGGGCGAGATCGTGATCGTCGGCGACAACGGCATCGAGTCGAGCGAGGACGGCATTACCTGGACCACGCGCGACGAGGCCGGTGCGGCCGCCCTGGCCGGCGTGACCTTCGCGAACGGCAAGTTCGCGGCGGTGGGCACGGCGAGCGCCATCAAGACGTCGACGGCCAACTGAGCCGGCGCGCCGCGCGGACATTCACGGGGCCGCGCGCCCCGTGTTCTCGTCGGGGCGCGCCGCGGCCTGCGCGTCGGCGTCCGTCAGCGTCTTCAGGAAGGCGACGATGTCGTCGACGTCGTGGTCGTCCAGCCTCGGCTGGCCGCCGGGGAGCGGCGCGAACGGCGGCTCGCGATCGACGAACCCCGCCATGGCCACGGGCAGGTCGTCGTAGGCGTGGACGCTGCCGTCCGCGTTGCGTGAATACCAGCGCCCCGGATCGGTGTCGCGCGTGGCGTAGAACGCGACCGCGTCGCGCAGCGAATGCACCGACCCGTTGTGGAAGAAGCTCGTGCGCAGCGCCACGTTGCGCAGCGTGGGCGTGCGAAAGCGTCCGCAGAAGGTCGGATCGTCGGTGAGTCCCGCGCGGCCCGAGCCGCACAGGCCCAGGTCGGCCTCGGCGCCGCGCGCCTGCGCGGCCAGCGCCGGAAACGCAGCCGGCGCGGCCAGTGGCGGCAGCCCGGCGCGACGTGGCGCGCCCACCGCGATGAAGCCGGCGTCGGTGAACAGCGGCGCGCGCCCACTGGCGCTGCGCCGGCTCGGATGGCACGTGTCGCAGTTGCCCTTGCCGGCGTCGCGGTACAGCGCGAGGCCGCGCAGCTCCGCGGGCGACAAGGTCTCCTGGCCCGCCAGGAAGCGATCGTAGCGGCTGTCGAACGGCGCGAACTCGGGGCCCTGCTCGAACACTTCGAAAGCCAGCGCCGCCCACGCGACGACGCGCCCGGGATCCGCGAACACGTCGCGACCCGGCGCGCTGAAGGCCGCGCGGAACTGCGCTGCATAGGGCGCGGCGGCGACGCGGCGCGCGAGCGCGGCCGCATCGGCGTTGCCCATCTCGCGCGCGTCGAACAGGGGAATCAGCGCCTGCTCGTGCGCGGTGTCGGCGCGTCCGTCCCACGTGAAGCCGCCGGTGGGACCGCCGTCGACGCCGTGGGTCTCCTCGTCGTCGACCGTGTGCTCGGTGAAGCGGCCGGCGAACTGCGCGTAGCGCAGCGACGGAATCGCGCGCGTGCCCGCATGCGCGGGGTCGGCATCGGCGAATGGGCTCGGCGTGTCCGCATTCGGGCCGAACGCGGCCGCCGGATCGTGGCAACTCGCGCACGACACCCGGCCGTCGGCCGACAGGCCCCGGTCGCTGAACATCGCGCGACCGAGCGTGCTCAGTTGGGCCACGCTCGGCCGATCGCCGTACGCGCGCGGCGCCGGCGCGATCGTGGCGGCGACGGCGGCGGACACCAGCAGCGCTCCGCCGGCGAAGCCGCCCAGCGCGCGTGCTCGCCGCATGCGGGGCCTGTCAGCGCGCGCGCAGTTCGAGCGCCGCGCTGAGGTCGCCCATCGGCGGCAGCCCACGCGCCTCGAGCGACGAGTCGCG
>Ga0307516_10005560_pt1 | contig 15029 bp, 16 predicted proteins | sample 19_EM_MG_FD_203310 | JGI IMG/M metagenome (GOLD analysis project Ga0307516, IMG submission 203310) | Populus trichocarpa ectomycorrhiza microbial communities from riparian zone in the Pacific Northwest, United States - 19_EM | ecosystem: Host-associated > Plants > Roots > Unclassified | place...
TGATCGCCAATGCGGGCATGCTGCGCGCCGACGGTGCCGCACTGCTGCAACTCGGCAATACCCTGGGCATCGCGGTGCTGGCGGCGATCGGCGTGCCGCTGTTGATGCTGATGTTAGCTGCGATCGCGGGCAACATGATCCAGCACCGCCTGGTGTGGTCGGCGGAATCGCTCTCACCCAAATTCAGCAAGGTGTCGCCCGGCGCCGGCTTGAAGCGCATCTTCGGCAAGCAGGCGGTGGCGAACTTCGCCAAGGGCGTGTTCAAGCTGATCGCGCTCGGAGCGGTCATGATGGCGGTGCTGTGGCCGGAACGGCATCGGCTGGAATCCTTCCTGGCTTTCGACCCGTCGGCGATCCTCGGCGTCACTACCAGTCTCACGCTGCATCTGATGGGCGCGGTGGTCGCGATGCTGGCTGCGGTTGCGATCGCGGACTACTTCTTCCAGTACCGGCAGTGGTACCAGCGGCAGAAGATGTCGCTCCAGGAGATCAAGGACGAGTTCAAGCAGTCTGAAGGCGACCCCCACATCAAGGGCAAGATTCGGCAGTTGCGCCAGCAGCGCATGAAGAAGCGCATGATGGCCGCTGTCCCCAAGGCCAGCGTGGTCATCACCAACCCGACCCACTATTCGATCGCGTTGTCCTACGATCGCGGCATGTCGGCGCCGGTCTGCGTCGCCAAGGGTGTCGACAATATCGCGTTCAAGATCAGGGAAATCGCCAAGAAACACGACATTCCGATCGTGGAAAACGTGCCGCTGGCGCGCGCGCTCTATGCGACCGTCGATATCGACGACGAGATCCCGGTCGAGCACTATCATGCAGTTGCCGAAATCATCGGCTACGTCATGGGCCTGAAGCGCGGGCTGAACGGCCGGCGCACCTGACCAATGGACCGGAAATCGCCTTGAAATGCCCTTAACCTGCAAAATGGCCACCTGATGGACTTGCGCTTGCGGGGTCGATTCAGGCACTCAAGGGGAGCCGCGCAAATCAGCGCGTTATCCCCAGGCCTGTGGGCTGCGTCTTCCGATATGACCGCCGAAACTGACAGCCATCCGTCCCCCGAGCCCTTCGCGGCGCATGAGCCGGCGCGGCGGGGCGGCAGCATCGTGCTGGTGCTGCTGGTGGCGGCCGGCATCGTCGCGGTCGCGGTGGCGCTGATGACCATCGGCCGCGCCCAGGCCCAGCCCTATATCCTGGGCGTGCTGGCGCTGCTCGCCATGGTCGGCCTGTTCAATCTGTTTGCCTTTGCCGCCGGTATCATCCGCTTCACCGACCGTACCGCCGACGATCCCGTGATGGGCCGGATCGCCGACCAAGCCTATGACGGGCTGGCCGTCACCGACTCCCGGGGACATGTGGTCTATTCCAACGCCGCCTATCTGGCGCTGACGGGGGCTACCTCGGCGCAGGACGTGCGTCCCGTCGAACGCGTCTTCATCGGCAACCCGGATGTGTCGGAGGCGGTGTTCCGCCTGCTGAAGGCCGCGCGCGAAGGCAAGCGGCAGCAGGAGGAAGTCCGGATCGCCGGCCAGGAGGGCGCCCATGGCCGCTGGCTCCGGATGCGGGTGCGTCCGCTCGGCGCCAGCAAGCGGGAAGCGAAATATTCGGTATGGTCGATCGCCGACATTACGCGGGACCGCGAACGCCAGGAAGACGTGTTCAAGGAGTTGCAGCACGCGATCGAATATCTCGATCACGCACCATGCGGCTTCTTTTCGGTCAGTCCAGTCGGCGAAGTCGTCTATGTCAACGCCACGCTGGCGGGCTGGCTCGATCATGACCTTGCCGAAATCGGATCGGGCGGCTTGAAGCTGACCGACATCGTCTCGGGCGACGGCGCCTCACTGCTGACCTCGATCGTGGCGGTGCCGGGCGAAGTCAAAACCGAAGTGTTCGACATCGACCTGCGCATGCGCAGTGGCAAGACCATGCCGGTGCGGCTCTACCACAAGCTGGCGTTCGGCGCCGACGGCGTACCCGGCGCGTCGCGCACGCTCGTCATCAGCCGCGTCCGCGACGAGCATTCCGATCCGGAACGCGCCGCCGAAGTGCGCTTTATGCGCTTCTTCGATCATACGCCGATGGCGATCGCGACCGTGGACCGTGCCGGCGCCGTGGTGCGCGCCAATGCCCGCTTCGCCAAGCTGGCGCAAAGCCTGAGCGCGGACGGTGCGGCGAACAAGTCGATCTTCCGCACCGTGAATGCCCGCGACCGCAGCCTTTTGATCGCGGCGATCAACCAGGCGGCCGAAGGGCAGGGCGACATCGCCCCGGTCGAGGCCATGCTGGACGGCGCCAAGGAACGCTGGGGGCAGTTTTTCGTCACCGCGGTCGAGGAGGACGAGCGCGAGACCGAGGCCGCTATCGTCTATTTGCTGGAGACCACCGAGCGGCGCACGCTCGAGAACCAGATCAACCAGTCGCAGAAGATGGACATGGTCGGCCAGCTCGCCGGCGGCATCGCGCACGATTTCAACAACGTGCTGTCCGCCATCATGATGGCGAACGACTTCCTGCTGAACGCGCACAAGCCGACCGATCCGTCGTTCCAGGACATCATGCAGATCAAGCAGAACGCGACCCGCGCCGCGACGCTGGTGCGGCAATTGCTGGCGTTCTCGCGCCGCCAGACCCTGCGGCCGCAGGTGCTCGATCTCGGCGACGCGCTATCCGACCTCACCATGCTGCTGCGCCGCCTGATCGGCGAGAAGGTCAAGCTCGACCTCGTGCACGGCCGCGACCTCTGGCCGGTCAAGGTCGACGTCTCGCAATTCGAGCAGGTGATCGTCAATCTGGCGGTCAACGCCCGCGACGCGATGCCCGATGGCGGCAAGCTGACGGTGAAGACCAGCAACCTCACCACAGATGAATCCGCGCAGCTGTCGTACAAGGGCATGCCGGCCGCGGATTATGTCCGGATCGACGTATCCGACACCGGCACCGGAATCCCGGCCGAGATCGTCGACAAGATCTTCGAGCCGTTCTTCTCCACTAAAGAAGTCGGCAAGGGCACCGGGCTTGGCCTGTCGACCGTCTATGGCATCGTCAAGCAGACCGGCGGCTTCGTCTATGTCGACTCGGCGGCCGGTCAGGGCACCTCGTTCCGCATCTTCCTGCCGCGCCACCGTCCTGAACTGGAAGCAGCACCCGAGCCGCAGGCCGCCAATGGTGCGGCGAAGGAAGCCGCTACCGATGCGCCCAAGCCGCAGGCCGACCTGACCGGGCAGGGTACGATCCTGCTGGTGGAGGACGAGGACGGCCTGCGTTCGCTCAACGCGCGCGGACTGCGTTCGCGCGGCTACAGCGTGATCGAGGCCGCCAACGGCATCGAGGCGATGGAAGCGCTGGAGGAGAAGAACGGCGCGGTCGATCTCGTCGTCTCCGACGTGGTGATGCCGGAAATGGACGGCCCGACGCTGCTCAAGGAGATGCGGCTGCGCAATCCGAAGCTCAAGATCATCTTCGTCTCCGGTTATGCCGAAGAAGCCTTCGACAAGAGCCTGCCGGAAAACGAACAGTTCGCCTTCCTGGCCAAACCCTTCGCGCTCAGCGCGCTGGTTGCGAAGGTGAAGGAAACCATGACGGCGTCGTGACGCCCCCGCGTCAGGTCTTTGCCGTTTTTGCCGCAAGATTTGTCGTTGTCAGGTGCGATCGGCGCTCTTTGCGCTTGAACGGGAACGCACGCCCGACCATACATTTGCCGTTCTGAGCGAAGTTATTGCTTGTCGCACGGATGCGTCCCGGCCACGCATCCGCGCGGATGGTGTTTTCAGAAGGCATGTTGCATGAGTGATCCCGGCGCGGTCCCCGAGGCGCAAGACATCGTCGAAACGACGCATTTTTTGCGCCGCTTCGCCGGCCTGATGGCCAATGGGCAGAACGCCACCTATCTGCATCGCACTGCCGATCTGCTCGAGGCGCTGGCCGCCCGCGTTGCCGCAAGTTCCGATGAGGAGCAGCTGTGGCGGTACAAATACGAAACCCTGAGCCAGCAAAATGATGCACTCGAGCGCGAGTGCGAAGAGCTCAGGCACGACATCGAGAGGCATGTGAAGCTCTCCAGTTCCATCATCGCCGAACGCGATGTGCACAAGACCGCGCTTGATACGCGGGAGGCGGAACTGCGCGAACTTGGCGAAGCGTTGAAGCGGGAACGCGAGACGTTGAGGCAGGAACGGCAAAGGCTGGCGACGCAATCGCAAGCGCACACGCAAGCTTTGGCCGAGCTGCGCTCGGCGTTCGATCAGGAGCACAGCGCGATGCAGGCCAAGGCCGATGCGAGCAGCGGAGAAGCCGAGCAGCTGCGCGCTTCCTTCGAGCGTGACCGCGACGAGCTTTCGGCAGAGCTTGCGCGAAGCCAGATGGAACAGACCGAGTTGCGCGCGGCCTTTGACCGCGAACGTGAGGAACTGAAGTTGAGCCTCAAGTCCCGCGAGGACGAACTGGCCGAGCTTCGCGTCGACTTTGCGCGCGAACAGGCGGCCCTCAACGACAAGGCCGACGCGCTCGAAGCCAAGCGGGTCGAGCTGCGATCGGCGTTCGAACGGATCAGCCAGTTGCGCGTCGAACCGGCAGCGCCGGCGCAGGGTCCGGATTCGTCGCTTGAAGAAGACAGCGCGGTGGTGCCGAAGGAGACGTTGCGTCAGGCGCGCGCCCAGTTCGAATTCCTGGCGAGGGAATGTATTCGCCGCGGCGACGTCGCCACGCAGGCCATGTGTGAACTCGGCGCCCATAGCATCGATCTGGCCCTCGTCGCCGAACAGCAACCCTCGTCGGTGGGGGAGGCGCTCAATATCCTTGGACCGATCCTTCGACCGGGCGCATAGCAGTACCTCGGCAGTATCTTGGCAGGACTTTGGCAGTACCTTCGACCCGGTCCGGCACCACCTGTCGGTGCGGACAATTTCTGAGGTCTGCCCGGACCTTAAGGCTCACAACCAGCCTAATCGTCACATCCCCGCGACCGAGGGCCGCAGCCGTGGTTCCCGTTTCTGGCTTCACTTTTAGGCGGCTCTGCCCATCTTAGGGACGCTTCCCCATGGCGGGGATTGAGGAAAAAGACATGAATTTCTCGCAACGCACGCGCGGAGTTTTTCGGGCGATCGCGGTCGTCGTTTCGCTGGCGGTTCCGCTCGCGATGGCGATCTCGGCGGCTGACGCCCGCGTCGGCGGCGGCAGCAGTTCCGGGTCGCGTGGATCGCGGACCTTTTCGGCGCCGCCCAGCACGACCACCGCACCGGGCACGGCGCAGCCCATGAACCGTACCTTCACCCAGCCGGGCAGCCCCGGAGTGGGCGCACCCGCAGCCGCAGGTGCGGCCGCCAAGGGTGGTTTCTTCAACCGGCCCGGAATGGGCATGCTCGGCGGTCTCGCCGCCGGCTTCCTCGGCGCCGGCCTGCTCGGCATGCTGTTCGGCGGCGGGATGTTCTCCGGCCTCGGCGGTCTGTCGTCGATCGTCGGCCTGATCCTGCAAATAGGCCTGATCCTGATCGTGGTGAAGCTGGCGATGTCGTGGTGGCAGCGCCGCCACGCGCCGGCGGCCGCCTTTGCCGGTGGGCCCGCCGCGGGGCCGGCTCCTGCGCAAAACAGCTTCCGCTCCGGAATGGGCTTTGGCCTGGGGTCGGGCAGCCCCGCGCCGCTCGAGATACTGCCGGCCGACTATGAGGCGTTCGAACGGTTGCTCGGCGAGATCCAGGCCGCATGGTCGAACGAGGACGTTGCCAAGCTGCATACACTCGCCACGCCCGAGATGGTGTCGTATTTCACCAAGGATCTCGAGCAGAACAAGGCCAACAACGACATCAACAAGACCTCCGACGTCAAGTTGCTGCAAGGCGACCTCGCGGAATCCTGGCGCGAAGGCGAGACCGATTTTGCGAGTGTCGCGATGCGGTTCTCGCTGGTCGACAAGACGCTGGAGCGCGGCACCGGCCGCCTGATCTCGGGCAGCGACACCCCGGTCGAAGCGACCGAAGTGTGGACCTTCGCGCGGCAGCGCGGCGGCAACTGGGAACTTTCGGCGATCCAGCAGACCAACTGATCGCTTGCTGAAGCGAATGACGACGAGGCGCTGCGGTTGATTCCGCGGCGCCTTTTCTTTTGCCTCGCGCAGAAGTGGAATATTTTCGGCCGCGGCGGGTTGATGATGGCGTGCCAAAAATAACAATCGGGAGGACTTCGATGAACAAATTTTCCAGGGTGATCGCGCCGGCATGCTTCGCCCTTGCGGCGATGTCGGTTCTCGCGAGCGCACCGGCGCAGGCGCAATCGGCCGACACCAGCTTCTTCGTGACCAGTACCCCGATCGGCAATGGCGGCAATCTCGGCGGTCTCGCCGGCGCCGACAATCAATGCCAGACGCTGGCGCAGGCAGCAGGTGCCGGCGCCAAAATCTGGCGGGCCTATCTCTCGACCCAGGCCGCCGACGGCAAGCCCGCCGTCAACGCGCGCGACCGCATCGGCAACGGGCCGTGGAAGAATGCCAAGGGTGCCGTCGTCGCCAAGGATGTTGCCGAACTGCATGGCACCAACGGGCTCACCAAGCAGACCGCGTTGTCCGAAAAGGGCGATATCATCAACGGCCGCGGCGATACGCCGAACCGCCACGATGTGCTGACGGGATCGCAGCCAGACGGCACCGCGTTCGCTGGTCCCGACGACCGCACCTGCAAGAACTGGACGAGCAGCACGCAAGGTGCCGCCATGCTCGGTCATATCGACCGCCTCGGCACGCGCGACGACGACGCCTCGAAATCCTGGAATTCGTCGCATCCCTCGCGCGGTCCGGACGGCGGCTGCTCGCAGGCCGACTTCAAGACCACCGGCGGCGACGGCCTGATGTATTGCTTCGCGACGAATTGACGGCGCGCACGCCGGCAGTCGATCGCCATAACCTTGCGTGGGTTCGGTGGCCTCGTGGTTCGAGACGCGCGGCTTTGCCGCGCTCCTCACCATGAGGGTCTTAGTTAGACCTCATCCTGAGGAGCCACGCGCATGCGTGGCGTCTCGAAGGATGAAGCCACCGAACGCCCCGTTTAGAAATTGTTAGTGATCTTCATCAAGGTAAATTTCCATCTCAAGTTGACGTTAGGTACTGCTCGGCTAGACCATTGGGGCAGACGAAGTTGCACGCAACTTCGCGAAATTTTCTCCAAGCCAGCAGGTATAATCATGTCTCGCGTTATTGCCGCCGCTTTTGCCACCGCGCTCGTTGCCGTCGCACTCCCGACCGCGGCCTCCGCCGGCTGCTATTCGTGCTACACGCCGCAGCCCTGCTGCTATCAGCAGCAGTATGTGCAGCAGGTGATCCCGCCGCAGTACCGCACCGTGCAGGAAACCGTGATGGTCGCCCCCGGTCGCGTCATCGCCCATCGCACGCCGGCGCAGTATCGCACCGTGATGGTGCCGCAGACCGTGATGGTCGCCCCCGAAGGCGTGCAGTACCAGCAGATCGCCCCGCAATACGCCACCCAGGAGCGCGTCGAAATGGTGGCGCCGGCCCGCGCCTATTATGCGCCGGTGGCGCCGCGCTGTAACAGCTGCGGTTACTGAGCCTCAAGCAAGCCGCGATCGCCTCAAAGCCGTCGCCCTGGTCGACGATGTGAGTTGAAGCGATCGCGGCGCCTGATGCGCGACGGAAAGCCCGCTTGATAGAATCTATTTGGGCTTTAGGGCCGCCTCTCAGGCGGCCTTTTTCTTGGCTGCCTTCTTTGCGATTTTCTTTGCCGTTTTCTTTGCCGTTTTCTTGGCGGTCTTCTTCTTTACAGCCTTCTTGGCTTTCTTGTTTTTGGCGAGATAGGCGGCGACGTTTTTCGACGAATGTCCGGCGGCGGCGACCGCGGCCTTCAGCCTGGCCGGGGTGATGTTGAATTTCTTCGACCAATAGCTGACTTCGTAGGGCTGGCTCAGCGCGATCCGGGCGCGATCGGCCGCCTTGTGCTTCTGCTCCCTGAGATAGGCTTCTACCTTTTTGGCGGAGTGGCCGACCTTGTTGACGGTGGCTTTCAGTTTGGCCGGCGTGATCTTGAACTTCTTCGACCAGTAGGCGACTTCGTAAGCCTCGCTCAGTGCGATCAGGGGACGATCGGCACCGCCGCGCTTCTTCTTGTTGTCCGCCATCCCATTCTCCTGTCGTGTTGAAAAATCCGGGACCTGAAACGCCGGCAACCTAACACGGCCTTTCGGGCTCGGACAGATTGATGCCCGTGCAGAATTCGGTTCGCCAACCGATGCGTGGCATGGTGACGAGCGAGGCAGAGAGTGATTTGCTGTGGCGGTGAACCGTGCCTTGGGAGATTTGGTCGATGCGCTATCAGCTCTATTACTGGCCCGACATTCAAGGCCGTGGCGAATATGTCCGGCTTGCGCTGGAGGAAGCCGGCGCCGCCTATACCGACGTGGCGCGAGGCGGCGACGGCATGGCTGCGATGATGAAGATGATGCAGGCGGGAAGGGGCACGCCGCCGTTCGCGCCGCCGTTCCTCAAGGCCGGCCAACGCGTGATCAGCCACACCGCCAACATCCTGCTCTACCTCGGATCGCGCCACGGCCTGGCGCCGATGACGGAAGCTGGAAGACTGGCGGTACACGCGCTGCAACTCACGATCACGGATTTCGTGCTGGAAGTTCACGACACCCATCATCCGCTCGGCCCGTCGCTGTACTACGAAGAGCAGAAATCGCCGGCGAAAAAGCGCACGGCCGAATTCTGGAAATCGCGCGTGCCGAAATATCTGGGATATTTCGAGGATTTGCTGCGTGCCAATGGCAGCGCCTACGTCACCGGCCGTGGCATGACCTATGTCGACCTGTCGCTGTTCCAGATCGTGGCCGGGCTGCGCTACGCGTTCCCCAGGCGCATGAAGGCTTTTGAGCGGGAAATTCCAGGCCTTGTCGGCCTGCACGACCGCGTCGCGGCGCGGCCGAATATCAAGGCGTATCTGGCGAGCGACCGGCGGATCGCGTTCAACGAGGACGGGATTTTCAGGAGGTACAAGGTGCTGGATGTGTGAGGCTACGTCGGGCTCTTCCTTACCTCGCCCCGCTTGCGGGGAGAGGTCGGATTGCATCGCAGATGCAATCCGGGTGAGGGGGTACCGGACGATCAACTAGCACCAATTGCGCGGAAGGAGCCCCTCACCCCAACCCTCTAAGAGCGAGCTTCGCTCGTCTCGACCCCGCAAGAGCGGGGCGAGGGAGCGCACTACCGATTCCGTCCATCGATCGGCGTCATCGCGAGCTTCGCCAGATCGACGCCATCGATGCAGCTGACGTTCAGTGCCACCACCTCGGCGCCGTCGGGCTTGACCCCGCGGGCGAAGACGTCGACGCCGCAATCGATGCAGAGCTGATGGCGGATGGCGTGCTTGTTGAACAAATATTCCCGCAAGTTTTCCTCGCCGGCGCGGAGCTGGAAACTCTTCGGCGCCAGAAAAGTGAAATGCAGGCCCTTCTTGGTGCAGATCGAGCAGTTGCAGGCAGTCACCATGGCCATGTCGGTGGTGCATTCGAACCGAATTTGGCCGCAATGGCAGCCGCCCGTATAGGTCTTGCTGTCAGGCATCGTATCCCCTCACCAAACTCCCGGCACCAGACGATAGCGCACGCGCGCGGCGTAGTCAGCATAGCCCGGCAGCCCTTCGACCAGCGCGCGCTCCTCGATGCGTGTGCGGACCGCGAACAGCACGCCGAACAGAGGCGCGCTCAGAAGGCCCCACCACGATCCCACCAGCAGCGGCACGCCGAAGAAGAACAGCATGACGCCGCTATACATGGGATGGCGGACCCAGGCGTAAGGTCCGGTCGAGATCACATGATGGTCGCGCGCGGCCTGCACCTTGACCACGGGGGCAGCGAACGAATTGACGCGAAACACCCACATGATGAAGTCGGTCGAGAGCAGGTACAGCGCAAGGCCCAGCGCTTGCAGCCCGAAGGGGACGTCGGAGGCGTGCAGGCGCCGGTCCAGTCCCATCGCGATAAGCCAGATCGGCGCCGTGGCGGCGAACACCAGCATGAACTTCTTGTCGGCGGCGGGTTGCTCGTCGCGTGCCGTCAGCCGCATCCGTTCGGCGAGCAGCGCCGGATCGGTCTTCGCCAGCCATAAACCGCAGGCAGGACCCAGCAGCGCCGATGTCGCCAGCAACGCCCAGGCGCCCGGCCAATGCAGCGTGCCGGCGGACGCGAACAACAGCGCGCCCATCGCGACCACAAAGAAAGCGTTTTGCAGCAGCAGTTTTGCGATCATGCGGCGTCCCGTTCTACAGGACATCATGATCGCGCGATTTTTCGGCAAACTTGCGGCGTTTGCTTCCCTGGCTCAAGGGCAGGGCGGAGCGCCTTACGCGAGCTGGTCGATCCGCGTTCCCTGTCCAGGCGGAAGCGCTGCCAGCACCGTCGGCTGCGGCGTACGCGTGCCGTCGGCGGCGGCACCGTTCTGCACGTCGGGGACCTTGGGCGCACTCGTTGGGGGCGACTGGATCGGCGCCAGCGCGGAGACAGCAGAGACACTCATTGGAAACACCCTTTTCGTTACGTCCGACTCTGGCCGGATTGAAACGAATGATGTGTAAATGCGCAGCCCCGATCCTGCCCGATGGTGAATGGGAGGCCAGCGAATTCGCTAGAATGCCGTGGAATTTTGCGTGTCGGCCTACTCGTCCTTGCCGCGGGTGACCGCGATCGACGCGTCGGTCTTGGTGCGCGTGCATTCCATGCTGAGGCGGCGGTAGCGCATGCTGACCTTGTCGCCGCGCAGGATGCCCATGCGCTTCAGGCAGCGCTTGGTGCCGGTCGTGGAGTCGTCCTTCGGTATGGTGAAGACGACGGCGGCGGCGGCGCCGACCAGGTTGAAGAATTCCAGCTTCGGCCGGCGGTCGCCCTTGGCATAGAGCTCGATCGAGTAATTCTCGCCGCGGCAGCCCAGCGACATTTCCTTGGCCGCCGGATGCGAGAGATAGACGATGTTGGCGGCCTTGAAATTGACCTTGAGGCCGTCGAGCTGGTTGGCGAGTTGCTTGGCGACGTCGTCGCAGCGGTCGGCGCGGGCCGGCGAAGATGTAATTGCAGCCACCGCCACCGCCAGCGCGGCAGCGAGCAGGACCGGTCGGCGAAACTGTCGTCGTGATGTCATCTCGAAATGCCCCTTTTGGGCCCATTGAAGCTTGCGCGGCGGCTTCCTGCAAGAGGAGGAGCGGAAAGTCAATCAGAAGCCGTAGATCGTCACGCCGATCAGGAACGACAGCGCGTTGAACAGGTTGATCACCGTCGGGATGGCAACCAGCATGGTTGCGACCCAGAGCCGCTCGCCACGTGCGGCAATCGTCATGGCGCAGGCGCCGAGCAGCGGAAAGATGAAGGCGTGAGTCGAGTTGTCCAGGTTCACAAAGAGGTTGCCGTAATCGAACCCGTCCGGAATCAACGCCATGAATTTAAGCCAGGCCAAAAGCACGATGGCGCCAAGCGCTGGGATCGCGTGCCTGACATGGCCGATCAGCGCAAAGATCAGCGCCGCCAGCGCCAGCACCGGCTGGGCGACAAGATTGAGTTTGACGATCGCGCCAAGCCCCGACATGTCGCCGTACAGGAGTATCAGGCCCGCGATCCCGTCCGTCAGTTCGACCAGCGCGAGGGCCGCCAGCGCAAAGCGCAGGCCAATCCGGCGCGGGAGGGCAGGGACGGCTGAGGGTAGGCTCGTCGGTTCGGTCATCTCGGCCATGGTCATATCGGTCTCGCGCAGGTGCGGCGGATTGCGAGCATTGGTGTAGGCCGAGGTTCATTGGGTTCAGTTGGATTGAGGCATTCTCCTTCCGTCATGGCCGGGCATAGCCGTCTGAAGGACGGCGCCGCGCCGCACGTCAGCTAGAGCCGTGGTAGTGTCCTGGCCTAGTAGGTGCATTTTCCGTCGTGCAGCTTGGAAACCGCAGCCGCCTGGCGCTCGCAGTCGTTGCCATAGGTCTTGTGGTCGCAGCCGCAGACCGGGCGGAAGATCTTGAAGCAAACTTTCGGAACCCTCACACAGGTGCCGGCCGCGTCAATGATGCGGCATTGTCCGGGTTTCTGCTGGCAGAACAGGCCGGCATCGCAATGGATGCCGGGAAACCCGCCGCATTGCTTGCCAAGGCCGACCGCGCCGGCGGTGGAAGGGATCGAGATCATCAACGTCAGTGCCGCCGCAAGCGAAACGAATAGCCCCGTCTTCATGATTGCCTCCCTGATCGTAGTCTTGTTTATAACAACCATAGATTATATTAACTACGGATGCATCACAATGATTGTGTGGGGCGCAAGAGGCTTTTTTCCTCGTCAGTCCGGCAGGGCATCGATGGCTTTTTAACCATACAAAAGTATGGTAGTATGTACATAATTGGCGATGGTTGGTGTGACGTCCGATTTCGAATGGGATGCGGAAGGACAAGGCAAATCAGGCCAAGCACGGTGTAGGGTTCGAGCTTGCCCAAAAGGCATTTCTCGATCGGTCGCGCGTGATTGCCGAAGATCTTGACCATAGCGGCGCCGAGCAACGCTACTTTTGTTTCGGCCGGGTCGAAGGCCCGGTTATGACCGTACGCTTCACGTGGCGAAGCGGAAAAATCAGGATTTTCGGCACCGGTTATTGGCGGAAAGAAAAGGCGATCTATGAAGAAGCCAACGGCTAAATACAGCAAGGGCGAGATCGGTCGCGTCAGGATCGTCGAGGATTTCCTGCCGTCGCCGGATCGGCTGGTGCTGCGAGAGGAAAACGTGAAGGTGACGCTGAGCCTGTCGCAGCGGTCGGTGGCATTTTTCAAGCGCGCCGCGCGTCAGCGCCGTGTCCCCTACCAGCGCATGATCCGCGCTCTGGTGGATGCCTATGCGGAGAAGGAGGAGCGGAAGGGGTAGATTGTTCCGGCTGGCCGGAGCCGATCACCCGCTGATTTGCCTGATGAATAGGGGAGCGAGCATGCCCGGTATCCTCGCTTTCTCCTTTTCACCAATGGCTTGCTTGGCTAGAACCGGCCTAACTCCCGATCAGCAGGATTATCCCTTATGAACGCCCCCACTGCCTTTCCCGATCAAAAGCCCGTTCCGCCCTACAAGCACACGCCGCTGTTTCCGCTGGGCGCGGACACCACGCCCTACAAGAAGGTGACGACCGAGGGCGTGCGCGTCGAGAAGGTGCTTGGCAAGGACATGCTGGTGGTGTCGCGCGAGGCGTTGCGGGCGCTGTCGGAAGCGGCGTTCGGCGATATCAATCATTATTTGCGGCCGGGCCATCTGAAGCAGCTGGCCTCGATCCTTCAGGACAAGGAAGCCAGCGACAACGACAAGTTCGTGGCCTTCGACTTCCTGAAGAACGCCAACATCTCCGCCGGCGGCGTGTTGCCGATGTGCCAGGACACCGGCACCGCCATCATCATGGGCAAGAAGGGCTGCAACGTCATCACCGATGGCGAAGACGAGGCGGCGCTCTCGGAAGGCGCGCGCGATGCGTATCTGCGCCGTAACCTGCGCTATTCGCAGGTAGCACCCTTGTCGATGTATGAGGAAAAGAACACTGCCAACAACATGCCGGCGCAGTGCGAGATCTACGCCGAGGGTGATGACGCCTACAAGTTCATGTTCATGGCGAAAGGCGGCGGCTCCGCCAACAAGAGCTTTTTGTTTCAGGCAACGCCCTCGGTGCTGACAAAGGATCGCCTGCTGGCGTTCCTGAAGGAGAAGGTGCTCACCCTCGGCACCGCCGCGTGCCCGCCCTACCATCTGGCGATCGTGATCGGCGGCACCTCGGCCGAGCTCTGCATGAAGACGGTGAAGCTGGCGTCCGCGCGCTATCTCGATGCGCTGCCGACCCATGGTTCGCCCGACGGCAACGCCTTCCGCGATCTGGAGATGGAGCAGGAAATCCTCAAGATGACGCAGTCGCTCGGCGTCGGCGCGCAGTTCGGCGGCAAATATTTCTGCCACGACGTGCGCGTGATCCGGATGCCGCGCCACGGCGCGTCGTTGCCTATCGGTCTCGGCGTATCCTGCTCCGCCGACCGTCAGGTGCTCGGCAAGATCACCAAGGACGGCGTCTATCTGGAAGAGCTCGAGCATAATCCGGCACAGTATCTGCCGGCGGTAGAACAATCGCTTGGCGGCGAAGTCGTCAAAATCGATCTCAACCAGCCGATGAAGGATATTCTGGCGACGCTCTCAAAGCACCCGATCAAGACAAGGGTGTCGATGACCGGCACCATGATCGTCGCGCGCGATTCCGCGCACGCCAAATTGCGCGAGCGGCTGGAGAAGGGCGAACCGCTGCCGGATTATTTCAAGAACCATCCAATCTATTACGCCGGCCCCGCCAAGACGCCGGATGGCTACGCCTCCGGCGCGTTCGGCCCGACCACTGCGGGGCGGATGGATTCCTTCGTCGACCAGTTCCAGGCCGCCGGCGGCTCGATGGTGATGGTCGCCAAGGGCAACCGCGCGGTCGCGGTGCGCGAGGCCTGCAAGAAGCACGGCGGCTTCTATCTCGGTTCGATCGGCGGATCGGCGGCCAACCTCGCCGAGCACTGCATCAAGAAGGTCGAAGTGGTGGAATATCCCGAACTCGGCATGGAAGCGATCTGGCGCATCGAAGTCGTGGATTTCCCGGCCTTCGTCATCATCGACGACAAGGGCAACGACTTCTTCAAGGAATTGAATTTGGGGTGAGGGTCGTTGCTGGTTGGCGCCTCCGAGGCGCCAACGCACCGCCAGGGATACTCGTCGGCAAAGCAGAATGCTCGTGATCGTCGCACGGGCATCGGTGCCTTTTGATCTCCTTATCGATTTGACCGATTGAGCGTGGGCCGATGAGGACAGGCGAAAGTCCGTCCTCAGGAAATCCGCCTTGAGAAAAATCTGTTCCTCAAAATGAGTTGCGCACCTCAAAAACCCTCTGCTAGGATGGCGGCCATGAAAGAGCAGGATGCGCCGCTCACGCTGAGGGACATCGCGCGACAGGCCGGGGTCAGCCTGGCGACGGTGGACCGTGTCCTGCATAATCGCCCTGGCGT
>Ga0307516_10005561_pt1 | contig 15028 bp, 16 predicted proteins | sample 19_EM_MG_FD_203310 | JGI IMG/M metagenome (GOLD analysis project Ga0307516, IMG submission 203310) | Populus trichocarpa ectomycorrhiza microbial communities from riparian zone in the Pacific Northwest, United States - 19_EM | ecosystem: Host-associated > Plants > Roots > Unclassified | place...
GCTTCTGACACACCTCAAGATAAAAACTTATACAAAACAGACAATGCTTTATCAAAATATAATATTTTACAATTGTCTTCTGAATTATATTTTACTGTGGTCAAAATATTGAAATTTCCCATGTGTGACGGGGTACGCATAGGGGATTTGATGGAAAGATACCCCATCAAGCATGTCAGTGACAGACAAAGACAAGATGCTGATCACCATGAGATGATCACCGTATGAAGAACGGCTGAACAAATAAGCTGTATCAAAAACTTCGTGGTCTGCTCACAGCAGTGACGGAAGATAGCAAATGAGAAAAGGTTTGCGTTATCGGGACCTCCCAACAGGTCACAGTGACAATGATAGTCAAGGAAAGGGCTAGTGATCAGGTGAGGCCGCTGCCACGTTTGCTTTGATTGTGAGTAAACCAGGCGGCAGTGAAAGGATCGAATACTGTCACTATTACGAGTCAATGGAACTGTGACCTCCTTGGATTTAAGGTTGTTCATTGGGAACAGGGGCGCCCACCTTATTGCAAGAGCAGTGTACGATGGAGACCTGCGCTGGTTGGGGTGGTTAATTCCGGTTGAGGTACGTCCTAGTCCATTCTGGCATGCGGTACATATTCGGCCGGCCCCCATGTTCAAAAACAGCACAACTGTTGAGCTTTCTGTAGTGAGGCTCCTCAAGGGCGAGTTCGCTATGAGGGTGATCCCTCGCACATGTCGTGGTTCTGCATTACTATGGTGACTATGCTTCTTTGTTGATGCTATAGTCACTAGGGCTTTTCAAATCTCACTATTTCTTACATTGAAACTCCTTGGTAACCCACTATGTTTACAGTACCATTTTTTTGATCAGTCCGTTTTCACATCCTAGTAACCTCACGATGCTCCCGCATGACGGTTTTGTACAGGACAGTATGTCTTCCCTCACGGCACTGTGGGGTTGGCAAACCATTCCCTTGTTCTGTCGAACACAAATGAATAGTAATGTAAACATCAGAGTGACAATAGCATGAGGATAGCAACTGTTTCATTCGAGGCATAATTAGAAAGGCTGTGACTGATGGATTTGTGTCAACAGGGTTCATACAACAAAATCTTGGAATCTTCGAAACCATGGTATGCAGCTTGGGCATCTTTATACAGCATCCTCAACAAATTGATTTCATGAGAGTCACTCCAATCAGACTCATTGAACAGAAGCTCTTGTCCATTTTTGAGTCGGCCAACGATGGTAGATTTCCACTTGTCCCATGTCCCACTGTTGGGAAGGAGAGAATCCAGAATCTCTCTCGCTTTTTCCCTGTCGTTTGATGCAAGGACAACAAACACCGCCATACCAGTACGGGTGCCGAGTGTGAACTTGGTTAAACTGCGGTCCTGCTGCTTGAGTTCGAGAATGTCCATCAACATGCCCCTCTGGATCTTCTCCTCATCCAAAGAAGAAAGCCAAAGGTTATACAACCAAGACACGACGATTGACGCTACGAACATCAACTGACCGAAAACAGAGCCTTGTGGTACAAGGAGCAACTGGGCGACAGACTGTAGCATAAGCAATATGGCGCATGGTCCAATGAGAGGGATGTTGTCGAAGTGCAGTGAGAATCTTCCACGTGTGACCGAATTAACGGCGCCTTCACCACCTTTCAACAAGATGATTTGTTCAGGGGTGATGAGGAGGCCATCTTCGGGTGGCAAGTCCTCTTGTGGCTTGGGATGGGTGAAGATCAACTCTCCAGATCCGATAACCAAGCAAGATAAACCATTGCCGATGATACCGAGCGAAATCACGGAGAAGCAATACCAGTCACGATAAAAGCCGCTCGCCGCACATGCAGCACAGCTGACGATGATGGGTACGATGGCACCAACCGATGCGCGAATATGAGTTTGAAATCCCGCAAGGGGTACTTTTGGGGGAGGGGTGTGATGAAGGTTGGCAATGGTGATATTGACAGGGTGGGACTCCCTGTCTGAGATGAGAGTAGCAGGTTTTCCTGCGCACTCCTTCACGAAAACAGCGGCCAGGTGACCAGTCTCGTCGATTACAGCCCCAGAGTGGATAGCTCTAAACTTGGGGCCCTTCCGGCCGTCGTACTTGAACAGCTCGGCAGCATTGGGGGGCTTCTCTGACTGGCCGCCAGACTTGGAGATGATGTTCAGGATTGGCAACTCGTCCGCGATACACGCGAGGAGCTTTCCCAAAAAATAGGATCCAGGAGAGTTATACCACCCCAGCCATCTTCTACCTGTATAGAGGTGAACCAGCGCAAGCGAGAATATGGCTTCTGGACCACCGAATGCACTCGCTAACCCCGATGTATCGAGGATGAAGTTAGACTTGCCCATGGGGGTCGGACTGGTGACCATGACGCGAGGCTGGATCTGAGCTTCTTCATGCAAACGGATGACTGGCATGATGGCAGTCGCAGTGAAGCAAACCGTGTGGATGGGGGGAGGCACTTATTCTACCCCGTGGTCTAAACCACGTTGCCTTTATCGATTTCATCGGTGGGCGCTGGGGAGGATGGACCGACCATGACGGCGTGACTTGAAGAGCGCCTGTGCTGACAGAGTAAGTAGTTTATAATCTCTTCCAGAATCCAGGCAGACTCAGCGAGAAGATATTCCTCTGACGCACTGCTGGGTGTCATTGATCTAGCTTGGGAACTACTAGGGGAAGGCGGCAAACACCTTGTTATTCTGTTCTACCTCAAAATCACGTCAAGCACAGTGGCACGGAGATCAAAATAACGATAATCATTCGCGGACTTTTCAAAGAAAGGTGTCGCATTTCTGACTTTGTGATTGCAGTACTCTCGGCCCCAGAAGCCGCCAGGCATCGCATGCACAATTGAAAAGCTTATCAGAAAGTATGCAACATTGTCCCAATTAGTACAAAACAAAAAATAATCCAACGAAAGGATAATCTACGTGTATCAAGAGCTAACAGTCAGTCTGACCTGTTCGGCTGAACATGAGCATGAGTCTGCGAAGCCTGCTGTACCGAGTTCACCCCCCCTGCTGTCATAGTACCGGACGCGGTGACGGTACTGACGGTGGTAGTGGTGGGTGTGGGAGGAGCAATGGCCGCCCCACCCGCCGCCGGCATACTGAACATTGCCTTCAAAGCCAACTCATTCCTCCTCTGCCTCACCCTCTCTGCTTCCTCTGCTCCCCCCGTCATCTTCAACTTCTTCCCGCCCACGAACCCAGCCAACTCATTCTGGAACTCGTCTGACCGATTAGCGAGCTCGCGTTCCCGGTTCTTTTGGTTCGCCGCGATCGCCTTGAGCCGTTTCTCCGGGTCCACAGCGGCAGTGCGGATCTCCATCAGGACCGTGTTTAGCCCGTCGTGGCCTTCGTCTGCAGCAAGTTGCTTGAAGCGTCCGCGTGCAGAACGATTCGGGGTGTTTCCCTTAAGACTGATGACTTTGTGGATGTGGTCAAGGATGTCTGATAGCGCTTTGTGGTCTTCCAATAAGTCTGCGAGCAGCTCCTCTTGGTGGCTGAGGAAACCTTGCTCTTCGACGATATTCTGCAGCTCTTCTTCCCACGTCTTCTTCCACATCGGCTTGATGGTGTCGATGTGCTCCTTCAGGGACGATAGCTCCGTAGCCGTAGATGCGATGTCTTCTTGGATGGTCTTGAGTAGCTGTGGCTTTGGCGTGATGTGACGCTTGACTACGTCGTCCCTAAGACTTTCCACAGAGTCCTGGAGCTCCTCCACTTTGGTCAGCACATTCTGGCTGCGCGAGTCTAGCTTGTCCTTGCCACTGTCGATGAAGCCGCGTGCGCCACCCACTTGAGCATTAGCAATCTGCTTGACAGATTGTGTCTGCGTGCGCAGCGTATTCAGCGACTCCTTCGTCGACTTCATGAACTCCGAGTATAGCTGCCTCATAATGCCAAGATCCCGACGCAGATTCTGTACTTCGTCGAACTGTGTCTTCAGATCATTGACGACCCTGTTGGAGTACTCTGACATGACCGATGCCCCAGTGATTTGTGGCTGCAGCTGAAGAGATTGCCCTGTCATCTGGGGTTGAATAAAGGGGCTCCGAGCATCGCCGACGATACGAGATAAGCGCCTTGCGACATGTTGAAACTGTTTGTCAGATGGACGATCTGCGATAGGCGTGCTCTCTGCGAACTCGTGTGCCACGATAGGATTCTGGTGGTGGGACGCTCGGCGGTTGCTTGCCATCGAAGACTTAAGTTCCTTGATGTCGTTGGAAAGAGTCGATATTTGTGAGTCGATGTGCTGCTTAATCTGGTCAAGGGCTAAGGTCACGATGAGCACAGTATCCAAGCCAAATGAGGAGTGACCACTCACGCTCGATGTTCAGTGATAGCAAACACTTCTCCTTGATCTCTTCAATGTCCTCGAGCTCATATTGCACACCACTCGACGGGTCACGGATATAAATAGTAGGGAAATTCTCAAAGCCAGGATTGTACGAGAACTTATCCACAAAGAGCATACGCAGAGACGCAAACGTCGTCCCAGCTTCCAACGAGACCTTCTTGACCTCGCGACCGACCTGGAGAAACACAGGGAACGACGCCGACTGTGGTGGTTCTGGAGTCTCTACCGTCTCCGACAGCTTGCTTCTCTTCGATGGGGTCTGCATCAATGATGGCGCACGCGACACATCTACAGCAGGGAATGGCAGTGGGGGAACAGGCGGCGCAGGCTCCGTGCCTGCGGGAGACGGCGTACGCGAAGCCTTCTTTACAGCACTACCCGACGACGACGGCTTCACGTCTGGCTCGTCCACCTCAGTGAGCACAGCCAGCTCGCCAGGCGTCAAGTTGGACGAAACAGCCATCGAGCGACGGCTCGGCGAACTAGAAATCGTCCGTTCCCGGGTCAAAATGTTCCCCGTCATCCTGCTGAATTGGTACGTCGAGAATCGCTTCGAGGCGCGGCGCTCGAGGACCTCACGGTTCTTGAGCGCCGCCAATGAGCTGGACACGCCAGGAGCATCTGTCTCCATTGGCGGGGTCTTTGGAGGGGATGGCCCGTCGCCGTTGGCATCGTCCATGCCAGGGGACTCGACAACGACAGCCGGCGGGGACGTAAATGGCGGAGAGATGGGCCCGTCAACTAGGGAATAGCGTTTAACAGTTGAAGGGACAGGGGAAAACTGTGACGCTGAAGTGGGTGACATGCCCTTGTCCTGGACAGGGGGTTGTGAAGAGGAAGGAGGCACCTGTGGGACGACAGTATCGGTCGATGCACGTGCTGAAGAATCGGGATGGGAAGCAGAGCCAGACGGCTGTGGGGCTGGTTGGGAATGTCGTGTCTGCGGAGGCTGAGGGGAGCGGTCGATGTGACCGTTTGTGTGGGGAGTGGATACGGGGCGTTGTTCGCTGGGTGCAGGCGCATCATCGTCGGGTTCTTCGAATGGGGGTGGCGTCATGCGTGGCTGCGTTTCTGGACGTTTCGTTGATGCTCGTACGGACGCTCTCGGAGCAGTGCTGCTGTCCCTGTTCCGATCCGCATTCCTCTCTCTCTCTTCCTCGGCGGTTGTACCTCGGGACAAATGGGACTTGTGACGTGTCTCCTCTTCCCGCCGAGAGGACGACTTATCCAACCTCGAGGACCGACTGTCTGTGCGGGAATGGGAGGAACGTTGGCGGGACTGGTGCTCGGATACAAAGCGACGGTACATGGACTGCTTGGCACGGAGGCCATGAAGCAGATTTGTAATGATCTGTCGCACCTTTGGTAGATATATAGCCAGGTTTTCTTGGGATGCGTCTTCAGCGAGACACGTTTCGAGGACCTCTCTCAGGTCTTCGGGCACGGACATGAGGTCGCTGCAAGACATACATAGAATCAGTGCTCCACAAACGTGGCTGCCTGGATGCGATGACGAAGTGGGCCACGCACGACATGTCGATATTGAACGAGGCAAATGCAGCCACAGCTGCGTTGAAGTCATTGCCCAGACGCACATAGACGTCGCTGATCTGCGACTCGGACATCTGCAAATTGCTCCAGAGAGTGAGCGATTCGAGGAGCTGCTTGATTGCCACGAGCAGACGCGTGACCGCAGACTCGACAGCAGGCTGGGTGCGTTTGAGAATCGGACCATAGAGAGTGGAACTGGGACGTACGTGTGTGTGCGAACGACCATTGCGCGAGGACGAGGATGCGGAGGCGGACGAGTGCGTCGACGACACGGAGTGGTTGTCCCGCCGTGGCTTGTGCCCGTCGTACGCTGGCGGGGGCTGCTGGCCAGAGGACATCTCTTCGACGTGTCGTGCGTCCGAGGGTTTGTACAAGCCAAAACAGCCGAGGCGACCTCCTTGAGGCCCACACACACATCATGAGAAACAAATCCCAAATCAAGAAACATACACTACATAATAATCTACGAATCATTATACGGAGGGGCACCAGCACCAGCAAGAATGTACTCGTCAAGCAACTCGTCGTGCTCCGTTCGCTTATATGTCTTAATAGTCTCTCCATAGTCCGAGATATCATACACACGGAACCTCCGATCGAACCTGTAGGAACATTCGAGACAGTACAGCACCAAAGGAGACATCAACTTACCCGACCCTTCCATAGCCAGAATACGAACTAGAGAAACGATTGTCAAACATAACGAACATATACACACACGCCCGACACTTACCCTCCACCTCCAAAGCACAGCCAGACGTCCTTGATCCGCTTGCAGTCCTCGGTCACTATCAAGGATATCTCAATCAGGACAATCAATTAGATTTCGTGCAAACCCACCATGGCAGTGTCCATTTGCAACAACCTTGACTTCAGGAATAGCACCGCCATTGCGATGTGCCGATTCCAATGCAGTCAACAAACCTTTTTCAAACATGCCTCCATTCTTCTTGGCAGCGCCTGATGTTTCCCATGTTGCACCTACATCGAGCGGAAGTCCCGTCCGCTTGTCCGTATCGGGTGTCCCATACGATTCTTGTCTGTCACATCCCTCATCAACATCGCGTCGAACAGACTTGGGTCCGAAGATGGGACTCACAATGGGATATGGAAGAACATGAGCGCATTCGGTTTGGCCAGCTTGTGCGTCATAGGAGGAACCTGGCCTGACTGCCTTGGCCACAGATCCTCGAGATCAGAAGCAGCGTCCGGAGTAAATGGACGCTCAATGGGATCTATCGACGCTGATTCGCGCAAGAACCAGTCAATTTGGTCCTGTGATCCAAATTCAGAATGCAGATAGTATGATGGCAGTCCAAAAATGCCCTTGCCTCGTGTATCCAGTCGTATTCCGTCGGGAAGAAGTATCCAAACCAGTCAAAGTAACCTTTGGAGTACGACCCCGAGTCTAGGAAGTACAGCGTCAGAAGGTGCGTGGCAGAGCTGCTCGTGGATATCGTCATCGTCCATCCCATTGCATACAAACCGTACAACCACTCACCCATCCGCACTCTTGATTTTCAGAACATAGTTTCCAACACCATGTATATCCTTGGGACCCTGTTGGACGAGCGAGTACGGCAGCGCCTGCATCATCTTCAGTTGCTCCTGCCGGATCTCCCCAACCTCGGCGTCATGATTCCCAAACACCGCTGCCCATGGGATCTGCCGGTCTGTCACTTCCACTGCAAACTTTGCAAGCACCGACTTGGGATCCCATGATGTGTCCTGTCCGTTGAGCTGGTCCCCCGTGAAGACCACAAGGTTGGGCTTCTCCGCATCGAGCACGCGGCCGAGCAAAGAGCTAGTGAGATTGTCGGAGGCATGACATGGGAAGATGTCCGTGTCCCTGCAATCCCCGCGAGAGACCGAGTAATGCAGGTCTGCGACTTGCAAGATCTTGAACTTTCCATCCTGAGAAAAGTGAAGCGGGGGAGCGCGAGGTACGGCTAAACAGTAGAGTGAGATTGCATCACGCCAACACGAGTCCCACCTACCCTTCACGCCACGTCGATAGGTCACAAACACACTGTCCAGCCTCCCCTCTTTCTCTGGAGTAACAGCAGGTTCAAGCTTTTCAAATCCGTACCACGGACGATCCTCTCCAAACAAGATATCAAGCTCAGTAACCATTTGTTGTCTCTCCTCTGTCGACATTTCGTTGAGAGACTTTCCGGCCTTGTACCACAAGTAGAGAGGCTCGGTGCGCATGACGCCGTCACGGATGGAATGCTTGACTTTGAACCAGTCATCTGTTCGCGGGGACGGTTCCTCACCTGGTGGAAGAAGCATGAGATCCGAGACGAGGGGAATATCCAGCCGGCGCGTGCGCCTATAGTAGATATTCTGTCAAGCGTATCAGAGATCGCACCAAGTCCGCATATATGCTTTGTCTTACCAGAGACCAAAGACCGGACTGGAGATTCAGATCACGGTCGACGCGCACCCATTTGCCCTTGACGGCGTCTTGCTCAACGGTGGTAGCGGGTGCACACAGGTCGCCGACCATGCTCGCAGACACCACACACCGCGTGATGGCGATCTCCGACACTGCAAGCAACAAGGGTAAGTGCATCGCCAATAAACGAAACGGGCCACGTAGTACATCCTGTGTCATGCGGTAAGAGAGGTGTCCAGGTGTCGAGAGGGTAACTCGAGCTATCGTCTTGTGGGTACGTCACATTCCACCAGTCTGAATCGGACGGCGGTGGTTCCTGCGTCGCTCCTCCTTCTGAGGGTGTCCCGCCGACCGAGTCCCACGACTGCCATCCTACTTGCTGCGATATGCCTGGTCCTGGTGTGGGTTGGTAGAGTATGAAAACGAATGTAAGGAGTGTGGAGAAGCAGACGATGATGATAGTGGGTTCTGCGATGGAACGGAGAAAGCGAAAAAAGCGAGAACAGGACAACGCCATGTTCGACGAGTGTGGTCTACCTTCAAGGGGTTTTACTAGGGGCGGTCACCACGTGACGCTTACGCTCTTGAATTTTTCACTTTGTTCCAAGTCAGTTCATAAATGCAGTCGCTCAGACGCGTGGTACAGCGACTGTACTCGACAAAACCACCCAAGGCTGCATCTGCACTTCCAAAGCATGCAGCAGCAGCACGCGAGGCATCTGCCCCGCTAGCCGTCAAGGAACGTCGCGCACGCAAACACCCAGACTTCCTCCCCTCACCCGACAGCGACCTCACCGCGAGCGAGTATTCCCACTACCGGCGCCAACTTGCCAAGGGCGAGCTCATGGACGAGCACGGGAGAGACCTTTCCGAGGCAGAGTGGCTTGACGCACTGAACGAGCGACGGTCCCGGCTGCGGGGAATCAAACTCGTGCAGAAGAAGGGCGGGCAGAAGCAAACAGAGGTCGTCGGGCAGAAAGTGTACCTCCCCAACATCATCTTCCGCATGGTGCGGAACCACACACCGGCTGGGAAGCCGTACAACCCGTACGAGGCGACGTTCCGCGTGTCGCAGTCTATCACCAAAACCGACGTTCGTTCGTACCTCGCTGCAGCGTATGGCGTGAAGACGACGTATATCCGTACTGCGAATTATATCTCGCCTCTGAGACAGACTCGCATGGGTATGCGGCCTGTTGGGAGGCATAGGACATATAAGCGAGCTGTTGTTGGTCTTGTCGATCCGTTCTACTACCCGCTGGATATGGAGGACATGGACAGGACGGCAAGAAAGGAGCGAATGGCATGGTTCGAAGAAAAGTTCTCTCTCAAGGCCCTCGTTCGTTGGAGGAGGTACGAACTTGTCCGCTCGACGCAGTCAGGAAGCAAGGGGTGGCGGTTAACGGGCCACCTGCGGAGAGACAAGATACTACAGGCTGTTGCTAGACGGCGGATGATCACGAGACAGGAGATTGAAGGAATCAAAGAGGAGATTGCAGAGAAACGTGCGACTGGCAAGCAAGTGTTGACGGAATCGTAGCGGTTCTCTGTTTGTACCACATCCTCTAGTCTACATATCCCTCTGATCCTAATGCTACAGGAAATCACAACGACAATCACATAGGGCATAAGTTCATAAAGGTCATAGACGTGGTCGTTTGCGCATGTCCTCCATCGTATATCCTACATTCTTCATTCACCAGGCTTCATGCCGATCGCGATTTCATGCATGTATGAGGACGGCTAGATATGAGCTGTTGCTGCTTGATGAGCGTCCTGGACAGATTTCCTGATTTCAGACAATCTGTTGCGCCAGGGAGAGGGAATAATCCCAGTACTGGAGCAGGCTATTATTAGTATGCCAGATATCAGAAATGGAACTGACAAGTCTCTGGCTCTGTGTCGCCTTGCGCCCTTGAGTTCCCCGGGTATCTTTATATTCCTCGGGGGGTAGAATATATGGGAGAACTTGAAGGGCATGATGGCTGTTGCGATGGTCGTAAAAAAAATGGGATCCTTGTTATTATAACGCAGGCCAAGGATCCCCGGCGGGTAGGGCACCTGGCGCCGAGAACTGCAACGACCATTGTTCGGACAGCCACGACACGGCCACCGACAGCGAAGTCGCAAGCTACGAAGAGCTTCTATGCACAGGCACTCACGGTGAGATGGCCGAGCGGTCTAAGGCGCCAGACTAAGGACTAGGTCATTAGATGACCACAGGGTATCTGGTCCGAAAGGGCGTGGGTTCGAATCCCACTCTCATCACACTTTTTGGCCGTCACGGACCTCAACTTTTCGACTATATGAAGTACACAAAGTTATGCAGCTGCATGGGATGTCACACTACATTGATACAGGTGAGGATGATGTGTTCTAGATGCGTCCTGTCCGCGGAACGGGCGGAAGAGCATTGGGATCGCTGTGGCTGTGTCACAACATGATGGTTGGTGAAAGTTTAGCATGTACAGTCATTAACCGCCACTTGAAACATGACTGCCACTTGAAACAAACGGGTCCCATGGTCGAATTTTGCATAGATCATACAAAACAAATATAGTGGTAGATCAGTACACCTATTCAGTTTATTGTGCAGACACGACAGGCATTCTTACATTGGAATTTGTCGCCATGATGAGGATTCAATGGTGAAATATGTGCTATTTAGCACTAAATAGCAGGAATATATATATATTGACCCCAAAATTGACCACACAAGGTAGATGAGGCTATTGCCATGATGTCCCAACCATCCAACATCTTTATCGGAGCATATTGGCTTTGCCAGTGAGATGCCAGTTGAGCATGTCAGGAGGGTCAGCTATGGCACTGAGATATGCCTTATTAGGAAAGGTGCTAGTACGCAAATATGCGGCAGGGTCACAACAAAAGACTAAAAAACTAAGCACCGTGCACCATGTCAGCCTATCAACAACCTACAGCACCATGGGTAGACATGCCCAATCCAATGCTGAAAAACACCGCATCAAAATATCAAACCAGGAAGAAGGCCTTGCATATGCGATGAAACTACACAAAGAGGACAAGGAGAAAGATGAAAAGGACAGGCGAAGCTTGCGTGCTCTGTGCCAGGAGGCAGAAGAGGAGATGAAGAAGATGGGGAAGAATGTGACTATTAGCCACATCACTCTCATGAGACAACTTGATGGAGGAAGGAGTTGTCAGGAAGCAAATGCAGAAAACTATGGATGGCTTACCGCAGAAGAAGAAGAGGCACTTGTCGCCTACTGCCTTGAACTTGCAGCACGAGGATTCCCGCTCACACGCAGCACCCTCAAGCATCATGCCAATTTGGTTGCACAGGCCCGACTTGGGGATAAATTTCCAGAAACTGGAGTTGGAAAGAGATGGATAGACCGGTTTCTCAATCGTCATTCAGAGCAACTGGGAACTTACTGGAGCTCACCTTTGGACAGTAATCGGGGCCGTGCAGTGAACGAGAACACCCACAAGTCATGGTGTGACCTCCTTAAAGATACACTCGAGAAGTATAATATTGACGAAGACTGTATTTGGGGGGCAGATGAGACAGGCTTTCAGCCCGGTCATGGCTTGAAAGATAGAGTCATTGGGGCTGTGAAACAAAAGATTCAACATGAACAAGGTGACGGAAATAAAGAGAACATCACTGTCCTTGTTGCTGTCTGTGCAGACGGCAGTAGCATCCCACCAACAATCATCTACAAAGGTCAATCATTTTCAACAAACTGGCACAAAGACAACACATTGCAGGCATCGTGAGTGAATTGTATCCTAAAAAATGCTGGTCAGCTGAGCAGTACTTCATTAAAGTATTGCCCACTCACAGAAAGGGTGGACTGATGGTGTCATCGGGAAACTCTGGATCGAAGATTTTGACAAGAAGACACACAATAAGGCAGATGGACGTGCACGCCTCCTTCTTGTTGATGGTCACAACTCACATTATACGAAGGGCTTCCTTGCCTACGCTCGAGAACATAATATCCATGTTCTTTGTTATCCTGCACACTCGACACACATTTATCAAGGCCTTGATGTTGTGGTGTTTGGTCCCCTGAAGCAGGCATGGAGCAATGAACAGCGGTGGTTCTTTGGATCAAAGCGACAACGTGTCACAAAAGAAAACTTCGTCTCAATTTATGGAAGGGCTCACCAGAAGACCCTAACACCAGAACTCATCCGTTCAGCCTTTAAGGTGACAGGTGTGTGGCCATTTGATCCCAGTCACATAACAAAAAAGACAATGGCTCCAAGTTTGGAAACATCGTCATGAGGTTGCTTGCCACTTCCACAGCCCAGTCCTGTTCGTGCACTGTCATCCGCTATTCGCCTGTACCAAAAGACTGTGCCCACCAATCTTCCATGTACTCCTGGGCCATCATCACAGCCTCCCGTCAACTCCGATGATCCATTCATCATCCCACAAACTTCCTTCGATCATCAACCAGCTACAGTCCAGTCGGGAGTTCGACCCTCATGGCATATTGCTGTTGACAATGTAATGGATTCACTTGCATCGATGTCAGCTTCGTTTCTAGCAGATAATACACCTCTCACCTCATCACACCACGTCCCTGAATACACACCTTCGTTGATCTCACCCACACAGAAGCGCACACATGAACTGCTTGATGGATCACCGCAAAACACAACAGAACAAGCTTACCAGCATGCCCTGCAAGACTCATACAACCAAGAAGCAAGATATAAGACTGCATTACTTGGGATGCAGTCTTCTGCTGTCTTGCATTCTATGTATTGCGACCGCCTCACTGAACAGCTGGCTGCACAAGAGGAAAAGCAGAAGAAAAAGAGGAAAGGTCAGCTAAATGGGGATGGCTTACCCAAGCTACTTACTGGCGATGAATTTTACATGCGGGTAGTCGAGCACGAGAAGGCGCTTGAACAGGACAAAGTGGATCGTGAGAATCGGCAGAAACAATGGGAGGAGCAATCTCAGCTCATGGCGAGCTGGAAAGAAGCTGATGAGGCACAGAAGGAAAGGAACAAGGTGCAAAAAGAAGCCTACCATGGAGCATTGCATCTTTGGGAAGCAGAGAGGGACCTTGCGAAACTTGAGAAGCGGCGACCTGGCTGGAAGAAACCAATGAGAGGGGAGCTGGAAAAGGTGGCGAAGAAGCCCAAGAAATTGGGGGTTAGCAATGGTAACTGCAAGAACGAAGGTGACAATGGCGCACTGGACGACAGTGCAAGTGACGGAGGAAGTGAAGAGGAGTAGCACGGTGATAAGAGGTGATAAGCGATGACAAAGATTGCTGTGCTGTGATATACCATATTTGGTCTGTTTCAAGTGGTGACATGTGTGATAAATCAACAGAATTTGGACAGACGATTCTCATTCAGTCATCGATATTTTTATTGGCAAAAAATTGTGTGCTACATGTAGTAATGTTATACTAGAACTTCCACCTTTCCAATCTGAATTTTTGTTGTTATTGTGATTGCTAGAGAGGCGGCGAGTTAGCTGTTTCAAGTGGCAGTTAATGACTGTACTTCGTTAAGTTCGCTGGCCTTTGATTGACTTACTTGGAACAGACACCCCAAGGCTACTCTAGTGTTTGGGGCGCATGAGATGCACCCTACTACTATCTATCAGGCAGTAGGCTCAGCCCAAGGCAATGTCCAGATATCCTCCATTCAACGTTTTGCTAACCCCACATTCGCTATCTTTGACACGCACAGGATGATTATTCACTAGTATGGCTAGTATCAGCCAGAATAAATGTCGCATTCGCAGCTCCCGAAGCGCCTGAATATGCTGTGATTGTGCGGTGATATTATAGATTGCCAGTGCCGTGCAAGGCGACTTGGGCTTGCCCTTCAATTACAGCAATTCCGGAATCCCTCCCACTCTTGCCAACAACCCTTGTTGGAGTACTAGTGACTACACCATAATGTCCAAGAAGAACCGCACCACCGTGAACCGTTCTTTTCCTGATCCATTGGACCAAGTATGTAGTATTGACGTCTTGTGGACGTGGTAACGCTCAGTTTGGTACTACTTCGTTCCAGGGTGCCCCGCGCGATCCCAGAGGGAAGGCGAAAACCGAAGTGGATCATATGCTACATCGTAAAGACAAGTCCCCTATCCCCAGCAGTGTTGTCATAGACGGTAGTCAGACCCATCAGACCCAAGAGGTTAATAAAATCCACCGGTCAACCTTGAACCAGTCAAAGCTATTAACCACTAGTCAACAAACCAATTAGGAAGGAGGATAAGTACCAAAAATGGACATATCTAACACATGATTATGCAAATCGTAAATAAATTTAAATGCTCAGAGTTGAGGACTCCAGTACGTTGTAGCACGCCAACTCTTCATTGAGTTTCCTGAAGCCACCAGTCCAGTAGTCTATGTCCATAGAAAGTGTATAATCAAATAGATCTTTAAGTGGAATTAAAACTGGGGTTGTAGTATTACCTGGTTCAGACTCGACACTGCCAGTTGGGTCATGTGGATCTGCGGCAGTGTCATGAATGAGGTTGGTTAACGAAGGAGTTGCCGATGCGTCTGAAATGCCTTCCGAGTCACTGTATTCGACATCTGAGCACAATCTTGACATGCGCTGTGAGTCAAAGTGTGGATTTGGGTCAGAACAACAACCCAAACACAACACCAACAAAGGACTACGAAAATGTGCGAGTGGTGGTTTACCTCCGCGGTGTCCAGAGAGGATGTGCTGAGGAGG
>Ga0307516_10005562_pt1 | contig 15026 bp, 12 predicted proteins | sample 19_EM_MG_FD_203310 | JGI IMG/M metagenome (GOLD analysis project Ga0307516, IMG submission 203310) | Populus trichocarpa ectomycorrhiza microbial communities from riparian zone in the Pacific Northwest, United States - 19_EM | ecosystem: Host-associated > Plants > Roots > Unclassified | place...
GACGAGCAGGGGCGCGAGTTCATCGCTTTCTGGACCGTCGACGGCCGGGTCGCCGCCGGGATGAACGTCAACGTGTGGGACGTCACCGAGCAGATCCAGGAGCTGGTCCGCGCCGGTCTCGCCGGGCACGCCGTCGACCCGGCCCGGCTCGCCGACCCGCAGGTCGCGCTGACGAGCCTGCTCCCATGAGCGACGCGCTGGCGCGGCTGCGCCGCTGGGAGGAGGCCGGCGCGACCTGGCGGGTGCTGGTCCGCACCCCGGAGTCCGTCGAGCTCGCGCTGCTCACCTGCGACGCGGGCGAGGAGGTCGACCGGCTGCGCAGCGCCGACCGGGCGGTGCTCGCCCACGTGGCCGCCCGGGAGGAGGCCCGGGAGCGGGAGGGCTGACCGCGAGGTCCCGGGCTGGATCGCGTTTGCGAAGATCGGGCGATGTCGCGTCCGCCGTCCGAGGTGCAGGAACGCCCGGTGGAGGTTTCCTCGCATCCGGGCGTTTCGCGGTGGTTCCGGATCGCCCTGGTCGGTGTCTCGGTCGGCGCGCTGGCGGTGGTCGGCCTGCGCGGGCGGCTGCCCGACCCGGGCGAGTTCGTCGCCGCCCTCGCCGGTGCCGGCTACGGCTGGGTCGCGGTCGCCGCGCTGCTGCAGGTCGTCTCACTGGCGGCCTTCGCGTTCCAGCAGCAGCGCCTGCTGGCCAACCTCGGCGTCCGGCTGCGGGTGCGGCGCCTGATGGCCATCACCCTCGCCCGCTCGGCGCTGTCGATCAGCCTGCCCGCCGGGGCGGCCGTGTCGACCGGTTACGCGATCCGCGAATATCAGAAGGCCGGGGTGTCCCGGCGGATCGGCGCCGCTTCCGCGGTCGTGTCCGGGCTGGCCTCCATCGGCGGGCTCACGCTGCTCTACGTCGTGGGCGGCGCCGGGGTGCTGGCCCGCGACCCGGACACCTTCCTGAGCTGGCGCCCGCTCGTGGTGGTCGCCGCGCTCGCCGGGATCACCACCGCCGGGATCGTGCTCGGGCGCCGGTTCTCCGCTCGGCCGCGCCGGGCGCCCGCCGGTGCGGGCGCGGCGCGGGACAGCCGGGTCGGCCGGCTGGTCACCCGGCTGCTGGCCTCGGCCCGCGGTGCCTGGCAGGCCGGTTCGGGGCTGCGGGTGCGCGACTGGGCGGCGGCGCTGGCCTACGCCGCGGCGAACTGGCTGACCGACCTGCTCTGCCTGGCGGCGGCCACCCGGGCGCTGGGCCTGCCGGTCGGCGTGACCACGCTGGCCGGGATCTACCTGGGCGTGCAGATCGTGCGGCAGGTGCCGCTGACCCCGGGCGGGGTCGGCGTCGTCGAGACCGCGCTGGTCGCCGGCCTCACCGCCAGCGGGGCCACGGCGATCAGCGCGGCCGCCGCCGTGCTGATCTACCGGCTGCTCTCCTGCTGGCTGATCATCCCGGCGGGCGGCCTGGCCGCGATCGCCCTGCGCCGGGCTGCCACGTCACGCCCGGGATGAGGCAGCCTGGAGGAGGCAGCCCGGCGGCTAGGTCGGCGGCGCGGAGCGGGTGACGCTCACGATCTGGTGCTTGGTCAGCGGCTGGTCGCTCTGCGTGCTGGCGTCGCTGAGCGCGCAGAGCACGTTCAGCTCCGGCATGTAGCCGGTGACGCTGCCCCGGGGGGTGTCGTAGCCGATCGCCCGGTAGCCCCACACCGTCCGGGTGCTGCCGTCGCGGGCGTGGCTGGTGATGTCGATCAGGTCGTATTCCTTCAGCCCGCGCTCGGCCATGTCCTCGCGGTTCATGAACAGCAGGGTCCGCAGGTTCTTGACGCCGCGGTAGCGGTCGTTGTCGGAGTAGATCGTGGTGTTCCACTGGTCGTGCGAGCGGACCGTGGACAGCATCAGGCGGCCCTCCGGCGGGACCACGTCGGGCAGCGGCGCCGGGTGGAACTCGGCCTTGCCGGACGGGGTGAGCCAGACGCGCTCGCGAGCCGGCTGGGCGAGCCGGAAGCCGAGCGGCTCGCGGACCCGGGCGTTGAAGTCTTCGAAGCCGGTCAGCGCCGCGGCCATCACGTCCCGGATCTTGTCGTAGTCCTCGGCGTACGCCTCCCACGGCGTGGCCGAGGACGGCAGCGTGGCGCGGGCCATGCCGCAGATGATCGCGCACTCCGACTGCAGGTGCGGTGACGGCGGCTTGCGCTTGCCGTACGACAGGTGCACGTAACTCATCGAGTCTTCGACCGTGACACCCTGCTCGCCGGTGGCCCGGACGTCCTTCTCGCTGCGGCCCAGGCAGGGCAGGATCAGCGCGCGCCGGCCGTGCACCAGGTGGCTGCGGTTGAGCTTGGTGCTCACCTGCACGCTCAGGTCGGTGTTGCGCAGCGCCGCGAAGGTCGCCTCGGTGTCCGGCGCGGCGAGCACGAAGTTGCCGCCCAGGCTGACGAAGACCTTGACCGAGCCGGCCCTCATCGCCTCGATGCTGGCGACCGTGCCGAGCCCGTGCGCCCGCGGCGAGGTGATGCCGGTGGCCGCGTCGAGCTTGTCCAGCCACTCCCCGGTCGGGTGGTGGTTGATGCCGCAGGTGCGGTTGCCCTGCACGTTGCTGTGCCCGCGGATCGGCGACGGGCCGGCGCCGCGGCGGCCGATGTTGCCGCGCAGCAGCAGCAGGTTGATGATCTCGCGCATCGTGTCGACGCTGTGTTCCTGCTGGGTCAGGCCCAGGCACCAGGCGATGACGCTGCGCCGCGAGGCGATGTACCGGCCGGCCAGATCGCGGATGATCTCCTCGCTGACCCCGGACTGCCGGACGATGTCGTCCCACTCCGTGCCGTCGACGAGCTTGCGGTACGCGTCGTACTGGTCGGTGTGCTGCTCGATGAAGTGCTGGTCGACGGCGTCCTGCTCGAGCACGACCTTGGCGACGCCGCGCAGCAGGGCCAGGTCGCCGCCGATCCGCGGCTGCACGTTCATGGTGCCGGTCGGGGTGGCCTTGAAGGTGCCCATCGCGACGAAGTCGTGCGGCACGATGGTGCGCCGGCTGGCCGCCTCGATCAACGGGTTGACGTGCACGATCTCCGCGCCGCGCCGGGAGGCCTCGGCGAGCGAGGAGAGCATCCGCGGCGCGTTGGAGGCGGCGTTGACGGCCATCAGGATCAGCAGGTCCGCCGATTCCCAGTCCTCCAGGTCGCAGGTGCCCTTGCCGGTGCCGATCGCCGCGGTCAGCGCCCGGCCGCTGGCCTCGTGGCACATGTTGGAGCAGTCGGGCATGTTGTTGGTGCCGAACTCGCGCACCCACAGCTGGTAGAGGAACGTGGCCTCGTTGCTGAGCCGCCCGGAGGTGTAGAAGGTGGCCTCGTGCGGGCCGGCGAGCCCGCGCAGGGTGTCGCCGACCAGGGCGTACGCCTCCGCCCAGGAGATCGGCACGTATTTGTCGGTGCCGGGGTCGTAGCTCAGCGGCTCGGTGAGCCGGCCCTGGTTCTCCAGGTCGAAGTCGTTCCAGCCGTTGAGCTCGGTGACCGTGTGCTTGGCGAAGAAGGCCGCGCCGACCTCCTTGCGGGTCATCTCCCAGGTGACGTGCTTGACGCCGTTCTCGCAGAAGTCCAGGTGCAGGCCGTTGCGGTCGTCCGGCCAGGCGCAGCCGGGGCAGTCGAAGCCGTCCTTCTTGCCGCCGAGCTTGAGCTGGTTCATCTTGAGCACGGCGTGCGGGGCGCCGAGCGGCTCGCGGGCCCTGGCGATGATCTGGCCGACGCTCTTCGCGGCGCCCCAGCCGGCCGACGGGTGGTTGTCGTCCCGCTGGGAGAAGTCACCGCCCCGGTTCGGCCCGCGACCCGACGCGGGGGTGTCCGGGGAGCCCTGCGCCAGGCGATCTCCTGGAACCTCGGTCATGTCTGCCCCCTCGTCCGCACGTACCCTTATCGCCAAGCTTCCATGGCTTCGGGCATTACGCCAACAGCAAGCACGATAGCTACGGAAACAGTGGTCGCGAGGGCTTGCCTGCTGCGGATTCGGTGAAAAGATGTCTCCGCGAGACGGGATATCTCTGCGGGAGGCCGGATGACCACCAAGAGCACGCTGACCAACTTCATCGGCGGGGCGGCGGCCGCGCCGGCCGACGGCCGGTACGAGGACCTGATCGACCCGTCCACGGGCGAGGTCTTCGCGTCCGCACCGGTGTCCGGGCAGGCCGACGTCGACCGGGCGATGGCCGCGGCCGCCACGGCGTTCGAGCAGTGGCGGGAGACCACCCCGGCCGAGCGGCAGCGGGCCCTGCTGCGCTTCGCCGACGCGGTGGAGGCCCGGGCCGGCGACCTGGTGGCCGCCGAGTCGCAGAACACCGGCAAGCCGCTCGGGCTGACCGCCAGCGAGGAGCTACCGCCGGCCGTCGACCAGATCCGGTTCTTCGCCGGCGCGGCCCGGCTGCTGGAGGGCCGTTCCGCCGGTGAATACCTGGCCGGCTACACCAGCTATGTGCGGCGCGAGCCGGTCGGCGTCTGCGCGCAGGTGACGCCCTGGAACTACCCGCTGATGATGGCGGTGTGGAAGCTGGCCCCGGCGATCGCGGCCGGCAACACCGTGGTGCTCAAGCCGTCGGACACCACCCCGGTCACCACGATCATGCTGGCCGAGATCGCCGCGGAGTTCCTGCCGCCGGGCGTGCTGAACGTCGTGGTCGGCGACCGCGACACCGGCCGCGCGCTGGTGGCGCACCCCACCCCGCGGATGGTCTCGATCACCGGCTCGGTGCGGGCCGGCATGGAGGTGGCCTCGGCCGCCGCGGCCGACCTCAAGCGCACCCACCTGGAGCTCGGCGGCAAGGCCCCGGTGGTGATCTTCGACGACGCCGACGTCGGGGCGGCCGCCGCGGCGATCGCCGAGGCCGGCTACTTCAACGCCGGGCAGGACTGCACCGCCGCGACCCGGGTGCTGGCCGCGCCCGGCGTCTACACCGACTTCGTGGCCGCGCTGGCCGAGCAGGCCCGGGGCACCCGCACCGGCGCGCCGAGCGACGAGGACGTGCTCTACGGCCCGCTGAACAACGCGCGGCAGCTCGACCGGGTCGGCGGGTTCATCGACCGGCTGCCCGACCACGCCAGCCTGGAGGCCGGCGGCGGCCGGGTCGGCGACCGCGGCTACTTCTACTCCCCCACGGTCGTCTCCGGGCTCCGGCAGACCGACGAGATCATCCAGGACGAGGTGTTCGGGCCGGTCATCACCGTGCAGCGCTTCACCGACGAGGACGAGGCGGTGCGCTGGGCCAACGGCGTCGAGTACGGCCTGGCCTCCTCGGTCTGGACCCGCGACCACGGCCGGGCGATGCGGATGACCCGGCGGCTGGACTTCGGCTGCGTCTGGGTCAACTGCCACATCCCGCTGGTCGCGGAGATGCCGCACGGCGGCTTCAAGCACTCCGGGCACGGCAAGGACCTCTCCGTGTACGGCCTGGAGGACTACACCCGGATCAAGCACGTCATGCACAGTCTCGAGGGCTGAGAGTCATGAGTTCGGAGGAGCTGCACAAGCGGCGGCACGCGGCCGTGGCGCGGGGCGTGACCTCGATGGTGTCGTCCTACGTCGACCACGCCTCGGGCGGCAGCCTGCACGATGTCGACGGCCGGGAGTGGATCGACTTCGGTTCGGGCATCGCCGTGACCAGCGTCGGCAACGCGGCGCCCCGGGTGGTGGCGGCCGTCCGCGAGCAGGCCGAACGGTTCACCCACACCTGCTTCATGATCGCGCCGTACGAGTCGTACGTGGCGGTCTGCGAGCAACTGGCCGCGCTGACCCCGGGCACGTTCGACAAGCGGGCGGCGCTGTTCAACTCCGGCGCCGAGGCGGTGGAGAACGCGGTCAAGGTGGCCCGGCACGCGACGGGCCGCCAGGCGGTGGTGGTGTTCGACCACGCATACCACGGGCGGACCAACCTGACGATGGCGCTGACCGCGAAGTCGATGCCGTACAAGCACCGGTTCGGGCCGTTCGCGCCGGAGGTCTACCGGGCGCCGATGTCGTATCCGTTGCGGGACGGCGGGCTGGCCGGGGCGGAGGCGGCGGCGCGGGCGATCGACGTGATCGAGAAACAGGTCGGCGCGGCCAACGTGGCGGCGGTGCTGATCGAGCCGATCCAGGGCGAGGGCGGCTTCGTGGTGCCCGCCCCCGGCTTCCTGCCCGCGCTGGCCGCCTGGGCGCGCGAGGCCGGGGCGGTGTTCGTCGCCGACGAGGTGCAGACCGGCTTCTGCCGTACCGGATCGTGGTTCGCCTGCGACGACGAGGGCGTGGAGCCGGATCTGGTGACCACCGCCAAGGGGATGGCCGGCGGGCTGCCGCTGGCCGGGGTGGTCGGCCGCGCCGAGTTGATGGACGCGGTGCACCCGGGCGGGCTGGGCGGCACCTACGGCGGCAACCCGATCGCCTGCGCGGCCGGGCTGGCCGCCATCGAGACGATGCGCGAGCTGGATCTCAATGCCGCGGCGCGGCGGATCGAGGCCCTGTTCGTGCCGCGGCTGACCGCCCTCGCGGCGGACGATCCCGGCATCGCCGAGGTGCGGGGCCGGGGCGCGATGCTGGCGATCGAGCTGGTCAAGCCCGGCACGCTGGAGCCGGACCCGCTGCGCACGGCGGCGGTGGCCCGGGCCTGTCACGCCGCCGGGCTGCTGGTGCTGACCTGTGGCACCTACGGCAACGTGCTGCGGTTCCTGCCGCCGCTGGTGATCTCCGACGCCGAGGTGGCGCGGGGGCTCGACATCGTCGCCGCCTCACTGCTCGCGCAGCTGCCAGGGTGAGCCGTAGGCGTTGAGCTTGTCGAGAAAGGGCACGGCGTCGAAGGCCTCTGGGCCGAGGACGCCGGCGGCGCGCCAGACCCCGGTGGCGAGCAGTTCCAGGGCGATGACCGGGTTGACGGCGGTCTGCCAGACGACGGCCTGGGAGCCGTACTCCCGCATGGACCACTCGTTGTCGACGACGTGGTAGAGGTAGACCGAGCGCGGCCGGCCGTCCCGGCCCGCGCCGGTCACCAGGGTGCCGGCGCAGGTGCTGCCGGTCATCTTGTCGCCGAGCCCGGCCGGGTCGGGCAGGCAGGCGGCCACCACGTCGCGCGGTGACACCGAGACGCCGCCGACGCGCACCGGCGCCGTCCGGTCCAGGCCCAGCTTGCGCAGGGTCTTCAGGACGTCGATGAACTCCTTGCCCAGCCCGTACTTGAAGGTGACCCGCCGGGCGTCGATCCAGCGCGGGATCAGCAGCACCTCCTCGTGCTCGACGTGCACGCACTCCACCTCGCCGATGCCGCCCGGGAAGTCGAAGATCTCCGGCTCGCTCAGTGGCTCGGTGGTGAACCAGCCGCGGCCGGCCTCGAAGATCACCGGCGGGTTGAGGCATTCCTCGATCGTGGTCCAGACCGAGAACGAGGGCGCGAAGTCGTAGCCGGCCACGACCAGGTTGCCGCCGTCGCGGATGCCGATCTCGTCGATCCTCGAGAAGAGGTGGTCGGCGGCATACCGGGCGAAGACGTCGGACAGGCCCGGCTCCACGCCCATGCCGACCAGCGCCAGCCGGCCCGCGTCCCGCCAGCGGCGCTCGGCGGCGAACTGCTCGTCGCCGAGCTTCACCCCGGTCTGCTGGTACGGCTCCTCGGGGTGCGGCCGGGACAGGGACATGGCCATGTCGAGGTAGTCGGCGCCGGCCTCGTACGCGCCGTCGAAGATCGGCATCACGAACCGCGGGTCGACGGCGTTGAGCACGTGGGTGACGGCGTGCTCGCGGCACAGCGCCGCTACGGCTTGCGCGGAGGAGGCGTCGAGTCGCGCGGCGACGAAGCCCTTCGCCTCGTGCCCGGCGACCGCGGCGCGGGCACGCCCGATGTCGTGGTCGGCGACCACGAACTCGTCGTAGAAATCGCGACGGGCGGCGATGCCGACGGCTGCGGCACCCACCCCTCCGGCGCCGACGAGCAGTACGCGCATGGCATGCCCTCTCCCCAAGGTCGCCCACCACGGCCCAACGAGAACCGAAATCGTGTTGCGTGCACGGTATCGCAACGGAAACACTTGTCAATCGGCCAAGATTCTGCGATAAACGCAGTTAGTAGGGATCACGCACACCCCAGGGAAGCCACCCGCATGTCAGCAGCCGCACCACCCGCCCGCCGCACCCGGCCGCCGCTCCACCGTGCGCGGTCCGCCCCGCCACGGAATCACTGGATTGTCCGGAATGCGCCGACGGATTCCGTTGCCATCCGGCGGGCCGCACGCCAGAATCGCTGCGTGACGGACCTGGCGCTGGACGACGTGAACAAGCAGATCATCGAACACCTGCAGCGGGACGGACGGATGTCCTACGCCGGGCTGGCGAAGATCATCGGGCTGTCCGAGGCGGCCGTGCGCCAGCGCGTGCAGCGCCTCCTGGACGGCGGGATGATGCAGATCGTCGCGGTCACCGACCCGCTGATGCTGGGCTTCGCCCGCCAGGCCATGGTCGGGGTCAAATGCGTCGGCGACATGCGGGTGATCGCCGACCAGCTCGCCGCGATCCCCGAGGTCGACTACGTGGTGATCTGCGCGGGCGGCTACGACCTGCTGGTCGAGCTCGTGTGCACCGACGACGAGCACCTGCTGAGGCTGCTCAACGACGCCATCCGGGCGGTGCCGGGCGTCACCGGCACGGAGACGTTCATGTATCTCAAGCTCGCCAAGCAGACCTACGCGTGGGGGACACGATGAGCAGAGATCCGTCGAACACCGACCTCTCCGGATCCGCCCGGGACCACCTGTGGATGCACTTCACCCGGCTGTCGTCGTACACCGGGGCGCAGGCCGGGGAGGTGCCGGTCATCGTGCGCGGCTCCGGGCCGTACATCTGGGACCAGAACGGCAAACGCTACCTGGACGGGCTCTCCGGGCTGTTCGTGGTGCAGGCCGGGCACGGCCGCGGCGAGCTGGCCGACGCCGCCGCGAAGCAGGCCTCCGAGCTGGCCTACTTCCCGCTGTGGTCCTACGCCCACCCGACCGCGGTCGAGCTGGCCGAGCGGCTGGCCGGGCTGGCACCCGGCGACCTGAACCGGGTCTTCTTCACCACCGGCGGCTCCGAGGCGGTGGAGAGCGCCTGGAAGCTGGCCCGCAGCTACTTCAAGCTGACCGGCAAGCCGATGAAGACCAAGGCGATCTCGCGGTCCATCGCCTACCACGGCACCACCATGGGCGCGCTGTCGCTGACCGGGCTGCCGCTGATCAAGCAGGAGTTCGAGCCGCTGGTGCCGGGCGCGCTGAAGGTGCCGAACACCAACTACTACCGGCGCCCCGACGAGTCGATGAGCCCGGAGCAGTTCGGCGTCTGGGCCGCCGACCGGATCGCCGAGGCCATCGAGTTCGAGGGCCCGGAGACGGTGGCCTGCGTGTTCCTCGAGCCGGTGCAGAACGCCGGCGGCTGCTTCCCGCCGCCGCCGGGCTACTTCCAGCGGGTCCGGGAGATCTGCGACCGCTACGACGTGCTGCTCGTCTCCGACGAGGTGATCTGCGCGTTCGGCCGGCTCGGCGAATACTTCGGCTCCGCCCGGTACGGCTACACCCCCGACATCATCACCTGCGCCAAGGGCCTGACCTCCGGGTACGTCCCGCTGGGCGCGATGATCGCCTCCGAGCGCCTGGTCGCGCCGTTCCTGGAGGGCGGCAACTCGTTCTCGCACGGCGTCACCTTCGGCGGGCACCCGGTCGCGTCCGCGGTCGCGCTGGCCAACCTCGACATCTTCGAGCGCGAGGACCTCAACGGTCACGTCCGGGCCAACTCGGCGCTGTTCCGCTCCTACCTGGAACGCCTCAACGACCTGCCGATCGTCGGCGACGTCCGCGGCGACGGCTACTTCTTCGGCATCGAGCTGGTCAAGGACAAGGCGACCAAGGAGACCTTCGACGCCGACGAGTCCGAGCGGCTGCTGCGCGGCTTCCTGTCCCGGGCACTGTTCGACGCCGGGCTGTACTGCCGCGCCGACGACCGCGGCGACCCGGTCATCCAGCTCGCTCCCCCGCTGATCTGCACCGAGGAGCACTTCGCCGAGATCGAGCACACCCTGCGCGGGGTGCTGACCGAGGCGTGGACCCGGCTCTGAGCCCGTCCTACTGGCTGTCGGCCCTGGACGAGCCCGGCGCCGCCCGGCCGGCGCTGCCCGGCGACCGCAGCGTGGACGTGGCCATCGTGGGCGCCGGGTACACCGGGTTGTGGACCGCCTACTACCTGGCCCGGGCCGACCCGTCGCTGCGGATCGCGGTGATCGAGGCGCGGTATGCGGGCTTCGGCGCCTCGGGACGCAACGGCGGGTGGTGTTCCGGGCTGTTCCCCGTACCGGTGGGTGCGCTGGCCCGGCGGCACGGCCGCGAGCAGGCCGTGGCCATGCACCGGGCCCTGGCCGCGACGGTCGACGAGGTGGGCCGGGCGGCCGCGGCCGAGGGCATCGACTGCTCCTTCGCGAAGGGCGGCACGGTCGCGCTCGCGCGGTCCGCGGCCCAGCTACGCCGGGCGCGGGCGGAGGCGGCCGAGGCCCGGGAGTACGGCCTGGACGTGTCGTTGCTGGACGCCGGCGCCGCGCGGGAGAAATGCGGTGCGACCGGCGTGGTCGGCGGGACCTTCAGCCCGGACTGCGCCAGCTTGCAGCCGGCCGCGCTGGTCCGCGGCCTGGCCGCGGCCGTCGAGCGCCGGGGCGTCGCGATCCACGAGGGCACCCGGGCGCTGCGGCTGTCCCGCGGGTCGGTGGTCACCGACCACGGCACGGTACGGGCGGACGTCGTGATCCGGGCCCTGGAGGGCTACACGGCCGCCCTGGCCGGGCATCGGCGCGCCCTGGCGCCGGTGTACTCCCTGATGATCGCCACCGAGCCGTTGCCGCCCGAGGTGTGGGAGCGGATCGGGCTGGCCCGGCGCGAGACGTTCACCGACCACCGGCACCTGATCGTCTACGGCCAGCGGACCGCCGACGACCGGCTGGCGTTCGGCGGCCGGGGTGCGCCGTACCACTTCGGCTCGCGGGTGCGCCCGGCGTACGACCGGGAGCCGGGGGTCTTCGCCGCCCTGCGCCGGGCGCTGACCGACCTGTTCGGCATCGATCCGCCGATCGCGTACCGCTGGGGTGGGCCGCTGGGCATCCCCCGCGACTGGATGCCGTCGGTGGGGCTCGCCGACGGCCTGGGCTGGGCCGGCGGCTACGTCGGCGACGGCGTCGCGGCGGCCAACCTGGCCGGCCGCACCCTGGCCGACCTGATCACCGGCACCGAATCCGAGCTGACCCGGCTGCCCTGGGCCGGGCACCGCTCACGGAACTGGGAGCCGGAGCCGCTGCGCTGGCTGGGCATCAACGCCGCGCTGCGCGGCACGGCCCTGCGCGACGCCTGGGAAGTTGCCCGGAAATAAAGGTGCGGAACGCCGGGACCCGGACGATGGGGTGGCCTGACAGTCAGCGACGACGACAGGGGATCACCATGGCAGTCGAGGCCATCGGCTCGACCGACTCGAGCAGTTCCACCGCCCGGACCGAGTTTCAGCGGGCTCAGCAGAAGATCGCGTCCGACCTGGCGGAGAAGGCGGCCGCGAAGGTCGCGGCCGTGGACAAAGAGGCCGTCACCAAGACCGACATCCAGGCGCTGCGGGAGCGCCAGGACAGCGGCCAGACCGCGGCGGACATCGGCCGGCTCGGCAGCGCGCTGGACCTGGTCGTCTGAGCTTGCCTTTCGAGGTGGTGGCCGCCCGCCTCGTCATCCGGGCGCCGACCGGCCGCCTCGCCAGGTGAGGCGGCGGCTCAGCCGAGTGACCACTTCTGGTGGCTTTCGCCGCCGCACGGGATGAGCCGGATCAGCACGCCGTCGGCCGGATCGCCGTATGGCACCTCGACGCACCTGATGACCTGGAGGCTGACCAGGTCGTAGGAGGCGTTGAGGTCGAACTGCTGTCCCGCGCCGCCGGTGCAGGGGCCGATGCTCAGCGTGCTGCCGTCGGCGGTCCCGTCGATCCTCAGGCACTTGCCGAGGACGCGCACGGTGCCGTCGCCGGGCACGGTGAAGCGCTGCCCGGCACCGTCATGGCAGGACCAGACCTGCAGCGGCGCGGTGGTCCGCGGATCGCCGTCCGGCACGTCGACGCAGGTGCCGGTGCCCATGTTCTTCAGGTGTTCGCCGGTCGCGGCCGGCGCCGCCGTCGGGCCGGCGGTGCGGGTCCGGGCCGGCTTCGGCGCGGCGGTGGTCTTCGCCGGCCGAACGGAGGGCGGCGCGGCCGGCCTGGCCTGACTCGACGCCGGTGCGGCACCGGCGGGAGTCGCCCGGACGCCGGCGTGCCAGCCCGGGCTGGGCTGCGCGGACGTCGCCGGGGCCGGCGGCTGCCCGGCCGCCTCCGCGTCGGTGTCGAGCAGTCCCGGTTTGAGCAGCACGACGCCCGCGCCGGCGGCGAGCAGCGCCACCACCGCCGACGCAGCGGCCAGCAGCCGCCGGGACCGCCTCGGCGCCGCCACGTCCGGCGGCGCAAGCTCCCCGGGCACGGAGTCGGGCGTCGGCCCGGCCCGGCCCGGTGTGGCGCCGCTGAACGCCTGCCCTGCCGAGTGCACCGGCGCGGGCTGCGAAATCGCCCCGCTGAAGGTCTCGCCTGTCGCGGGCAGCACCCCGCGCCCAGGCCCGCCAGGCCCGCCCGTCGCGGGCAGCACCCCTGACCCGGGCCTGCCGGGTTCGCTGGTCAGGGCCTCGCGTAGCAACCGCTCGGCGGTCTCGGCGTCGATCCTGGCCCGCGGATCGCGGCGCAGCAGCCCTTCGAGCGCCGGCAGCAGCGGGCCGGCGCGCTCCGGCGGTGGCGGCAACTCGGTGCTCAGCGCGGCCAGTGTCGCGATCGCGCTGGAGCGCTGATACGGCGAGCGGCCCTCGACCGCGGCGTACAGCGTCGCTCCCAGCGACCACAGGTCGGAGGCCGGGCCGACCGGCTGGTCCAGGGCGCGTTCCGGGGCCAGGAACGCGGGCGAGCCGAGCACCACCCCGGTCTGCGTCAGGCTGGGATCCTCCGCGGCGGTAGCCAGCCCGAAGTCGGTCAGCACCACCCGGCCGTCGCCGGCCAGCAGCACATTGGCGGGCTTGACGTCGCGGTGCAGCACCCCGACGCCGTGGGCGGCCCGGAGCGCGGCGAGCACACTCAACCCGACCTGGGCCGCCTGCCCGGGCGTCATCGGGCCCTCCTGTCTCAGGACCTGGTGCAGCGGGCGGGCCGCGACGAACTCCATCACGATCCAGGGCTTGCCGCCGGAATGCAGCACGTCGAAGATCCGCACCACGTTGGCCTGGTCGATGCGCGCGATCGTGCGGGCCTCGCGCATCGAGCGTTCGCGCAGGTCACGCTGCTCGGCCTCGGCGAGCCCGGCGGGCGGGACCAGTTCTTTGATGGCCACGTCGCGGCGCAGCATCTCGTCGCGCGCCAGCCAGACCCGGCCCTGGCCGCCCTGCCCGAGCGGCCGGACGAGTCGGTAGCGACCGGCGATCGGCTGCTGAGGCATGTCGGACACCCGGGAGACCGTACCGGTTCGCCAGGCCCGCCGGGGCACCGACAGCGTCCTGTGTCGACAGTTGACACAACCCCGACAGCTTGTATAGACGCCCTTGACTGCCCCGACGCGGCGGCTTAACGTCTGCGAAACCTTCCGGGCACCGTCGAAGTCTTTCGAGGTCGTCGATGAAACGATTCATGACCGCCACCGCCGTGCTGCTCCTCGCCACCGCCCTCATGGTCTCCCCCGCCCAGGCGGCCGCCCCCACGGTGACGCAGAGTTCCGTCACCGTGCTCACCACCTCCGGCCGCACCGCGCTGACGTACACCGGATATATGAACGGCGAGTCGTTCCAGCAGGACGGCATCACGACCGTCGGCGGCTGGCAGTACACGACGTTCTGGGACCAGAGCGGCTACGTGAACCTCTCCCGGCGCCAGTTGCCCGGCGGCGCCTGGCAGAACCTGCGGCTGACCGACTACACGACGACCTCCACCGACTCGCACAACACCATCAGCATCGGCATCTCCCGCCAGGACGGCAGCATCCACCTGGCCTTCGACATGCACTCCTCGGTGCTGCGCTACCGCCGGTCGGTGGCCGGGCTGGCCACCTCGCCCGGCACGGCGGCCTGGTCCACGAGCAGCTTCGGCGCGGTGGTGTCCAGCCTGACCGGCGCCGGCATGCCGACGATGACCTACCCGCAGTTCCTCACCACCCCGGCCGGCAAGCTGCAACTCGCCCTGCGCACCGGCACCAGCGGCGCCGGCGACGAGGTCCTCTACGAGTACGCGGGCGGCACCTGGAGCTCGGTCGGCCGGTTCATCGACGGCACCACGGCGAACAACAACGCGTACCTGTTCGGCCTCGAGTACGACAGCACCGGCCTGCTGCACGCCACGTGGACCGTGCGGGAGACGTCGAACGCCAGCACCAACCACGACCTGTTCTACGCGTACAGCAAGGACGACGGCCGGACCTGGCGCGACAACGCCGGGTCCGTCATCGCGACCACCGGGAGCACACCGCTGATCTCCGACTCGGCCGGCCTGCGGGTCTGGGCGATCGGCCAGAACCGCGGCCTGATCAATCAGGAGTCGCAGGTCGTGGACAAGGCCGGGATCGTGCACGTGCTCGCCTCGCACCTGCCCGCGGCGGCGGCGAGCACGAGTGACTTCACCGCGGCCCGGGAGAAGGCCGTGCTGGTGCACTACTGGCGGGACAAGGCGTCGAAGGTCTGGCACCAGACGTACACGCCGTTCCTCGAACGCTCCAGCCGTGGCGACATCGCGGTCGACGCCGCGGACAACCTCTACGTCGCGAGCGGCGACTCCTCGACCCGCAAGCTGCACATCCAGACGGCCTCGAAGGCCTCCGCCTGGGGCGACTGGACGCTGCGGTACACCTCCGGCGCGATCTACTTCTCCGACCCGCTGGTTGACCACGAGCGGCTGCGCGGCCTGGGCGTGCTGAGCATCTTCGCGCCACGGTACGGCGGCAGCCAGATCGACGTGCAGGACTGGACAGTCAGCCCCTGACGGTCAGGACCCCGGGCGGCCGTA
>Ga0307516_10005564_pt1 | contig 15021 bp, 16 predicted proteins | sample 19_EM_MG_FD_203310 | JGI IMG/M metagenome (GOLD analysis project Ga0307516, IMG submission 203310) | Populus trichocarpa ectomycorrhiza microbial communities from riparian zone in the Pacific Northwest, United States - 19_EM | ecosystem: Host-associated > Plants > Roots > Unclassified | place...
TCGACAACCAAGCAGTAATACGATCAGGTGCGTGACCTGCTGCGAAACCAGGACACTATCTACTTTTCCGATTCAGAAACCTAGTGAGATGCCTACTGAACCAAAAAAACCTAGACAACACGTCGGTCAGCCTCAACTGGATAGCTGGACATGTGGAAATAGAGGGTAACGAGCTAGCAGATAGGGAGGCAAAGTTGGCTGCAACCAAAAAAGACATGGCCAGCCCATGTCGGGACCTTCCCAAGACTCTACGAGGACGACTCCCACACAGCACATCTGCCATCAAGCAAGCGCATGAAGCCCACCTCCAAAGGAAATGGAATGATGAGTGGAAAATATCCTCCTGCTATGCTCATATTAGATCATTAGACCCGACTCACACGTCGAAGTCATTTCTGAGGCTAACAGGACGACTACGCAAAAAGCACACTGCAATATACATCCAGCTCCGTACCGGACACATCCCACTCAACAAGCACCTCAACAGGATCAAAAAGAGCGCCACACCTTACTGCTTGCAGTGCGGCGGTGATCAGATAGAAACAGTCCACCACTATCTGTTCGACTGCTCAAGATACGATAGAGAACGTCACATACTTCGACAAAAGCTCGGTCACAACGCACTATCAACGTATCACCTACTATCAGACAAAGCCACTCAACAGGCACTCTTCCAGTACATCGGAAGCACCAAACGCCTACACGCTACTTTCGGTGATATCCCTGTCCCTCCTAAACCCCAGGTTAAAACACGCCCGCAACACACAGGTACATGCCAAGCCTAGATGGACAATATGCTCACAATCTATGATCTATGCTACATGCGAAACGAAGCACGCCAACACCAGAAGCACCAACTGGTGACCTTCAACATCAATGATAGTTCGTCCTGACGTGTATGTTCACAGGCACACAACTAGAAAGGCGGAGCCACCACACCTCCGAACAATGCAGGCACCAGAGAGGAAATATGACGAAGAAACCTAAAGAGCAATACCCCCGACACAAATGTCGCGGGACAGCAACATCCCGATCTGTCCAAGAGGAAAGCGGAACCCCCACACCAAGACCACCGTACCCTTGCATCAAAACACCATAACCGCGGAACCAAAGCCATGCACCTACACACTTCCAGCTCAAAGTTTGTAGGCACCAACGTGGAGTAAAGGCCCCCAGAGGCCGGAAATAAGATGTGGAAGTAGTACCCTTGGCATCCTCTTGGTCCTGCCACACCGTTACTGGGTGGCCGGGACCATGTCTGTATAGAAATGCGGACAACAGCAACACACACAACCCCCCCCCCCACCACGTCTAGGTGGCATGACTAAAACACATGGAGGGAACGTGGTGGACCACTGGGGGACCTTATGTCCTGGCCAGTGGGGCATTCGTGCACCGGGGGGAGAGGTAGGCCACAGGGGCCTTAGTTACTTACTTAGAAGGAAGTGGAGTGCGATATGGGGTGGATCACCCCGAGACACTATAATATTGAAATAAATAAATAAAAAAGAGATCCTTCCACCCATTCTCCATAGAAATTTCAGGCGACCTACAACACACTATCCTCCATGATTTGCACATTTTACTTATGATACAAAGGCCGGAAATTTACTTGTTATTCAAGAATCTTTGGGGGGGAGTGACAACGATACTAAAAGAGGAAGTCACTCTCTAGATGTCAGTTGAGTCTCCGCCCATCTATCCTTTAATCTTGCCCGTCATACCTTGCGTGACATGCTGTGACAAAATTGTGCATTACATGTCGATTTCGCACTTTTTTCGTTCACACGCTGCTGCTGAACGACACACTGCGAATTCATGCACCGGAGTTGTACAGAGTTGTAGATAGGACCTTTGGGCACCTCTGGCTGAAAGCTAGGGTCTTCAAGTTGTTGTGTTGTGGAGTTATTCAATGAATAGTCAAAATCATGCATTAGGCATGCAATGATAGTAGTGGGTATCCTTGCTTACTACTAGCGACGAGGATAGCACAGGCCAGATTAGTAGGAAGATATAAAGGCATGCTCGGCAGTTCAGCCATGTCTGAGAGATACAATCCCCAATAACCCTCGAATCATGCCTGTCATTCGTCCCCCTAGCAAGGTTCTTGTTTCAGGCGCAAATGGATTCGTAGCCACATGGGTCATCCGCAACCTCCTCGAGCACGGCTACTCTGTAAGAGGGACCGTTCGCTCTGCACATAAAGGGGACCACCTGAAGACATTTTGCGAGTTATGGGGATAAACTCGAAATTGTTATCGTTGAAGACATGACTAAAGTACTAGTTCTTCTATATTTTCGAGATCGGTGAACCCCCACTGACTTGGATTGGCGCAGGAGGGAGCGTTTGATGAGGCTGTGAAAGGTGTAGACGCGATCGCGCATACGGCTTCCCCCGTAAGCTTCAACCATTCCGATGGTGAGTGCTACAACCCATACTAGACATCATATATGTAGTGCTATTGAACTAACATCCTCCCCAGAACTCATGGGGCCAGCGATACAAGGAACGATCGGTATTTTACAGAGTGCCAAGTTTAGGTGGACCATTTACCACGATGCCAGAGGCCTGAACACTTACTAGCGGCCATTAATCACCCTTGCAGCTTAAGCGCGTCGTGCTCACGTCCTCCGGTGCAACCATAGTACGAGATTCGGACACACCAGTCGTTCTTACAGAGGAGGATTGGAATCTCCAATGCCTTGAGGCGTTCAAAGAGCTCGGGGAAAGTGCCCCAGACAGGACAAAGTATCGTGCTTCGAAAACGTTGGCAGAACAAGGTGGGCTGTTTGCGCCTCTCTTTGCCTGGTCCGATATTGCTCAAACATGCTCAATCTTTCCCCTCAGCTGCCTGGAAATTCATGCAAGCGCATAAGAATGAGATAGGATGGGATCTGTCCGTACTAAATCCGACAGTTGTAGGCTTCAGCCAGCTCAATTTTATTTCTGGATGGGGTTACTGACAAGCCTCCCATTATGCTTAGGTCTTTGGGGTAATTGTCACTCATCTCTCGCGGAAGGCGTTAGCGTCTCACTCGTGGTCCCAAATTAGCCGGTCATACATGAAGTGGCTAACCCCTCCTCACTGAGTCTAACCCCGAGTCTATTCTATCGTTACGTTGCAGATGCTGAGAAGTCCGAAGAGGCGGGTAACGAGTTCCTTGCAAAGACAGGCTCATCATGGGTCGACATCCGTGACTTAGCCGACGCGCACCGTCTGTCGCTGGAGATAGAAGAAGCGGGAAACGAGCGGCTCATCATCAATGCAGGTGCGCCTCCATCGTGGAAGCATTTCTAACATGTACTAATTGGCTTGCTAACTTGCTCGCCTTGAAGGGTCTTTCACGTGGCAAGATTTCAGTGAGTACGAGCATGCCCGTATCAGATGGTGCTGATGGGAATATTGCTGAAGTTGATGTTGCAAACGGGTTGGACCCTCTCCCAACTCTGTCAAAACCTCTGCCGAAGGGCAATCTGGGTGCTAGCTCTCAGGATTCAGCCACAGTCCACCTGTTTACCTTGGACAATACCAAGTCGAAACGCGTGCTTGGATTGAAGTACCGTTCCATGGAGGAGATGGTGAGGGATATATTTGCTGATTACGAGGCCCGTGGGTGGTAGGGTGCTGGATACAAGATGACGTGCGGAGAAAACATTTACCTTCGAAGCCCTATTTGCTAACAGTTAACCATTTCTATGAAGTTCAAAATAACAGAAGGACCTATGCTGTACTTGAGCTCGAGCCAGATCTCACACAAACTTGAGGTGGCTCGTCGAAATTCGGAGACAAGCCACAGGAGAGTGTCGGCATATGATTCCCAGACAGCACAAGCAGGCTGGTTAGAAATTTATGATTGCCACCAGTATCGCGTGCACTCCTGAGACTTCGCTGAGCATGTGCCTTGCGACCAGTGCCCTACCCATCAACCAGATCAACACACAAACCTGGGAGACACTATCGCCGACAGGCATCCCGATGACTTGTATTGCGTGTTTAGGTGAGCCTATTGCGATGCCATACGGCCATTGGCTTTGGTTCATTGGGATGACCGTGCTTTAGAAGACTTGAGCATCGTGACACCGACTACTTGGGAAGTGAACCTGCCCGAGTGTGGTGAGTTTGGGAATCGCCCTCGCAATGGAAATTCGAGTGCCAGGCTGTGCCACCGAGTAACCACCAACCGCGGATCCTCACCGCGTTGATCCTGGGACGCCTAAAAGGGTTATGCTAAACGACTTGCAAAGGAGGGCGCGGCGAAGTGATGGTGTCATACGAATCATACGATGCCAACGCGCCCATACCAACTTCCTTATGACGAGCACTGCTTCCATTACGCGTCGGGGGATGGGGAAGCACGCTGGCGTCAACACAGCTAAGGCATTTTTGCCTAGTTGCACGAATTGGATTTCTAGAAATGGACCGGTACTATGTGAAGGGAGGAAGAATATTCGCGGCGTACCGATTTTGCAAATGAAATCCAATGGGTGGTAAGTAGCGCTCCCGCTCAACCAGCGCGTCACTACTTTAATTGTATTCCGCGGAAGGGACGATTCTCGAACGCAAGGAGTAGTCAATCACAGTGCGGATGTCGGCGTGAATCATGTGCTCATAGCAACATCCGAAGATCCTCATAAGGAAGCGTCACTAGCAAATATTGTCGGAGCCATCGTTACCGTCACTAGCGTTCCGCGAGAAGTTTCATATTGCGCTCATTAATAATGGTTCTCTGGGCATCGAAAGTCGGACAGTCGGGGGGAAGGTTTACCCTTCCCGTTGAGAACCGTTTCAGGCATTGCCTATTCACTAGGATACGTTCTTTCGTCTTTAGATCTGGATGCGGCCGCGATGCTCAGCCTCACTTATCAGTGTGACACGATTAAAGTGATCATATCTGTGCGATACTCGAGAACACGGACGGTGATTGATATAGATCCACGATTAGCCGCGGTGATAGTGCCACGTACCGGCGCTCCCTTGTCAGTTCCGAGGCGCCAACGACCGTCGAAAAAAAAAATTGAAATTCAGTCTCATACTTGACCAATTTTGATGAGGCATTTTCCTCGCACAATGCGATCGCAGTGGCGAACCATAAGATATCGTGGTCTCTAAGGAAAGCCATTCCACTTACCGGCTTATTTGCAAATCCATTGTATCCAGGACACGAAAGATAAATCAATAGCCAGGAAGGTGGGTGGGGGGGTCTTGTCAGTGGAATCGATTTGGGAAAAAGTCAGTGCTAGCATGAAAACACGGGGATTGGGTGAACGGGGTGCCAGCTATCCTGTATAAACGACAAAGTGTGGTGTCGCCGATGATAAGAAAGGTAACGCTAGACGATCTTGCTGGGACGTGCGAACATGAGACTTTATTCAGGGATTGGAGCTGTCCTACCATCTCTGTGCTGATTACAGTATAGCACGCAGCAGGAACAAAGCAAGTCACGAGGAGCGACACCCACGGGGACGTACTCGGGCTAGACAAACATGGTCCAATTGTTGTTCGTCGTTCGGATTGTTCCGGGCCTCTGATGGTGGCTTGACAAGTGGCAGACCCCAATCGCGATGAGCCCGTCCTCCGTACTGTATCCTCGTGGTGCTCACAGCAAAGTGCGCGTGGACATGCAGTGACAGAACGGGGCTGGTACAGCTTTGGTATTTCCTCCTGTTCGCGAGATAGATCGAATCAAGATGATAAGATAGCATGGACCTAGGGCAAAGATATGAAGCCACCGGGTGTTATTGTGACCGGAAACTTCGCAGCTAACGAAAGTTCTCTAGAGAAATGGGCAGTATCAGTGATCTTGATGGAACTGAAACGCACCTAAGATGAGACCCGGCGGAGGAGCTTACAAGGACGGGTTATTGGAAAATAAAATAAAATGGACACAGAATGAGTTGGCTCCGAAAGAGATGCCAGACCGTGACGGAGTGGATTGCCGAAAAGCGGCTACGGATCAGGAGATGATCGATGGGACCCAAAGTAGGAAATGGCACCCCTTCTTCTTTTTCTTCCGTCGAACCGTGATCACGGTCGTGAAGGCGGTTTGTGGCTCGCCATCCGTGAAATATTGCAGAAGGTCTCTGCACAGCCAGTGGACTTGGATGGCATTACGACTACCGAATTTGCCATAGTACTCCAAGCGGCCACCCGGTGAAATAACCCTACGGAGGTGGTGACCACGCTCCACGGGAACCTTCGAACAACCTTATCGACGCGTCTGATCCATCGCCTGCATGCGATCCCTTTTCTGATTCATGCGGACACCGAGCTATGAATACGTTTCATTTCGTTGCACGCATGCTATGGGCCAGAACGTCTTTCCATATTATCTTATCAGGCCAACGACCGATCAGAGCTGTCACCGATGACAATAGGACCCGTCTGGACGAGCGCATGGGCGGACAGTCAAAGCGCCAGGGCGCATGCGGGGTCCGGTTGCCAGACTTCATCTGACAGTTTGAGTCAACGGATTTCCCCTTGTCTTGCACGTCATTAGGACAGTTGACAACTCCTGTGATCGGTATGCACGTTCCGCATCAGTGCGCTCCATACTCTGCACGTCCACAGGTTCATCTGGCCGCAACGCTCAAGCCCAAACGATGCGTAGCGCTGACTAGAAAGTGGTCCATCAGCTCCGCAGTATGCAGGTCCTATAACCCCTATGTATGCCTTACGCTATCATTGACGTTCCTGCACTACTGGTTCATGCTGTGCCACGTACGTACTTAAAAATGTGTACTACCTCCGTACTCTCCGTACCATATTCACATCCAGCGGCGTTTATGACGGCAGCACTTATGACAGAACAAAGGGACACGGAAGGCCTTCCTAATCGAAAAAGTACATTTGACCAAATCTCAAACTTTCAGCAATTTACATGGCACAGCGTAGCCCGGAACCACACGGTCGTTAGACAATTGCTGAACTGGTGGGCGCCCGGCCCATGAGAAAAACTTGGAGCCCCTGAGTAGGGGGGGGGAGGGGAACGGCAACGTTCTCCTGTGGAAGCGAACAAGTATCGCAGCCCATTGTTCCGTTCCCCTATTTCCCATTCTCATCATCCGAATCACCTGAATAATTGCCATATGTTCGCACTAGCGTCCGATAATTGTCATTCCCGTACTTGGTGCATACTGGCAATGAGGGGGCGACCCGGCTTCCCCCCCTTCCTCCGCGACCCTGCACTGCGCTCAACGGATCTTTACCGCCTTGATCCCACTATTGATCCTTCTGCTCGCCGCCGCTCCCCCAACCCTGGTAGTCCATGATCTGATCGCATACGCGTACGTACATCACTGATCAGTACATCCATCAAGCCTCCTATCACCGAGTCTGGACTAGCGGGTGCATCCCATCCCTAGTGGGGGGGGGGGGGGGGGACCATGGATATCCCCTGGCACTTGCTGTGGAGAAGGGGCGCTCCACTATGACCGCCGACAGCTAGTATGTAGTACACTCAAGCCATTTGTCAAATCCTTGGATCTCAGGATCCACCGCTAACGTATCAGATGACCATCTGCTAAGCACATCACAAGTCCCCTCAATAAATACGTGCATGCTGTCATCGGGACTCGCCAGTTACATTGTCTAGGGGGGGGGGGGGAAGCACGACATAGCAATACAGCAAGGTTGTGTTTAAGCAAAGGGATATTCAAATCAGACAGCAAGGGGAAAAAAAAAGGACAATCTCTGACAGGGGGAGCGTAATACGTAGCGTTACAAGATGGACATTCGTTGATAAGGAAGCTGGAGCGATGAAAGTGCTAAACGAGTGTCAGAGCGAAACTCTGTTTTATATAATCCAGGCGCAAGAAAGCGGAGCGAGTGGGCGCCGAGGCAAACCGAGCAAACCAAGTACGAGTCGCGCAAGAAAATGAAATCGAGAGAGGGAGAAGTCCCCCCCCCTCCAAGCACCCGAATACGAGTACGAAACACATGGAAAAAAAGCACCGAAGCGAAGGGAGGAAGATGCCAATCGTAGATTCTCGGCTCTCGGCTAGTCGTGACCACATTGTTCTCCCACGGGGCACCTGTCAACACGGGATTGGGTCATTTGGTTTCAGAATCGTGATTGGCATGGGCCCGGGGCACAGCTCAGCAAGCCCCAGTGTCGAAGAGACGGGGGTGATCGCTGCTCACGCAACCGCCTCATGAACGCTCGACGACCGCATATCGACGTGGTGCTGCAGACGCGGGGGCGACCGTGGGCGAAGCGGCATCAGATGATCGTGACCATGCCCATGCCCATGCCCATGCCCGTGACCACGGTGGTCAGACGACGAAGTGGCGTATGTGGCCATGGCTGATGAGCGTGGTGGAGCCGGCGCATCGATCCACGACTGGATCTCCGGGAGCTGGTTTGGGTGCTGTGGTTTCCTCGAATCGGGTATCGACGACAGCGGGGCAATAGAAGGGTGGCTATAGTGGTATGGGGCTAGCGGGGGAACATGGGTGGAGATGGGTGGAAGCTGAGTGGACTGAGGGGGCGTTTTGGGACGGCCCATCGTGCTTTGCGCGAGTGGTCCTCGGCGGTGCGGGAACTGGTCAGGTCGCGCCCTGCCGTGCGTGCGCTCAAACAGACCGCACTTGTTGCAGAGCTATAAGCGGGGCGTATTCAGTCGCATCGCATGCAGAAGTGAAAGGGTACTGACCACTTTGCCAGGACTGAGATTAGATCGCCTCCACGTGGAGGTGTCCGTCGTGCCACAATTGTAGCACCGTCGTCGAACCCTGTCGCTAAGCTTGGTCGCTGCATCATCAGTGTAACCAACGGGGTAATGGTTTTGACCTGGTAAGGGGTACGAGAGCGATCCTGTGTCGCGGGAGCCGACGCCACTGTGTGGGAGTGCAGAGCTGCTATATGGAGAGGCAGTGTGGTATGTATGCGCATCGTGTGGGTATCTATGGTCCTGGTGGGACCTGGAGGACGAGTAGGTGTAGTTGTGCGAGGAACGCTCGGAGTCGCGGACAGGATCGTGGTGGTATGGTCTGGACTGACGCGAGGCGTGGTCTTGGGAGTAGTAGGCATCGGAGTAGGTGGAGTGGGACTCTAGGGGACGGATAGTCGGGGAGCGACGGGACGCGGGGGAGGATATGGAGGAGCGCTCGACGGACGAGGCCGACAGGGAGGGGGAGTGAGAGAGGGCGGTGATGGGAGGAGGACTCGGTCTGCGGTATGAGTGGTCGTACCCGTAGTCGTAGTCGCGTCTGTGGCTGAGGTGAGGTGAGACAAATGGATCCGTGCGGCAATCAAGAACACCTACGATGACATGGTGTAAGAGTCTACTCGATGAGGCATATGCGGGGGGGGATGGGAATGCGAGGGTCGAGAGAGAGAGCGCAGTGATTTATCAGTGGGCAAGGACAGCCTGATAATGCATCAACAGATCAAAAGAGGCGCTACATCGAAGCAAACAAAGAACAGACACTGGGATGATCAAAGGAATCAGGAAGCGTCACAGATCCAGTGTCTAATTGGCTTTCAGGCCGTGCGTCGAGCTGGATAGAGCAAGCCACTCACCCGAAGCAGCAATTGGGCGGTGTGCGAGGGGAACTGGCTGAGCGGTGAGGGAGACAACGACGCGGTATTTGAGCCCTCGTCGAGTCTGAATCTGGGTTTGCCTTTTCAGTGGGGAGAGGCTCCGAGTGCAAGAATTCGACGTCCACAGCTTAAATAGACGGTTAATTTTAACCTCCCAAACCACACACGTCGACGTCGACCGCGAAAGCGAAGGCATTTAATTTTTTTTAATATATTATGTACACCATATTATGCCCCGAGCGGAGCCCCAATCCCGGCCTTGTCCGTGCCGCCACGGCACAGCCCTTGCCTTTTTAATCGCCGACACATCGCAAAGACCCCCCGCGATGGACGTTTTATTGACTCCCGTTGTTACCTTATCGCATCATGAATCAGGTAACTCGCTGGCATTCCTCGGAATCATGCAAAAAACAATTTTTATTAGAGGAAATAACTCGCTCAGATCTTGATCGCGTACCCTATCACACCGACCCTGCACATCAAATCAGATTCCGATGAAGCTGTTGTCCTTCATTTTCTCTTCATCCTCTCAATATGGCACCCCTTGCAATAAGCATTCTTTCTCCGTCTATGCGGCCATTCTCTCAATTGGCCGATATGCCTCCTTCTGTTCCGCCGCCTCTTTGTCCAATACCTTCCCCGTTCCTCTTCCCATGCTCATCTGCTGATTAATGACCTCTCTCCCATCCCAATTTCAAAGCCCCCCCCCTGATCCTGATCCACCCCGCTGGCCAACACACACGTAGGCGGTCCTCGGTCTCGGTCTCGACGGCGGTCGCAGCTTGGTCTTTAATAAACTGCCTTTGCCGCCCCCGCCCCCCCTCGGTTGCCACCACACCTTTGGTATTACTCGCGACTTCTATGGTCCCACCGTTTGCCACGCATGCATATGAACCCGCCCGTCGACGTGGCACGCCACGTCTGCTCATAGCGACGCTTCGTTTCCATGTCGAGTCATTCCACGACGACGAGCATGCTACGGTCTCTGCTCCTCCGTGCCAAGATATCCCATGCTCCGCGCATCCCGTGACACCCTTCCCCCTTACCTAGTACACATTAGCACCTGTCGAACTGGTTAGGAAACGGAAGCCCGAAGCCAACCCTCCTCCCTCTCTGCCTTATTTGGATGACACACAGCCGTTATGTAAAATGAATGGAACTTTCCATGAGATGCAATCGATGGCATACCGCAGTATACGACTCTTCTCAGACATGATATCAGCCATCGGACAGCTCGTATGGAGCTGTTCGCCAAAAACTTTAAACTTTGCTGCCATCATATCAAAAAAACCACTCCGCACTCTCAGCTTTGAAGAGCATCAAAATCTCTCTCTATGAATTCATAAGTAAAGCCAACCCAAATGCGAGGTGTCTACTTGACGTGTCTCACAGGGTTTGGTCATTTCCCTGACACGTATAATGGATGCGGGGGGGCTTGCTTGATTTGGGTCCGTTAACCTAATACACGGATGGTTTTTGGCGCTGAATCACTTCCTTCGTGATGGTATCAACATGGCTCCGTCACGATCAAGGACGTACGTGCCCAAGTCATCGCCCTTGGTGCGGTACAGCCAAGACATTGCCACAAGAACTCGCGTGCACCTCGACCCCTTACCCAGCACAGAGCAATGTACGTCTGGCTGCGCATACTGCATCTGACGCTCGTGTGCCTCACATGATAAGTAGTTATGTAACAAACTAAGTTGGACGCACGTCTTGGCTGGGTAAGTACCTCAATCAGGCTATGGTTCCCAACCTTCATCCCAAAAGTACTGAAGCCAAGATTCAATTTGAAACACGCCTCGTTTTGGCTAGAATTCTCAAGGGGGCTTTGCTTCCTTTGCGTGGCGTGCCGTCATCAATGCATCATGGATGATAATCAATAATCACTCTGACGCGAAGAACAACGATTACGATACCCCGCATCATAGGGTCCATTCATCTGGTTGGATGCAAGTGATACACAATCACACCGTTTCGCGGTGCTTACTACTCGTTGCTGTGTGGGGCGAACGTAGTCCGTTTCAGCTGAGACACTGTGGAGATGAACGGGGTTCGCCGTGGGTGCGCTCGGCTTAGAGCCGCACAAAGCACCATCTCCCAGGTATGACTGGTGACCTTTCATCTTTCGTCATATTACACCATGCTGAATCATCCCCAAACGCGCTGAATACGCCCAAATGGCAAGGAAACACCTGCTGGCAATGGCGTATACTATGTAAGCCTCGAAAGCAGTCCCCCTCCCCCCCTTGGCTGATCAATCACTCTGATCCCGAGACTGACACGATCCCGATGTGGCAAGGGTCGTGGATCTTTGGTGGATCTTGAACTTTCGATCAACTCACGCGAGGCCCACGTAAACTTACTTTGATCACTTTTAACGTTCGAAACCAAGCCCCATGACATCCCATCGCACGTATATGTACAATCATCATCCACCATAGGCGACCGGCACCGCCAAACTCATGCCCGTGCCACTTGTACGAATTGCGGAAATTGAACGCTGCATTCGAACGCGCTACCGTTCATATAAAAATCTCATCTCGTGAACCCCAGGGTTGACAAGAGGGCGCCACCTCCCGGTCTTAAAACGAAATCCTTTCCCCTCTCATTACGTCCCTGCACCCGCAAAAACCCGTATTGAAGCCATTGATATGTAGCGGTCGGGGCTGGTACACGTGGCCATGGACACCGACTTGGTATCGACTTTGCACTTGTAACCTGAGTTGGATCGACGTAAACCGAGGATCACTTTTCGTATGGACACCAAAGGCAGAATGGATGACCTCGCGTTGGGGCCACCAACCATTTCTCCTTGTTCTCCACCGTATCCCCATCAATGACTCCGTCCGGGGCCCGATGTTTTGTGTCCAGGGTGGACGTGGAAGGTTATCATACGCTGCATACACGTTGCTTGGTTACGCCGCCCTTATTATATGAGGGTCGTTCCACTGCCCCTCTGGAGGAGGATCATCGACATCCGGAAAACGGGGATTCGGACAAATGTCTTGACGTCTCTACTCCTGACTTGTGTGAACGTCCGACGTCCGACACCTACATACTACTATAGATGAACGCGGGTATTACATATCGCTTTTCTTTTCTCATTCAGGCCTAAACTTCTCCTAGTTCCGGCCGTCTGTACATCAAGCGCCCCACCATTTCTTTCCAAGAATGTACTACACTTATCGCCGTCTCCTGTGCGCCCAACATTTCTGGTCTTGACATCTGTTCACAGGTCTTTACACAAAAGCCGCAGGTGGTATATGGAAATTCAGATACAGCGCCCGCGCGCAGGAATGTATTTACCTGGCCCCCGTAGCCGGCCGCTGACACGAAGTGGTCAACTACAGAGGCCTCTGCAACCCACCGTATCGATCTCATTCTACGGCGATGACAAATGGCATAAAGGAAGGCCATCGAAGAGAAGCGATTCCCACACATATAGGTGACTAACGAAGATGCGTTTAGAATTGAGTTGGGGGAGTTTTGGAGGACTTGGAATCGGTACCGAATGGGTAGTTGGCATGTTTCAGATTCTCATATTATGAACCATACTGACACATTCGATTGGCGCAAGGGGGTGGTATTACTCGATGACTCGGTGCACGGAGGCTTTCGGGTTACTGGCAATGTTTTTTTTAAATGAATGATATATGATAGGACAAGGCATGCCAGTGCCACTCACGTCACGATATCGGACGTATCCGTGACGGATTAGCGATGATGCGTAGACCAATGCTGAAAGCATTTCACAAGATGCCACGAAAGTTTACATTGTCTTCTTTTCCGGCTTAGATTGTGTACCTTGGAGGTTGAAGGTGGCGACAGACATTTCATTGTGGTTCGGAAATGATGTGCTTCTCCATTTCTTGAATGATTACACCATTGTTCGGATTCTGCTGCAGAGGTGCGTCATCACGCCGAGTGCATCCCCAGCGGTATCAAATGACACATCGGGCGCAGTTGGATGCTCCACACGCTGGTACTAATCACAGCGACAGAATGTAATGAAGGGTGTACCTCGATGGTGCAGGCCTGGATCTGTTTAGTATTCTACGCTAAGTGCACACCCTGAAAACCTGTGATCTGTGACACGCATGGCATGAATCCGATCATTGCGGCTGTAAATGAAGCGATCAAGCAATCTCAACGTGGTGATGGCGTACCCTTGTCTTTCCTATTCCGCGAGTCCCTAGGATTGCAGCGATGACCGAATGCCTTCTGAGGACGGCGAGAATGCAACAAGGGAAGGCGGAGTTGAGAACTGGGCGCAGTCAATCACATCATACTGATTGGATGATGTCTTCGACCCTTGTTCAGCTAGAAGGCAATTGGCCTTCCCTGTTCAGAAAGAGGGCATCAATGGCCGAACTCGGTGTTCTGAGGGGTCAGTAGGACCCAATGTTGCGGAACATCGTGGTGGAGCGCTGCCCACGTAGGAAATAGCGAGGTCTCTGTATGTCGCCCACGGTCTAATGTTATAACCAGAATCCCGCAGAAACACCTAGAAACCACCCACCTACTATTGTAAAAGTACTCCTATAAATTCCTCAGCTTGGCACGTAATTTGCAAAGATAATGACCGGATAGGCGCTAGGCAATAGGATACATGATAAACCATAGTGACTCCAGAGCGGAGAACAACGATGTAACCGGAAAAAAAAAGTTGCAAACCTTTCACAGGATCACCTTGGCGCGTTTGATGACCGCGGCATCATGGTCGCCGTCCTTGATCGTGTTACAGTGTTTGAAGCGCCAGTGGCTCACCAGAAAGCCAGCCCCGGCGGAACCATCAACCATAGCCATGGCGGTGGTTATCTAAACTTTAAATCGTGAACCATGCATAGAAGAAGCCCTCAGCGGGGAAAAAATATTGCCTGCAAGTCAAACTCAATTCTTCCTGCAGAGATGCATACTACGTACACCAGACTCATTGTTTCGCTCGTATCCGCCATCAAAGTTATATTCCGCAGCGTGTAGAGCCACAATCAGGGAAGTTGTATGGAAACTTCAAATGATCTACCGACCTACTATCAGCAATCATTGTCCGAGTGCAGTGCGGGCTGTCTCAGCTTTGATAGTGGCCGTATAGCCTGACCTTCTATTCATCCTGTCCGTATGACTAGTGTCAGACCAACAAATGATTGCACTCATTTCGTTCAGATCGCAGTCGGGATGAAACAGGTGTTATCTTACTTACCCAAGCTGCAAAGCTGACTGCTCAGAGAAGGTTTCAAAGGTGAGCATAGGTTACAACAGATCGAGTCCAGGCTATGAGATTGCGGTGTAGATGAGTCAGAACTTTTTTTTTGAGTCGCATTTATGTAAGTTCCTGAGGGCATTGTGTCCCATGTTGCACTATACTGAGTCGGGACTTTTTTTTTTTTTGGATTCCAAGTTTATGGTCCTCAGGGCGTAGCCCTATGGTAGACCGTACATGCGTAGTGTATCGTGAGTGTATAAATCTAGGGGTGA
>Ga0307516_10005565_pt1 | contig 15017 bp, 13 predicted proteins | sample 19_EM_MG_FD_203310 | JGI IMG/M metagenome (GOLD analysis project Ga0307516, IMG submission 203310) | Populus trichocarpa ectomycorrhiza microbial communities from riparian zone in the Pacific Northwest, United States - 19_EM | ecosystem: Host-associated > Plants > Roots > Unclassified | place...
GGTCGGTGGGGCGCTGGCCCTCGCCGGTCGCCTTCACCACGGCCCAGTGCACGTAGCGGCCCACCTGGGTACTGATCCCGTCATCCTGGGATTGCTGGTAGCGGACCTGGCGGATCTCCTGCTCCCACTTCTGCGCCGCGGCCTTGTCGGTCGGCGGCGTCTTCGCCTTGTCGAACAACTGCTGCGCGAGCTTGCAGTCGGCGGCCGACGCAGTGGTGGGGCCGAACTGCTTGTCCCACAGGTAGTCGACGGCGCAGGCGACGCCGGCCAGGACCACGACCGTCAGCACACCGAGCGTGAGGATCCTGGTCCAGTTGGTCGTCTTTTTCGGGTACGTGCCGGGCGTCATGATGTCTCCGAATCGTCGTGGTGCGAATGTCGACAATTCTTGGCGCCGAGGTGCCCCCGACACATCGGCACCTAAGCAGATCTAGGCATGACCGGTGTACGACCACAGTCGTACCCGCCCAGGTCCGGCGGTCCGACCTGCGACTCAGGACGCCGGGCGGACCAGACCGATCTCGTACGCGAACACGACGGCCTGTACCCGATCACGCAGATCGAGCTTCGCCAGGATCCGCCCGAAATGGGTCTTCACCGTCGCCTCGGCGACGTGCAGCCGCGCCGCGATCTCGGTGTTCGACAGGCCGGCGGCGACCAACTCCAGCACCTCACGTTCACGCTCGGTGAGCACGGTCAGCCGATCATCGGCCCGGCCGGGCAACGTGAGCTGTCCGGCGAAACGGTCCAGCAGGGCGCGCGTCACCCGGGGAGCCACGACCGACTCCCCGCTCGCCACGACCCGGATCGCTGACAACAGATCCTCCGGCGGCGCATTCTTGAGCAGAAAACCAGCCGCCCCGGCCTGCAGCGCACCATCACGAACCCGGCCCGGACCAGGGCCTGGTCGTCGACCAGCAGGACCCGGATGCTCACACCGCCGCCTTGATCGGAATCACGGCACGGACCTGCCATCCGGTCCCCGGGCGCGGCCCGGCGCTGAACTCGCCGCCGTGTACGGCGACCCGCTCCCGCATGCCGATCAGCCCGTTGCCACCGGTGCGGCGTGGCCGGACCGCCGTACCGCTGGGGCGGCGGCCACCGTCGTCGACCACCTCGACCACGGCTTCGCCGGCCGCGAAATGCAGTTCGACCGCGACCTTCGCGCCGGGGCCGGCATGCCGCAGCGCGTTGGTCAGGCATTCCTGGGTAAGCCGGAAGACGGTCAACTCGTCGGCCACGGACAGTCGGTGGGGCTCCCCGTCCATCCGCAGATCCACCCCGAGCCCGGCGTCGCGGGCACGGCCGACGAGCGTCTCGAGCTGTTCGAGGCCCATTCGACGCCGATCGGGCCCCGGCTGGTCGCGATCCGCATCGCCCGGATCAGCGTCGTCCGGATCAGCGCCGTCCGGATCAGCGCCGTCCGGATCAGCGCGACCGCCATGGCGAGGCCGATCAGCAGATCCTGCGGCGAGGTGTCCCGATACTGCACGGCAATCGTCGCGACGACGGTGGCGAGGATCAGATCCCACAGCGTCCGAAGCCACGCTGCCGACACCATCCGGGTGATCACCACCGCAAGACTAGACGAGCAGGCCGAGACCAGGTCGGGATCGCTAACGGCAGGCGCGGATGGCGGTGAGCGTGATGTTCACGTCGAACGCCGGACCCTCGTCGCTGTCCCAGCCGCCGTCCGTACGCTGGGTCGCGCCAAGGCGTTTGCGGGTGCTCTGCAGCAACCAGTCATCGCCCAGATTGACCCGGCGCAGCGCCGCTCCCATCGACGCGACATCGGCCGGGGTCATGTCCCCCAACCGGTCGCCGAGCACCAGTTGCACGCGCGCCGACTCGTAGAAGAACTGCTGTTCGTGCAGCAGCCCGGCGGCGTGCCAGCCGGCCGCCAGAAACGACGGCCAGGAACCGTCCGGCCGCAGCCGGCCGACCACGTACCGGGCGGCGGCCGCCATTACCGAGGCGTGCACCGCGGGCAGTTCGTGGCGCGGGTGGGTCTCGACCTCGGCCACGGTCAACCAGAAGCCGGCGACCGAGGTGAGGTAGAGCGTCGCCTCCGGATCGCCCGGCATCGCCCAGGGCGGCGCCTCGGCCGCCAGCGACTGATCCTCCTGCCAGGTGCCGTCGTCGCGTTGCACCCCGGCGAGCCAGGTCAGCGCGCGGTCGACCGCCGGGCCGCGCAGACCGCCGAGATCGTCCAACTCGCCGAGCCGGAAGCAGGTGGCGTCGACCGACGGCACCCCGCCGTCGCCGGTGGCCGGCCAGCCGCCGCTGGACATCTGCCCAGCGGTGATGCGGTCGACGACCTGCGGCGGAGGCGGCGTACCGGCGCGCAGGAACGACAGCCGGGCCCGTTCCACCGGGTCGCCGTGCGCCACGACGTAGCCGATCGCGGCATCGATGTCCACCACGCCCGTGACGGTACCGCCGCGCCGGGGATTCCGCCGCAGGTCTTTTACGAGACCGACTGGAGGAACGCCAGCACCTGGGGCCAGCTGTCGGCCCGGGCGGCCGCGTTCACCGCCGGATCGCCGCCCGTCGGTTCGTCCGTACCGGTGGCTCGGTTGGTCACCGACCGGGTGCCCTCCGGCGTGAACGGGTAGCTGCCCACCACGTGCCCGGCCGCCGGGTAGGCGAGCACCCGATGCGGCGCGGTCACCCCGGCCCTGTCCAACTGCCCCATCAGCGCGTCCGACCGCGCTTGCGACGGCCACACGGCGTCCTTGCCGCCGGCCACCGCGAGCACCGGGCCGGCGATGTGGTCCACCGGGATCTCCAGGTTCGGTACCGGCTTGCCGTGCAGCGTCCAGCCATGGTCCCCGACCGGATAGCCGGCGCCGGCCACGTTGCTGGGCGCGTACAACAGCACGCCTCGCACGAGCGTCGGATAGTTCTGGGCGGCCAGCAGCGCCGCCTCGGTGCCCCGGGAGAAACCGCCGATGACCACGTGCTTGTTCGCCACGCCCGGCTGCTCGCCGAGCAGTTTGGCCGCGGTGCCGAAGTATTCGATCGGCACGTTGGCCAGCGTCTGCGGCAGGCCGGGCTGGTTGAAGTAGGCCAGGGCCAGCGTGGCGAAGCCGTGCGACGCCAGCAGCGCCGCCGCCCACGGGTCGATCGCGCCGTCGGAGCCGGTGAAGTAGAGCACCGCGGGACGGCTCGGCCCGCCGGGTGCGGGCAGGAAAAGCTGGCCGACCACGTGGTCGATACTCAGCGTCAGCAGGCGGTGGGTGACGCCGGCCGCGGCCCATTGCCGGGTGAGCTGCCGCTTGGCCAGCACCCGTTTGCCGTCCAGGACGGAGAGCCGCATGGCGATCGCGGCCTGGGTCTGCGGCACCGGCGGGTTGTACCAGGAATGGTCCAGGTCGCCGCTCGGCGGGTCCATCGACCAGAACAGGCCCATCGGTTCGACCCCGGAATAGGTGCCGGCGAGCGGGGCGTCGCGGGTCAGGTCGACCGTACCGGCTGCCGACGCCCGGAACGTGGCATGCCCGCGCCACTGCCGGCCGTCGATGTCGTCCGTGGTGAGCTGGATCTCGACCTTGGCGCCGGCGGTCAGGCCGGCGACGCTGATCTGCAGCGCCCGGTCGGCCGGGGCCTCCGGGGCGTCCACGATCAAGGTGGCGGTCTTCGGCGGGTCAGCCGAGCAACCGGTGGCCAACACCACCAGCAACGCCACCCAAACGGCCCGGACCCTCACCCCCTGACGGTAGCGGGATGTGATCCGGGCCGCAGAGCTGCCTAGCCGATCAGTACGACGGTTGCGACGGATCCACCGTGTTGACCCAGGAGACGATCCCGCCCTGGACGTGCACCGCGTCCTTGAAGCCGGCCGCCTTGAGCGCGGCGAGCGCCTCGGCCGACCGTACGCCGGATTTGCAGTGCAGCACGATCTGGCGATCCTGCGGGAACCGCGCCAGCGCCTCGCCGGAGAGGATTTCGCCCTTCGGGATCAGCGTCGAGCCGGGGATCCGGTTGATCTCCCACTCGGCCGGCTCCCGGACGTCGACCAGGAACAGGTCCTTGCCGGAGTCCTGCCAGTCCTTCAGCTCGCGGGCCGTGATGGTCGCGTCGAGCGTCGCCTCCTCGGCCTCCGGGGAGACCGCGCCGCAGAAGTCCTCGTAGTCCTCGAGCAGGTCGGTGACCGTCGGGTTCTCGCCGCAGAGCGCGCAGTTCGGGTCCTTGCGGACCTTGATCTTGCGATATTCCATCTCCAGCGCGTCGTAGACCATCAGCCTGCCGACCAGCGGCTCACCGATGCCGGTCAGCAGCTTGATCGCCTCGTTGACCTGGATCGAGCCGATCGACGCACAGAGCACGCCGAGCACGCCGCCCTCGGCGCAGGACGGCACCATGCCGGGCGGCGGCGGCTCCGGGTAGAGGCAGCGGTAACAGGGACCGTGCTCCTCCCAGAAGACCGATGCCTGGCCGTCGAAGCGATAGATCGAACCCCAGACGTACGGCTTGCCGAGCAGCACCGCCGCGTCGTTGACCAGATAACGGGTGGCGAAGTTGTCGGTGCCGTCGACGATCAGGTCGTACTGGCTGAAGAGTTCCTTGACGTTGTCCCGGTCCAGCGCGAAGTTGTGGATGTTGACTTGGACCAGCGGGTTGATCTCTCGGATGCTGTCCGCGGCGGACTCGGCCTTGGGCCGGCCCACGTCGGAGACACCGTGGATGACCTGACGCTGCAAGTTGGACTCGTCGACGGTGTCGAAGTCCACAATGCCGAGCGTGCCCACGCCGGCCGCGGCCAGATAGAGCAGCGCCGGCGAGCCGAGGCCACCGGCGCCGACCACCAGCACCTTGGCGTTCTTCAGCCGCTTCTGGCCGGTCATCCCGACGTCCGGGATGATCAGGTGACGCGAGTAGCGGCGGATCTCGTCAGTGGTCAGCTCTGCCGCTGGCTCGACGAGCGGGGGCAGTGACACGGTTTACTCCCCGGGGTCGGTTTTCCGCCGCGGATAGGGCACGGCGGTAAGGTGCGCCCACCATTGTTGCTCGTTCGCGCGGCGAACGGGCATGACGTGCAACACCGGCCCGACATGCGGGATGGGGAATAACTACCCGATCGGCGGCCCGGTGTACCGCTCGCCGCCGGCATAGGGCCAGGCATTCGCGAGACAACCGCCGAGATCGTAGGTCTGCTGCTGCATCGCCGGAGCCGGTCGGCCCTTGCCGGGACAGCCCTCGTGACCGTGTCCGAGTTCGTGGCCGACCAAATGATTGATGGAGTACGCCCGAAATATCTCGCGGGACGCGCCATAGCCGGGAACGGAGTTCTGCCAACGATCGCTGTTGATCACCACCTGGCCGGAGAGCCGGCACGAGCTGTACCCGTGCGTCGATACGCCGCCGGCCGCGCACATCCGCGTCGACGTACGCGGCGAGGCCAGGTAGACGGTGAACTCCGCGCGGGCGGTGGCCGGCACCCGCTGCAGCCGGAGCTGATCGCTCGCCACCCAACTGCGCGAATCCCCGAGCGTACGGTCGATCTCATCGGCGAAGTCACCGCCGGTGCTCTGGTCCAGCGACTTCTCCACGGCCACCCGGAAGCGGCGCAGGTGGCCGGCGCTGCCGAGCACCGGCCCGTACCCGGTGACAAACCTGAAGGCGCCCGCCGTGCCGGGCGTGCGGGCCGGCCGGCCGGCCGACGTGTCCGGCGGCGGTCCGACCACGGCCGGCGCACTCGAACCAGTCCCGTCGCCGGCGATGGCCGACGCGACGCTGCCCGCCGGCGCGGACGGCTGATGGAGACCGCCACCCGGCCGCGGCAGCGCGGTGGCGGCCGGCGCGATCGTGGTCACCCGTCCGTGGTCGGCGTTGCGCGCGAACTGCCCGACCAGGACCACCGAGGCGGCGATGGCGAGAAACGCACCCAGCGCGACGCGCCGCCGGCGCCGCAGCATGTTCCTGGTGTGCGGCGCCATCTCCGCCGGACCGGACGGCAGGTCGAAGAAGGTGTCGGCTTCCGGCGGCGGCAGATGATCGGGCGGACCAGCCCGCTCCCCGGAACTGAACAGGGCCGGCCGGTGTGGCTCGTCGGGGTGTACCACCCGCAGGTGAACGGGTCCGGTGCTGACGGCAGGACGGATCTCGGTCTGGGTCGGCAACAACGAGCCGATGACGGTGGGATTCGCGATGGGTGGGGTCGACGTGGGTGGGGTCGACGTGGGTGGGGTCGACGTGGGTGGCCCCGACTTGGTCGGCCGGGCCCTGGTCGTCTCGGTCTCCACCTCCCGGGCGACGAACTTGGCCGTGGTTGCCCGCCGCGCGGTCGCCTTAGGGGCAATCGAGTCGAGAGCGGTCCTCTCGGGGGAGGTCGTGCCGAGAGCGGTCGCCTCGGGGACGGTTGTGGCGATTGTGATGGTTGGGGTGGTCTTGCCGGATTCTGCTGTGGTGTCGGGCACGGTTGGCCGGGTCGCGTTGGCTGATCCGGTCCTGGTCGGAGCTGCGCGCCTGGACCTGGCCCGAGTCGCCTCGGCCCGAGTCGCCTTTGCCGGGACCGCCTCTGCTGGGGTCACCTTGGCCGGAGCGGCCTTGGCCGGAGTCGCCTTGGCCGGAGCCGCCTTGGCCGGAGCCGCCTTGGCCGGAGCCGCCTTGGCCGGAGCCGCCTTGGCCGGAGCCGCCTTGGCCGGAGCCGCCTTGGCCGGGATCTCGTCGGTGGGAGCGGTCTTGGCTGGCATCGCCTTGGCGGCCGCCAGTCCGGCGGGAGCCGGCATGACGACGGTCGGCTTCGCGGGCGTCGCCTTGGCGGATGTTCCCGGGGCCGGCTTCGGCCTGGTGGCGGTTCGCCGCGCCGAAGATCGCTTGACGACGGTCGGCTTCGCGGGCGCTGTCTCGGCGCGAGCGGCCTCGGCCGGCATCGCCTTCGTGGCCACCGGCATCGCCTTCGTGGCCACCGGCATCGCCTTCGTGGCAACCGGCATCGCCTTCGTGGCGGTGCGCCTCGACGGGGCCGGCTTGACGACGGTCCGCTTCGCACGTGCCGGCTTTGCCGCAACCGGCTTTGCAGGCGTGGACTTCGTCGCGGTCGGCTTCGCGCGCGTCCTTGTGAGAGCCACCTTGGCGGGGGCGGCCTTGACTTGCGTAGGCCGGCCGGAAGCCGTCTTCGTGGCGGCGGGCTTCGTGGCGGTCGACCCAGCCTTAGCCGAGCCGGCGGTCGACCTAGCCTTAGCCGAGCCGGCGGTCGACCTAGCCTTAGCCGAGCCGGAGCGCGCTGCGGTCGACTCGGCCGCCGTCCTCGCAGGAGCAGATCGCACGCCCGTCGGCGTAGCCGTCGACTTAGCAGGAGCAGATCGCAGACTTGTCGGTGCTGCCGTCGACTCGGCCGGCCCGGTCCGGGTTGGCTTGGCCGTACCCGGAATCGTCTTGCTCGGCCCGGTTTCGGCGGGCGGATCCGCTTTCACCGTTGTGGTCTTGTTCGGCACCGTCGATCGTGCGGCGATCGTCTGCGTGATGTCGGCATGGTCGGCGACGGCCGCAGCGGACCGCGGGACGCTGTCGGAGGGCTCGAGATCCGGCCCCTTCGATGCGCCCTGGGCAGTCGCCGTCGTCTGATTCCTGATGGACAGCTCCTCAGCGGCGGACGGAGGGCCTACGGAACCTTTTGTCGCCTTTACCATGACATACGCCAGACTGCCACGACCGGACGTGCGCCACAGGCGTTTCCGGCCTCACAGCGCGAGCCACCATCAATCCGAAGCCACTCCCGGCCGGCGGGTCCAGGGGCTCACAGATCAACAGCATGCGGGATTCTGGCCGACGGCTGTGCGGAGACTTGGCGCGCAAGTCGGAACATCGACTCACCTAGCGGCCACCAGCGCGGCGCCGGCCCGCCAGTTCGCCCTTACCGCCGCCGGATCCACGCCGGCCAGCCGTGGTCCGGCCAGCGTCGAGGCTCTGGCGTCCAGGCCGCCGCCGGCGCGATTGTGTCACCCGATAATTCTGATATGTCGGGCAGCAACCGGGCAGCCGGCAGGTCATTGCTGCGCTGACGGGTTAGCGTGGACGTTTACGGCCCGCCTGGGGGCCGCAAACGTCCACGCAAGCCGAAACGGCCGCAATGGTGCCCGATAAATCGGGATGTGTCGGGTGGCAGGTTGGGTCTGCGGCGCCTTGTCCACGTTCACGACGACGCCGCATGACAGCGACCTCGGCTGGATGTCCGCTACGGCAGACAAGTCGCGGTCGGTGTCCGCCTGCGGTGACCCCGCCCGCCGCGATGCCAGACCCGCCAACGCCAGGCCGCGCTCAACGCCAGACCCGCCAACGCCAGGCCGCGCTCAACGCCAGGCCGCGCTCAACGCCAGACCCGCCAACGCCAGGCCGCGCTCAACGCCAGGCCGCGCTCAACGCCAGACCCGCCAACGCCAGACCCGCCAACGCCAGGCCGCGCTCAACGCCAGACCCGCCAACGCCAGGCCGCGCTCGACGCCGCGCGCATCGGATGATCGAGCGAGGCCTTCGGTGCAGCGCTACCGGCGCGACTCAGAGCGGCGGACCGGACAGGTCGTGGTGGTGTACGCGCGGCCAGGCGTTGGGCGTACAGCCGCGCAGGGCGAGCGTCTGCTGCATCATGACCGGGGCCAACCCGCCGCGCTTCGGACAGCCCACGTGACCGTAGCCCAACTCGTGCCCGACCTCGTGGTTGATCACGTACGCGCGATACACCGCCAGCGGCACCTCAGCGGCCAGGTACGGCGGTGCCGACAGCCGCCAGCGATCCAGGTTGATCACCGCCCGGCCGGGCGTGCGGCAGGACGTGTACAGCCCACCGGGGTTGCTGATGTCGATGCCGTCGAGCGCGCACATCTCGTCCGCCGCATGCCGGGTGGCCAGGTAAACGGTGAACGCCGCGGTCTCGCCTGACGGCACCCGTTGCAGGCGGAACCGCCCGGCCCCAACCCAACTGCGTGAGTCACCTAGCGTCGCCTCGACCTCGGCCGTGAACGCGATCAGATCCTCCCCGCTGCCCCGCTCGACCGCCACGTGGAAGCCCCGGACCGGCCCGTCATCGCCGAGCACCCGCCCGTCGCCGGTGGCGAATTGGAAAATTCCGCTGGCTCGGGTCTGCACCGGGCCGGCCAGCCGCAACACATCCGGCGCCAGCGCCGACCGCGCAGCCGGCGAATGGGAAACAGCCGGCAAGGAGGAAACAGCCGCCGAGGGGGAAACAGCCGCCGAATGGGAGACGGCCGGCAAGGAGGAAACAGCCGGCAAGGAGGAAACAGCCGCCGAATGGGAGACAGCCGGCGAGGCGGTCGCAACCCCGGATGGCGGCGCGGCAGAGGGCGGCGCGGCGGCGAGGACGGCGAGCAGCGGCGACGGCCGATCGCCCCGCCAGCCGAGTAGCGCACCCGAGGCGAACGCCATCAACACCAGGATTAGGAACGCCATCCACCAATGCCGCCGTTCGACCTGGCCGGGCGGCATGCCGGGAGCACCGACGTCGATCATCTAGGCCAGCGTTCCACACCTGCCGATCGCGGTCCGCCGGATTGGAGATTGCCTAGGCGACCGGCGAACTGATCTCGAGCAGCATGCCCACGATCGCGCGCGCCACCACCCGCGGCACTTCCATCTGGGCGACGTGCCCGACGCCGGGCAGGATCAGCAGCCGGCTATCCGGGATCGCCTTCGCTACCTGCACCGGCACGCGCGGATCGACCAGTTTGTCGGTGAGGCCGCCGATCACCAGCGTCGGCGCGGTGATCCGGGCCGCGAGCCGCCACTGCGAGTTGGCCCCGGGCAGGTACGCCCGCACGATATTCGACACCAGCCCGCGCAGCGTCCGCAGATAAGCCTTGGGGTAATGCGCCACGGTGTACCGCAGCCGGATCTCCTCGATCGCCTCGGCCCGGCGCTGCGGGCTGGCCTTGCTGACATCGCCGAAGCAGGCGGCGAGCACCTCGTCGGCCGTCTCCTCCACGGTCAGCCGGGCCATTCCCTTGGCCAGTAGCCGATCGGCCAACGGCAACGCGAGCAGCGGCAATACCGCCCCCTGCGCGGTACGCCGGGGGTCGAGGAACGGCATCGCCGGCGAGATCAGGGTCAGCGTCCGGACGAGGTCGGGGCGCAGTGCTGCCACCCGTACCGAAATTGAACCGCCGAGTGAGTTGCCGACCAGATGGACCGGACCGCGGTCCTCACGTTCCAGGTATTTGATCACCTTGTCGGCGAAAGCCGGGATGGAGTAGCGCCGGCTCGGGTCGCTGTAGCCGAAACCGGGCAGGTCGACGGCCTGGCCATCGAGCCGATCGGCGAGCAGTCCGGCGACGTCGGTGAAATTCTGCGACGAGCCGCCGAGACCGTGTACGTAGACCGCCGGCTCGGCGCTCACCGACGTGGCCGGGGTGTCCCGGACGTGCAGCATCTCGCCGTCGATGGTCACCTTGCGGGCGGGCCATGGCGGCGGCAGGGTGCCGTCCGGCAGTTCGCCGTCGACGGCCAGCAGGGCGCCCTTCATCAGGACAACAGTGCCTCAAGCCGGCGGTTGACGGCGGCAAGTGTGGCGCGCACCATGGCGTGCCGGTCGTCACCGGTCACCACGGCCGAGCCGGCCAACTGCTCGACCCAGCTACCGCAGGACAGCAGCAGTACGACGACCGCGACGCGCATCGGCCCGAACGATACGGCCGAGGCGTGTTCGACGAAGCAGCGCGCCGGTGGATCCACGTGGTCGGACGTGGAGAGCAACTCGTCGACGGCCTGGCCGGTGGCCATCGCGCAGAGCCGCAGCAGGTAGCCGTCGACCGCCGGCCCGGTGGCGACGCCCGAGGCGGTACGCGGGCCGACGGCCAGGCGAACCTCGACGGTGGCCTCCGTGCCGAACGTGTTGACCTGGACGTTCTCGATGACCACCCGGGGTCCGGGTTGTTCGCCGACCTCGAGCGGCCGCGGCGGCGCGTGGTCGATCGGGGACGGCACGGTCTCCAGCGTCGAGTACGGGCGCGCGGGCAACGGCCTGGTCGGGCCGTTGACCTCGGGCCGGTCGGTGACCGCGCCCGCGGTCGGTCGGCCGGCCTGCGGCAGCGTACGCGCAAGATCAACGGTGCTCGGCTCGGCGGCCGGTGCGGCGACGGCCGGAAGTGCACCGGTCGGGCCGCCGCTCACCGGAGCGCCACCGGTCGGACCGCCACTGACCGGAACGCCACCGACCGGACCGCCGCTCACCGGAGCACGGGTGAGCGGAGCCCGGCTAGTCGGGAGCGTCGGGACAGTGCCGGCCGGGACAGTGCCGGCCGGGCCACGACTGGCCGGAGTCGTCGGCGCCGGCACGAAGGCCCGCGGCGGCGGCGCGGCCCGCGGAGCCGGATCGAGACTGCCCTGCATCGCCGCGTCGAGGCCCATCCGGTCCTGCAGCAATCGGGCGACCTGACGACTCACCTCGGCCGGGTCCGCGCCCTCGGCCAGATCCAGTCGCAGGCTGTGCGCGCCCGCCGGCGTCGACCGCAGCGAAGCGTCGCGTACGCCCGCGACCTCCTTGACCGCCTCGAGGATCGCGTTCACGTCGAAACCCTCCTGCCGCTCCTGCGCGGACAGCACGTCACCGCGGCGCAGATGCGTCGCGATGCGGGCCAGCGCGGGGGTCTCGGCGGGTGGTTCCACGGACGGCGGCTCCGGGACGGTGGGCACGTCCGGCTCGGCCGGTACGCGTTGCGGCAGCGCCCGGGACTTCGGCTCGGCCGGCCCGAAACCGGGGTCGCCGGCGGACCGTCCGGAGAGGCCGGGGTACGCGGTGGGCGGTGCGTACCCGGCTGAGTTGTCGACCGAGGGTGCCGGTCCGGCCGGCGCCGCGGGCTCGTAGGGCAACCGGCGGGGGAAGCTCGACGGATCGTACGACGGACGGGCCGGATTCGGCTCGACGGAGGATCGCTTGTCCTCGGTGCCGGCGTTCGGCTCGATCCGGGGCAGATCGCCGGTCGGTGTCGACGGCTCCAGCGCGTGCCGGGCCGACTCGGAGCTGATCCAGTCGGCACGGCGCCCGCCGGGGGTGGCCGGGCGGACCGCGGGGAACGGACGCGACAACGGCACCGCGGCGCGCTGCTGCGGTGCCGGGCCGCGGGCCGCGTCGTCGAGATCTCCCTCATACGGGTACGGCGGCGCGCTGCTCGGCGGCGTCGCGTCGATGGCCCGCAGGTCGCTGGACCGCCGCTGGTCATCGGACTGCAACGAGTCCGGGCGTTGGGAAAGCAGCGGGTCGGGGCGTCGCGGGAGCGGATCGGGGCGTGGCGGGCGTGGTGGGAACAACGGGTCGGGGCGTTGCGGAAACAACGGGTTGCCGCGGGCCCGCAGCGAACCCCCAAGCCGGGGATCGGGCCGCTGAGCTGCGGATTCCGGGTTCAGCAGCTCCGGCGCGAACGGATCCGGGCGCTGCCCGTTCGGCTTGTGGGCGGCGGACGTAGGCCCGGCCTGAGCCGCGCCATTCTGCGCCGGCCCGACCTGTGTCGGCCCGGTCTGTGCCGGCCCGATCTGCGCCGGCCCGATCTGCGACGGCCCGATCTGCGACGGCCCGGTCTGCAACGGCCCGGTCTGCAACGGCCCGGTCTGCAACGGCCCGGTCTCGTCCGGCCCGATCGGGACCGGGCCCGGCTGGAACGACGGCGGCAGCGCGGCCGACGGGGACGGCCGGTGGCCGTTCGGCGAGAGGTGGGCGAGCAGATCCGAGTATCGGGCCCGCCCGGACGACCAGGCCGGCCCGCGGCCGTCGAGATCGGCCGGACCCCGACCGTCGAAGCGACCACCATCGGAGGAACGAGGCGGCCGGGCGTCGCCGGGCGGGTCTTCCGGCACCGCCGGCTGCCGGGTGAACGGCCGGACCTCGGTCAACGGCCGCCGCCAGGCCGGTACGTCCTCTTCCGGATCGAGCGCCGCACCGGCGTTGGACCACGGACCATCCGAGGTAGCCCATCCGTTCAACGGGGGACGTTCACGCGACTCACCACCGGAACCGCTCTCCGCGGACCCGGTGTCACCGGAATGCCCTGTTTCGTCCACCGCGTGCTCCTCGCTCGCCCCCGCTGAGGCTACCGTGTGCTTGCAGTGGCGATAAGTTGCAGCGTCGCGACAATTGCCCGCTCGACCGTAACTCACGGCGTTCCGGGCAATCCGTCGAGCGGGGACCAGGTCTCGGAGGTTAGAGAACATGAACGCTGCGTCTGGCGGGGCACAGACGGCGGGACGCCCAGCGCGCCTGCCGCGCTCCGCGCGCCGTAAGCAACTCCTGGCTGCCGCGCAGCAGATCTTCGTGGCGCAGGGCTACCACGCCGCGGCGATGGATGACATCGCCGAGCGCGCCGGTGTCTCCAAGCCGGTGCTCTACCAGCACTTTCCCGGCAAGCTGGAGCTCTACCTCGCGTTGTTGGACACGCACTGTGACGCGATCATCGCCAAGGTGCGCGCTGCCATGTTGGCCACTCCGGACAACAAGGAGCGGGTCAAGGGCGCGGTCCGCGCGTACTTCGACTTCGTCGATCACGAGAGCGAGGCGTTCCGGCTGGTCTTCGAGTCGGACCTGCGCAACGACCCGTCCGTACGGGAACGGGTCGAGCGGGTGGAGCAGGGCTGCATCGCGGCGGTGACCGACACGGTGGTCTCGGACACCGGCCTGGGCCAGGCCCAGGCCGAGTTGCTCGCCTCGGGCCTGGTCGGCGCCGCCGGCCAGTCCGCCCAGTTCTGGCTGGCGAACGGCCGCCGCACTCCCAAGGGTGAAGCGGAAGCGCTGGTCGCGGCGTTGATCTGGCGCGGCATCGCGGGCTTCCCACTGCAGGGTGGGTCATCCGGCGGAACACCGCCAGAAATCGGCTAGCCTTCAATGCGGAAGACGGTTGACAAGGGAGGACCCCGTGGAGGTCAAGATCGGCGTGCAACACGCGCCGCGCGAGCTGACGCTGGAAAGCGCTCAGACCCCGGCGGAGGTCGAGCAAGCCGTTGCCGAGGCGTTGGCCAAGGACAGCGTGTTGACGCTCACGGATGAGAAGGGCCGCAAGGTGATCATTCCGATCGCCAAGGTGGCATACGTGGAGATCGCTGAGTCGACCAACCGGCCGTTCGGCTTCACCACGCGCTAGGTACACGATCACGGCAGGGCGGTCCGGGGGTCCCGGGCCGCCCTGCGGTGCTGCTCTCTGAGGTGCGAAACCTCATGGTCGGGTAGAGTTGCCTTGTCGCGCCGACGTCGACTCATGTCGACGCTCCGCCGCCGCGACGCGCGTGCGGCCCGCGAGCTCCCTCGCGTGTGGCCCGCGCTCTACCCAAACCGCGCCCAGGACTGCGACGGGCGCACCACGAGAGGCACCCGTAAAATTTCATGACCGATATCGAGAACAACGGAACCGAACCTGCTCTGGTACCCGTCCTGACCCGCGCTCCGGTCCGCCCGGACAGCCCTACGTTCGCCGAGCTCGGCGTACGTCCGGAGACCGTTGACGCGCTCGCCGCGGCCGGCATCATCAGGGCCTTCGCGATCCAGGAGTACGCGCTCCCGATCGCCCTCCGCGGCACCGACCTGATCGGCCAGGCGCCCACCGGAACCGGCAAGACCCTGGGCTTCGGCCTGCCCCTGCTCGAGCGGGTGCTGGCGCCCAGCGAGGGTGCCGACGGCCAGCCCCAGGCGCTCGTCGTGGTGCCGACCCGCGAACTCGGCCTGCAGGTGGCTCGCGACATCGCCGCCGCCGGCGCCACCCGCGGTGTCCGGGTCCTGCCGATCTATGGCGGCGTCGCCTACGAGCCGCAGGTCGACGCGCTCAAGAAGGGCATCGAGATCCTGGTCGGCACGCCCGGCCGGCTGCTCGACCTGGCCAAGCAGAAACAGCTCAAGCTCGGCTCGATCAAGGCTCTGGTGCTGGACGAGGCCGACCGGATGCTCGACCTCGGCTTCCTCGAAGACGTCGAGAAGATCCTCGCGATGCTTCCCGACAAACGCCAGACGATGCTGTTCTCGGCCACCATGCCCGATCCGATCGTCGCGCTGGCCCGCCGCTTCCTGCACCACCCGGTGACCATTC
>Ga0307516_10005566_pt1 | contig 15015 bp, 25 predicted proteins | sample 19_EM_MG_FD_203310 | JGI IMG/M metagenome (GOLD analysis project Ga0307516, IMG submission 203310) | Populus trichocarpa ectomycorrhiza microbial communities from riparian zone in the Pacific Northwest, United States - 19_EM | ecosystem: Host-associated > Plants > Roots > Unclassified | place...
GCATGCGAGAGTTCAGCATCTACAGCACGAACCAGGCGCGGTGGCTCTCGTTCGTTGCTCCGGAAGGCGGCACTGTTCCCGACACCACCGCCAACAGCTGCTGGACAGTCGTCAGCGCGCAGGACAACTCCTCCCACCAGATCATCACCTTTGGCGGCATGCGCACATTGGGGCGAGTGAACAGCAGGGAGGTCTGGGCGCTCACCCTTCCCTCGTTCGACTGGATTGAGCTCGACAGCAACGCCACCGATCCCAGTCGGGCGCCGGGAGTGCGGGTAAACTCGGCTTGTGCAACTGTCGGAAACAGGTACATGCTCAGCTGGGGTGGAGCTGTTAACGGCTGCGATAGTGAAGGCAACGCCGTGTTCCTCCTCGACATCAGCCAGGGCAAATGGGTGGACAACTACAAGGTTGATGAGGAATACCTTGTCCCGGACGCGGTTGTTGCCGTCATCGGTGGAACGTACAGCCCCCCTTCTCCTCCCGTTAACTTGCCATTTAGCTGAACTTATCCCCACAGCGGCAAAGGCGGAGCGACGAAACGTGCACCCTCGGGCGGCTTCAACGACGCCGGCCTCGAAAAGCTGCTGACCTTCAACACCCCCCCCCCCCCCCTGCAGAGACTAGCAGCTCCGGAGGCCCCAGAAACTCCCACACCGGCGCGATCGCTGGCGGAGTAGTCGGTGGCCTCGCCGCGGTCGCCATCGCAGCAGGCGTGTTCCTGTTCCTCCGCCGCCGCTGGCAGCAGCGCGAAAATGAAGGCACGCTCGCGTCGCCGCCGTGTGGCCAACAGTCGCTGCCCGCAGAGCTGAAGACGACCAACACAATAGCAGAGCCTAGGGCTCCTCCGCACGCGCAGGGGTACCAGCCCCCAGTGGAGATGTACATGGAACCGCACGTCGACCCACTAATAGAACTGAGCGCGGGCGATGCCCATGCGCGGGGGTTTCCATAGCGCACTGGCGTATAAATAGCGAGGGGCGACTATATGGACGGGAATAGTGGCGTGATTGTATATGTATGTATGTATTTAGGAATACATAATGTTTCTGGCCGAACGAAAAACGAGTGATATGTCGGTATACGTACTTATGGCGGGACTCGGGATCGCGACGCGACAGCCTGTTTTTTTTTTGTTTAATCATACTCGCATTCGACCTATGTAGATCATGGCGGCTACATTTTGCCCGGTTTTCCTGTCCGCAGTCCGCGCGGTGGCGGCTCGTTGCAAGCTCCCCTTTGCCCTCCGCCCAGGCCTGTCCCAAGAAAGAGTAGCTGTGTCCAAGGAAATTAACAAAGGGAAGAAGAAAGCCGTCCCCTAACCCTCGCCTGCCGATCCCATGAATGAGGGGGTGGGAAGGAACAGCGGGAGTTCCTCCCCATCGCCCATATCGTCCACGGCACCCAGCGCCTCCGCCTCTCCCTCCCGTTCCTCTTGCCGCTCCCGACGCTCCCGGAGCTCCCACTCAGACACCCCATTTCCGGCGTCGTCTCCCTCTTTCAGCGGCGGCACCAGCCTCCCCACGTCCGTAGAGGAGAGAAAGTCCAGCACTGCCTGCCCACATCTCTCATCGGCCAGCAGGTCCCGGACCGTCCACCTGCTCTTCCGCCTCCTGGTCTCCTTCAGCACCTCCGCCCACAGAGTCTTCTGCTGCGTCTTCCATTCCGGACACACCTTGAAGAGGTGGTCTCTCGCTTGCGAGGAGCACTTGCACCACCAGCACTGGGCATCGGGGCTTTTTTTTTTTTTTTTTTTTATTCATTGTTCGCGTGCCACCTGTATAGATCATGGCGAATAGTATGTACAGTCCGTTTCCTAGCCGCAGACCGCGCAAGGCGGCACCGTGCAAGTATCCCCATGCCCTCCGCCCAGGCCTTATCCCAGCGAGAGTGTGAGCGCACCAAGGAAATTACAAAGGAAAAGGACAAAAGAAAGACATGACCGACCCCTACTCCGCCGACGCCGACGCCATGAATGGCGGGGTGGGGAGGAACAGCCGGTGTTCCTCTCCGGCCTCCCCTTCGTCCTCAGCGTCGAGCCCCTCCGCCCTCCTTTCTGCTTCCCGCTCCGCCCTCTCCCGGAGCTCCCACTCTGACGCCTCGCTCCCCGCGTCCCCTTCGACTTCCACAGCCGGCACTGTCTTCCCTACATCCGTCGAGGAAAGGAAATCTAGCACCGCCTGACTGCATCTAGGGTCAGCGAAGAGCTCATGAGCCTTCCACCTTCCCCTCCCTTTCCCGGTCTCTTTCCACACCTCCTTCCACAACGCCTTCTGCTGCTTCCTCCACCTCGGGCACCCCTTCAAAAGGTGTTCTCTCGTCTGCCTGGGGTGCGGACACCACCAGCACTGCGCGGTAGGGCGCACTTTCGCCCAATGCAGGTACTGGCCAGTACGAGCGTGCCCCGTCTTCAGCTGATAGAACCTCGCGGCAAGCCGTTTGGTGCTCTCGGCAGCCGTGCCATCCGGCCTCTGGCTTTTCGACATTTTGTATTTGTTCTTGGAGGTCCGGCCACCAGCCCACTTCCGCGCCTCCGCCCATTTCTTCTCGGCAATCTCTCTCTTTATGTTGGCAAGGGACCTGGGGAGCGGCATTGAGCGGTTCTCCGGCCGGTCCGAGTAGGTCATCCATTCCAGTCCTTCCACCCCTCGAGCGTCTGGCTCCTCCGCTGCCAGCTTGGCCCACTCGTCCGCTTTTTCGTTTCCTTCCACCCCCTCGTGTGCAGGGCACCACCTAACCTCGATGACGATGTTCGGCCTCGCCCTTCGAAGTGCGGCGATGTGTTTCCTCGCTTCGAGCGCGTACTTCTGTCCTGGTCCCGGTTCATCAGACACCATCCGCCTGATCGCTGCCTGCGCGTCGGTAAAGATGGTAATTCGCTCTGGGGTCGTATTTCTTCTCCTGCAGACTCCAGTGCTCGTGCCAGGGCTGCACATTCCGCGTCGAAGGCCTCCTGGTTGTACCCCAAGTGGGGTTTGATGCCCTTCCAGGTTTGGCCGTTCTTCCATGCCACTGCGTAACCGGCAGCACCGCTCTCCAATCGTGACCCGTCAGTGAACATGACAAGTCCCGGCCTCACCTTTTCCGCCTCCTTCTTTGCCTCCTCCCGTTCCTCCTGGATGATCTCTGCGTCAAAGATTTCCGGCTCTTCAAGCAGGATCGTCTCCTCTGTTGCCGTCCAAGTATAGTTCAGGGCTGTCGCCAGCCGATTGCCAATCGCCGTTTGTGCGCTGACCACCTCTCTGGCCCTGTCTCCTTGTGGCAGGCTGAGGAGGCGCAGTCCAAATCGTCGTTGTCTGTTCTCCAGCTGGTTGGCTGCTGGCCTCAGTCCGGACTCCATCGATAGCGCTCCCAGGTTGGTTTTCCGGAAGGCTCCTGTTGTCGCCCTTGCTTGTTTATTGACCAACAGCTGTATCTCCTCAGCTCTGCCGACTGTCCTCCGGGCTCCCTCTCCCTTCCACCATAGCTCCGCTCCGAACATGGCGACTGACTGGATGCAAGCCGTCATAACCTTCCTGCAATTCACCGGGGAGAGGCCCAACTGCCCTGCGAGCCGGCGCAGCCGAGTGAGTGCATTCCTTCCGTTTTTCAATCTGGTGGCGTGGCGCTCCCTCAGTGTGAGCTGTGAGTCCAGCCATATTCCGAGCCACCGAGTCGCTTCTTTATTGAACGGGACAGTGTTGTCACCAACCGTAACTGCCGCCTCCGGAGCTGCCTTTCTTCGCCGACTAAAGAGTGCTGCCTCCGTTTTCCTTTGGTCAAAGGCCACCCCGTTCCGTGCTGCCCAGTCAATGGCCGCCGTCGCTGCCGCCGACAGTTTGGCCGCCACTGCCTCTGCGTCCTTGCCTTCCGCCCAACTGGGCATCGGGGCGGACCTTAGCCCAGTGCAGGTATTGTCCTGTGCGGGCGTGTCTTGTTTTCAGCTGGTACCACCTCGAGGCGAGCCTCTTGGTGTTGTTGGCCACCGCGCCATCGGGTTTCTGGCTCTTCGGCATGCGGTACTTCGTCTTCGAGGTCCGACCTCCGGCCCACTGACGTGCCTCCGCCCACTTCTTCTCTGAGATTTCCCGCTTAAGGCTGGCGAGGGATCGTGGGAGAGGTTCCACCCACACTCCCGTCCGGCCCGAGAACTTAGCCACTCCACCCCGTGGGTGTTCGGCTGCCCTGCTGCAATCTTTGCCCACTCATCGGCCTTCTCGTTGCCAGCGACTCCCTTGTGAGCTGGGCACCATCGGATTTCGATGACGATGCCCTTCCTGGCCCTGCGCAGCGTGGTGATGTGTTTCCGTGCCTGGAGGGCATACTGTTGCCCGGGGCCAGGCTCGTCCGATGCCATCCGCCTGATAGCTGCCTGCGCATCCGAAAAGATGGTAACTCGCTCCGGGATTGTGCTCCTTTGCGTTGCCAGCTCCAGTGCATGGGCAAGAGCGGCGCACTCTGCATCGTAGGCCTCTTGGTTGTTGCCCAAATGGACTTTGGCGCCCGCCCAAGTTAGGCCCCGCTTCAACACCACCGAGTACTCGGTAGCCCCATCATCGAGCCGTGAGCCGTCCGCGAACATGGTTAGCCCAGGTCGGGTCCTCTCTGCCTCTGATTTTGCCTCGGCTTCCTCCTGTTGCAGTAGCTCCGCGTCGAGGGTTTCCGGCTCCTCCAGCAGAACTGTGCTCTCAGTTGGTCCGCCGTGTACAAGGGTGTTTGTGAGACGCGACAGCCTGTGGAGTGGGCCAAAAAATGCCCACTTCATCCGCCATCTGGCTGGTTCCTACGCGGCGGCCGCAATCATTTACAATGTTCGATGTCACCGAGAGTTTATCCACACGGCTCTCTTCACGATGGTGTTCAATTCTTTGGTTCTAGCAGTCCGGGCAACACTCCCACTATTCGAACGTAATCTTCTTCCCGGCCTGTTTCCCACCACCACCGTCACAGCCGCTTGTTTCTCCTTGGCACTTCTCGCGGCCTCCCGAGACGGATGCAAAGGCCCCTCGATAGGCTTCCCTTTCTTCTTCCTTTCTGCCTCCCTCCGCTCCCGTCTCGCCTTCTTCTCGTCCTCTTCCTCAGCCTGCTTCTGCACGTGGTTCGCACGTCGCCCGAACTTCTTCTCCAAGAGCGCCCGTCGCGCCTGCTGGCCCATCCGGTTTTTTCGTACTTTCTTTTCAGGCGGCCCGCGCTTCTTATCACCGTTGTTCTTGTGCTGGTCTGCATCCGGGTCCGAACCTCCGCCGGAAACGTAGTCAGCCATCAGCGAAGGAAGGAATTGCGAGGCTTCCGGTGGCGCGGGCTATTTCTCCTCTGCGGGTGCGGGTTTCGCGGCGGCAGTGTTTGCGGGCTTAGTTGCTTTGTCGGCGGCAGGGATTACCTTTGGCAGTGCCGCTGATATCGATCCTTTATCTTCTTCGTCGTCTTCGTCCATATCAGACCCACCAGACCATTCATCATCCGTCCTCTCAAGTTCATTTGCGCCACATCGTCTCTTCCTCATCGCCTTCGCCTTCCTCGTCCGAAGCACCGATGCGCTCCTTGAACTCGTCAAAATCTTTGGTGTTGGGATCCATAAGTCGCTCCCGCATGGTGTCTTCGTCCATACCCTCGAAGACGGCGGCATTCGCACGCGCTTTCTGGACTGGTGGCTGTGCGGTTTCCTCACCCGAGAATCCTGCAAACTCCTCGGTCTCGCCGAGACGAAGCCCGTCGCTCGGCTCAACATCGTGCCCCCCCTCCTCCTCATCTTCCTCCTCCTTCTTTCCCTCCCCTGCCTTATCTGTCGTACCCTCTTCCTGGAGTTCCATTGCCACCTCCACCGTATCACCACAGTAACCACATCTTTCGCCGTCGGGCTGCCAAACAATCTCGCAACAACAATCGAGCGAGCCTTGCCTCCTCCATCTGGCGTGCCAGGAGTAACCAAAGACCTCGGCCACAGAAGAGACATGACTATGCGCTTCCGCTCCCAAAATATCCTCAAAATGTGCTCACTAGCCAGTGTATTCAACTCCTTTGCAGAGAGCGCTTTGCACACGGGGAGCTCAGCCTCGAGTTTCGTCACTAAGGCTTCGTCTTTCCCTCCGCTATCTAACAAGTCAGTCTACTACTCCCTACCCTGTACGCGGACGAGAGTGTCCTACCGTGCTGACTTGATACGCCGCAGGAGTTTCCGATTCTCGAACCCCCGCGCTTTCTTCAGCCCACGGAAGCCATTCTTTTTCCAGTGTCATGCTGGCGAGTGCGGCGCGCGCGGTAGATTCCGTCGATTGTGCACGGCGGGAGGAGGGAGGGTCGGCAAGGGACGGCTTACTGCGGGTGTGACCGTTACTGTTGCTGCTGCCTGGGGAGTGGTTTCTTTGTTTTGCAGCCATTAGATACGCGTGCTGGTCGTTCGCGTGTGACGGTGTTCAGTTTTTTTTGACTGGTTGCTTCCCATTTCGTGACCTCCGGTGGGGTGTGGCGGTTGCTGAGGCGGACGATTGATAGTCATCCCAGTATCTGGATAGTTAGAGGCAGTCCTCGCCACTTGGTTGTAACTCGCCATGGAGCAAACAACACAAGTGCTTTTATGGCTTACTTACCCAGGCGGGAAGCTACCCAAGGAGGCATTTTGATATACATACTCTACATAGATAGCAGTTGACCGTATTCCTAATTCCTGTGGGGGCGACCGCACTAACCCATCCTGCACCCGCCCCCACGTGAAGGAATCGGCACTAAGGTTCTTGTGACATCACCCAATGCGCTAACTCGACAGGCTGCTTCCTGACGACCAATCTGGGGGCGTTGACGATGAAGTCTGGACTCAGACCGGCAACCGCGCAGCTGGAGAGCAGACAGCGGAGGTTCGGCTTACGTCTCCTTAGCCTACCGCAGGGGGACCAAGCCAGAGAAGTTGTCGACGCTCCGACTGCCATCGGGCGCAGAGTCCAACCAATGCCGTTTTGCCTACGCTGGAAGGGTGGAGAGCACGGTGTTGCTCGAGGAACCTGAGACTCTCGGCGCAGGGCTCCTGTACGAAGAGGAGGCCGAAGCCAAGGCGGAGGCCGAAAAGAGCGACCGGGACTCGTGATGTTCACTGACGGGTCCCTTCCGGACGACGGAGCCGCCGGATACGCGGTGGTATGGAAGAACGGCCAAACCTGGAAGGACATCAAAACCCATATGGGCTAAAACCAGAGGCCTACGACGCTGCGTGTACCGTCCTCGCCCGCGCACTGGAATCCGCCTCGAGAAGAAATATGACTCCGGAACGAGTCACAATCTTCACCGATGCACAGGCGGCCATCAGACGGGTGGCCCCAGCCAACAGTACGCGCTCCAGGCCAGAAAGCACATCGCCTCGCTGCGGAGAGCCAGGCCGGTGTCACCATCGAGATTCGGTGGCGCCCAGCACACAAGAGAGCCGCCGGCAACGAGAAGGCCGACGAGTGGGCGAAGGTCGCAGCGGAAGAGCCAGACGCCCTAGGGGTGGAATGGCTAAACTACTCGGACAGACGGGGGCACGCCCAATGCCGCTCCCACGATCTCTCGCGAACCTTAAGCGGGAAATCTCGGAGAAGAGGGTGGAGGCAAGACGGTGGGCTGGGGGCCGGGCCTCCAGGGAAAAATACAAAATGCCGGAAAGCCACAAGCCGGACGGCACGGTGGCTGGGAGTACCGACTTCCATGAGGCTCGCCTCAAGGTATTACCAGCTGAAGGCGGGAAGTTGCCGCACCGGAGAATACCCGCACTGGACAAAGGTCCGTCCGAGCGCCCAGTGCTAGTGGCGCCGCTGCCCCTCGCAAACGAGAGACCACCTCTTCGAGGCGTGTCCGGAATGGAAGATATAGTAGAAGATTCTGTCGGCGGAAGTGTAGAAGGAGCCCGGGAGGCGGAAGAGACGGTGGACCGTCCGGGATCTGTTCGCCGACGGGAGATATGCGCAGGCGGTGCTGGACTTCCTCCTCTCCACGGATGTGGGAAGTGAGGTGTCGGAAGCGGAGCTGTGGGAGTGGGAGGAGGAGCAGGAGGCCGAGGAGCGGGGCGCCCGGGGGGGACTACTATTGTTCTTGCCCACGCCTGACTTCATGGCGTCTGCAGGGGAGGAGTAGGGGGAGGGTGCGCCTCTCCTCTGTTTCTCGATTTTGTCTTTTCCTTTGTAGTTTCCTTGGTTCGCTCTACATATTCGCGGGAAAGGCCTAGGCGGAGGGCAAACGGGAGCTTGCAACGTGCCGCCACCGCGCAGACCACGGACGGGAAAAACGGACTGTATATAGTCTCGCCGTGATCTAGATAGGTCGCATGCGAGTAATGATTAAACAAAAACAAAAGAAAACCCCCACGTGAAGGAACCTGCACCAAGGTTCTCGTGACATCACCCCATGCGCTAACTCTAAATGAACGACCCCGCCCCACCCCACCTCGCCGCACTGCAGAAGAGCAGGAGGAGGTAGCGGAGGGAGTGGAGCAGTTAATGAAGGTGGAGTGTGGTGGTGATGGTGGTGTGTAAGATATGTAGCTACTGAGAAGGCCGGGGGGGCTAAAGAGAGAGCCGCAAGCTAGAGTCGCGGAAGGATGGGTTGGTGTTGTTGGTGGTGCTCGCCGTAGTCTGGAAAGGCTTAATTATACATAGATGCGAAATAAAATTGATGACAAAAATTAAGGCTCGCGCGCCACAGAACTTTCGATTAGACAACCCTTCCTAGCCACAACCATTGAAACCCACGTAAACATGGAGATATCTCTCACCAAGGTCTCAGCAAGCTGGTACGTACATCTGCTTACCTTTTCCGCACTACAGCTTTGGAAAACGTTGCAGAGGAGCTGACAAGCAACTCTCTCAGTATCGCTCGCCATCAGGTATTCCACCCAATGTGTCAGTGCATTGGCACATAATACTGACCCTCTCGACCCGTGAAGATCTGACATAATAGTCACGTGCCAGTTTGCGATTCGCCAGTGTGGGCGGTATATCTCGGTTTGTGGTCCTTCGTCCGGATTGGCTCCCCACTGGCGACCAATCATCTTCTGTCACGCCAATCCCTTCCGATGCCTCCCTCCAAAGGCTCGGCAGAAGTCAGGGTCTGCGCCGTTCCCACTTGCTGTGGGCTGCTCGCCGCCGCCGACAGGGAGCGCGCGAGTATTCCCCTCATGACGGGCTTTCCGGGCGTCGTAAAGGCGTCAACGTCGCTGTCCTCCGAGAAGTGCATGCTGTGGTTTCCGTTGCCGCGTCGAAATAAGTCCTGGGAGCTCTGCCGCGTTCGGGCACCAATTGCGGCGCGCTTGAGCTCCGGTCTTCCCGTTCCCTTCCCGTTCATCTCGCCCTTCCCCAATGTCACCGCTTCGCTCTTGAGCTCGCTGAGCTCCCTCTCTTCCCCCAATTCCATCCTCTTCTCCTTCTACTCAGCGGCCACCACCTGGGCTGTCTCGGTCGAACTAGTCTCTTATCCAGACATCGTGATGGCAAGCCCTGCATGCTCGGTGAAGATGAACCCACCGCCTTCCTGTCTGATGTCTGATCCGTTGTGTCGGATATTTATATCCATTCCAATCGCTGGTTGGAACCGATGTGGAAACTGATGTACTCACTTTGTTTATCGGAAGTTGTGCGAGATGGGGCGGAATTGATATTGATATCACTCCACTCCCTGCATATCTCTTCTTCTTCTTCTTCTTCTTCTCTTGATCTCGTCTTCGGTTTCCCCTGCGCCGATCGATACGCGGCTTCACTCCTTTGCCCTGGCCATCTTCTATTTCATTCCCCATCCCGTAGTTGACGATGAAGTTATTACTACTCGCTCCGGTGGTGGTGCTCACGGCACTGGTGGGCGCCCAGACCACTGGTGACCCCGACCCCGTCGCGGACTTTTGCGGTGTGGTAGGATCGTCGAGTATGCATTCCCGTCATTCCTGCTGTGAGGTGATGGAGGGATGTGGGGCTGACCGTGATGGGATCTTTGCAGTTGCGATGTCCAGAGGGAAGGCGTATATTCTCGGAGGGTGGGTATGGTACAACGGATTCAACAGGTCGTACAGTGGATCCAGTAAGCCATCCCCGCTCCATGGCGGACCAGAGTACTGACTCGGGGCACAGGTGACATCTTCCGTGTGATCGACTTCTCGAAATCCTTCCGAACGGGCGCTGACGTCTCCGAGTATGTAAAGCTGCTCGAGCTTCCCGACATGGTGCCACGGGGTACGTCCGTATTGCTGTGGCCGACCACCAACAACACGTTGGACCTCTTCCATGGCATCCACGAGCCGACAGAAATGCAAGTGCTCACGAACGACACGGCGGCGTTAAAGGTGCGGCCGCTTAATGCGAAGCACGAATTCGACATCGCCACAGAAACGTGGACAGCAAAGACCGTGGCCGAAGCAGACCTCCTGATGGCGACCATCCCTGAGGACAAGGATGGCGCGCTGCAGAAGCCGATGACAAGGACCCAGGTCTGGGTTCCCGGTGCGAAGAAGGGCTTTGAGCTCGGCGGCGAGTCGTATGTGGATAGCAACCACACATGTTGGGTGAACATAAGACAGTTTGCGAGTCACAATGGCCTCCTCGTCTACGATCAGGAGACAGACTCGTGGACCAACGAGACTATGCCTCTCAAGCTCATGCAGGACGGAGTGCTCGCGCAGTTGCAGACCGCCGATGACAATATTCTGATCGCGTTCGGGGGGTTCATCAACGGGCGTGGGGCATCGGCTAAAATGGTAGGCACCATCTCCACCCCGCATTCCAGTGTGATGTTCCGGCGTGGCCGACCCGATGAATATTTAGCGGAGCATGCGAGAATTCAGCATCTACAGCACGAAGCAGGCGCGATGGTTCTCGTTCGTTGCTTCGGAAGGCGGCACTGTCGCCGACACCATCGCCAGCAGCTGCTGGACAGTCGTCAGCGCACAGGACAACTCCTCTCACCAGATCATCACCTTTGGCGGCATCCGCACACTGGACCGAGTGAACAGTAGGAAGGTGTGGGCGCTCACCCTTCCGTCATTCGACTGGATCGAGCTCGACGGCAACGCCACCGATCCCACTCGGGCTCCGGGAGAGCGGATACACCCTGCTTGCGCAACCGTCGGAAACAGGTACATGCTCAGCTGGGGTGGAAGTGATTATAACGGCTGCGATAGTGAAGGCAATGCTGTGTTCCTCCTCGACATCAGCCAGGGCAAATGGGTGGACGAATACAAGGTTGATCAGGAATACCTTGTCCCGGACGCGGTTGTTGCCGTCATCGGTGGAACGTACGCAGCCCCCTTCTCCTCCCGCCATTTCACCATTTGGCTGAACTTATCCCTATAGTGGCAAAGGCGGGGCGACCAAACGTGCACCCTCGGGCGGCTTCAACGACGCCGGCCTCGAAAAGCTACTGACCTTCAACACCGATACCAGGCCGCCGAAAAGCCCCATAAGCCGCAGTAGCTCCAAAACTGGCGCGATCGTTGGCGGAGTAGTCGGCGGCCTCGCCGCGGTCGCCATCGCAGCAGGCGTGTTCCTGTTTCTCCGCCGCCGCCGGCAGCAGCGCGGGAATGCAGGCAACCTCGCGCCACCGTCATATGGCCAACAGTCGCTGCCCACAGAGCTGGAGACGGCCCACACAATAGCAGAGCTTAAGGCTCCCCCGCACGCGCAGGAGCACCAGCCTCCAGTGGAGATGTACGGGGAACCGCACGTCGTCCCACCAATAGAACTGAGCGTGGGCGACGCCAATGCGCAGGGCTTCCACGAGGCAGCGGCGCATAAATAGAGTGGGGCAACTGTGTGGACGGGGAAAGTGGCGTGGTTGTATATTATGTATGTATTTAGGAGTAATGTGTCTGGTCGAACGAAAAACGAGTGGTATCACGGTATGCGTACTTACGGAGGGACTCGGGATCGCGACGTGACAGCCTGTGAAGTGGGCATTTTTTGAATCCGTCATCTGGCTAATTGCTACTCGGCGACCGCAACCACCTACAAGGCTCGATGCCACTGGGGGTTTGTCCACACGTGTCTCTTCACGATGGTGTTCAATTCGTCTGTCCTAGCGGTTCGGGCAACAGCTCCCACAAATCGAACGTAATCTTCTTCCCGGCCGGCTTCGCCATCGCCGCTGCTACGGCCACTTGTTTCTCCTTGGCCCTTCCCGCGGCCTCCCAGGATGGATCCAAAGGCCCCTCGGCAGGCTTCCCCTTCTTCTCCCTTTCTGTTTCCCTCCGCTCCCGTCTCGCCTTCTTCTCGGCCTCTTCCTCAGCCTGCTTCTGCACGTGATTCGCACGTCGCCAGAAATTCTTCTCCCGTCGCACCCGTCGCGCCTGCTGGCCCACCCGGTTCTTTCGTTCTTTCTTTTCGGGCGGCCCGCGCTTCTTCTCACAGCTATTCTTGTACCAGTCCGCGTCCGGGTCCGAGTCTCTGCCGGAAACGCAGCCAGCCTTTAGCGAGGGAAGAAATTGTGAGGTTTCCAGTGGTGCGGACTTTTTCTCCTTCGCCGGAGCGGGCTTCGCGGTGGCAGTGTTTGCGGCCTAGGTTGCTTTGGCGGCGGCGGGGGTTGCTGTTGGCAGCGCCTCTTCATCACCTTCGTCGTCTCCGTCCATATCAGACCCACCAGACCATTCATCATCCGTCCTCTCAAGCTCATTTGCATCACCAACGTCGTCTTCCTCATCGCCTTCGTCTTCCTCATCCGAAGCACCAATGCGCTCCTCGAGCTCGTCAAAATCTTTGGCGTTGGGATCCATAAGTCGCTCCTATATGGTGTCTTCGAACATACCCTAGATGACGGCGGCATTCACACGCACTTTCCGGACTGGTGGCTGTGCGGTTTCCTCGTCCGAGAATCCTGCAAACTCCTCGGTCTACGAAGGCCGTCGCTCGGCTCAACATCGTGCCCCCCCCTCCTCCTCCTTCTTTCCCTCCCCTGCCTTATCTGTCGTACCCTCTTCCTGGAGTTCTATTGACACCTCCAGGCCCCACCGTATCAACAACCACAGTAACCACCTCATTCACCGCTGCGCTGCCAGATAATCTCGCAACAACATTTGAGCGAGCTTTGTCCCCTCCATCTGGCGCGCTAGGAATAACCAAAGTCCTCGGCCACAGAAGCGACATGACTGTGCACTTCCGCTTCCCGAATGTCCTCGAAATGTGCTCACTAGCCAGTGTATTCAGCTCCTTTGCAGACAGCGCTTTGCACACGGCGAGCTCAGCCTCGAGTTTCGTCACCAAGGCTTCGTCTTTCCCCGCGCTATCCACCAAGTCAGTCCACCACTCCCTTCCCTGAACGCGGACGAGAGTGTCCTACCGTGCTGACTCGATACGCTGCAGCAGCTTCCGATTCGAACCCCCGCGCTTTCTTCAACCGCACGGAAGACATTCCTTTTCCCGGTTCGATGCTAGCGAGTATATATACAGTATATAAGGCGCGGTGGATTCCGTCGATCGCGCGCAGTGGGAGGAGGGTTTAGGGAGGGGTCGGCGAAGGACGGCTTGCTGCGGGTGTAGACAGGCATCTTTTTGGCGGGGCCGTTGCTGTTGTCGCTGCCTGGGGTTCTTGCCAACATGCGTGCTGGTCGGTCGCGTGTGACGGTGATTAGTTTTTTTTTGCCAGGGTTGCTTCCTATTTCGTGACCTCCTGTGGTGGAGTGTGGCGGTGGACGATTGATAATCATCTCAGAACCTGGATAGTTAGAGGGTCCTCGCCACTTGGTTGTAGACTAGCCACGGAGCAAACAACACAAGTGCTTTCATGGCAACATGGGCTTACTTACCTATGTATCAAGCTGCCCAACGGGGCATCTTGATACATAGCAGTTGAATTCCTATGTGGGGTGACCGCACCAACCCATCCTGTATGTACCTGTTCCTATGTACGTGAAGGAATCTGCACCAAGGTTCTCGTGACATCATTCCATGCGCTAACTCTAAACGAACGACCCCGCCACACCCCACACCCCACCTCGCCAAAAAATTAAGGGTGCGCCATTAGGTATTCCACCCAATGCGTCGGCGCACTGGCACGAAATACCGACCCTCTCGAACTGAAGATTTGGCATACATAGTCACCTGCCAGTTTGCGATTCGCCAGTGTTGGACGGTACGTCGCGGTTTGTGGTCCTTCGCCTGGATTGGCCCCCAATCATCTTCTGCCCAGTCCATCCTCCGATCCCTCCCTCCAAAGACGCGGCAGAATTCAGGGTCTCCGCCGTTCAAACCTGCTGATGATTCATTGATCGCATGCGACCGTATCGGATCATGGCGATATTACGTACAGTCCTTTCCCGTTCGCCGTCCGCCGTGACCTCTCATTGTCCATCGGCGGCCCGTGGCAACTCCCCCTGAAAATCTGTGGGCTGCTCGCTGCCACCGTGAGGGAGCGCGCGAGTGCTCCCCTATGACGTGCTTTCCGCGCGTCACACAGACGTCATCGTCGCTGTCCTCCGGGAAGTACATGCTGCGGTTTCCGTTGCCGTGCCAAAAGAAATCCTGGGTGCTCTGCTGCTTTACAGCCCCGTTGAACTCCGGTCTTCCCGTTCCCTTCCCGTTCATCTCGCCCTTCCCCGATGTTTCCGCTTCGCTCTCGAGCTCGCTGAGCTCACTCTCTTCCCCCAATTCCAACCTCCCCTCCTTTTGCTCAGCGGCCACCACCTGGGCTGTCACGGTCGAGCTGGTCTCTTCTCCAGACATCGTGATAGCAAGCCCTACATGCTCGGTGAAGATGAACCCATCGCCTTCCTTTCTGATATCTAATCCGCGGTGTCGGATATTTATATCCATTCCAACCGCAAGCTGAGACCAATGCGGAAACTGATAGATAGTAGTTGCTTTGTTTATCGGATGTTGTGCCAGATGGGGCGGAATTGATATCACTCCACTCCCTGCATATCTCTTCTTCTTCTTCTCCTTCTCCTTCTTTCCTCTTGATCTCCATTTTTTGAGCCCGGCCCAGGCCAGAAGTACGCAATCCTGGCAAGACGACACATCGCAAAGCTGCGAAGAGCTAGGCCGGGTATCACCATCGAGATCCGGTGGTGCCCCGCCCATAAGGGCGTTCCAGGTAACG
>Ga0307516_10005567_pt1 | contig 15010 bp, 17 predicted proteins | sample 19_EM_MG_FD_203310 | JGI IMG/M metagenome (GOLD analysis project Ga0307516, IMG submission 203310) | Populus trichocarpa ectomycorrhiza microbial communities from riparian zone in the Pacific Northwest, United States - 19_EM | ecosystem: Host-associated > Plants > Roots > Unclassified | place...
CCGTGATGCCTGGGTGTCGAGCTCAAATGGGACCAAAAATTAAACAACGAACTGGGGTTGTATTCTCAAGAGGGCGGTCCAGCATCGGATGGGACAATCTGTGGAGTCGTGTGCAAAGCCGATTTTTAATTCGTGCGAGGCTCAGGTTGTCCCACAGGACTATAAAAAAAAAGAAAGGCGAGACCCCACCTCTCTCGGTTACGAGCTGAAGCAGACGGACCAATGCTCTCGTCCCTCACCGAGGGTCACGTTTGACTCTGGGGCCACAATGGTAGGGGAGGCAAACGCATAAGCGTGTATTCAGAACCAGTACTAATGACAATCAAAATCCACGTATCTAACTTATATTATAAGACGTTGGTTTGCCGTAAGCTGTGACGGGTGTGTAGGTGCTGGCTACTAGACCTGAAGAGTCACGGGGTAACGCCAATCGCATACACTGTGTCTCACCCTTACTTACCACATTGTAGATGATGCCGGCCGGTAGTTATGATGACACGTAAGGTAGGGGGACAGCCTGGCTAGTGGGACGATAAGTCGAACGCTATCCACTTGATGCAGTGAACACCTACTTCACAGCAACGCCTGTGTTGTCCTTGTCGGACTGGCCCTCCCTGCTGTCACCCTTGGCCGGTTCTTCGTGTCCGTTGGTGTATGAAATGGGGCCCTTGTAGTGTCGCCTTGCCCTGCAGACGTCGTTAGCCGATGGGTAACGTTGCCGGCGCGAAAAAAGAGTAACGCACCCAGAGAAGTACCAGAGTCTTTTTTTAAACGAAAAATGGCGGTGAGGGTACTGGAGGAAGTGGGGAATGGACGTACGTACAGGGATAACGCGATAACTCCAACTGTGATGACAGACGCGTAGTTCATGTTCACCGCGGTGACGGGGAAGTAGGTGGGTAACGAGAATAGGACGCAAATAAACAACGTCCAGGTGATACAGATGGCGTTACAAGTCCACCCAAGCCACCCGGCACCCATGTAAAATGGACCGGGGGTGAACTTGACATCCGGATGCTTTTCGTAAACTCGTCGCCTGTGAAGAGGCAAACTGTCCAGCGAGAGCCCCAGATCCCGAGTCACAATAAGGAAACTTACAAGAAGATGGGGATGATATAAGATAGATCGAGGGCCATAGCCGTCAGAGAGAAAACTGCATTCGCCGCGACTGGACTAGCAAAGTCCAAAAGGCCAGGAAGGATTGCGACCAGAGTGGCAATCCAGATCGCACGGATGGGGGTCCCAGTGTGTTCGTTCATCACTGCGAAGTAGCCACCGTCCGGAAGACCCCTATCGCGGCTGAAGGCATACACAGTTCTGGAATAAGCCTGGAGGGCAGTCTGGACGACGAAAAAAGCGGTTAGGCAGACGAAAGCCCAGAGGAATAGTGCTCCAGGTTTTCCGATTCTCGTGGTCATGATCTGAGTTCCAAGTTAGTGCGCTGTTGGAGAAACCTACTGAGAGGGGTGGGTTTACCTGAAGGACAGCGCTACCAGATGGGCCCGGCAGATCCTTGCTGAGTGGCTATGAGATAAGCGCTTGAGGAGCTAGGCGATGAGGTTGCTTACAAGGGGCCAGAACACAGGATAAGAACGATGTTGAAGAGCCACCCAAGGATACCGGTGCCTATGACGGCAATAAAGATAGCAGCCGGGGCTGTTGGAGGGATCTAAGTGTACGATAGAAAACTCCAGACAGTTGCGCACCAGCATATGCGGCACGCTTGACCTCCTCGCTATGAGAGATTCAGCCGAGAGAAGGCGAAATAGTCTGAAGTTCACGGTACGCACGAGATGTCTAGAATATTTGATCAGAAATTCAATGACGGGTGCGATTCGAAAATGGGCACTGACGAGCACTGGCGTCGTAATCGGTCATCGTCCATTGGACTGAGAGTAAACCAAGCAAGAAGGCAATCCCAGAGGGCCATCCACCGGTGCTGTTGATGACTCCCTCACTCCCAAACACGTAACTGGCGGAATGCATTTCGCTACGAGGAGTGGTCGCGAGAAGGACGATGATAATAACTGCCGTAAGGGTTAGGTGTGACAAATAGTTATAATTGAGGAGAACCTACTGCAGGTTGCTCCCAAGTTGACGAAAACGAAGCCAGCGGTCAACTTGGCGAGATATTTAGTAGAAAGGCAGTTCTAGAAGGAACTGTAAACGTTGAGAGGGGGAACGGTCAAAGTTCCACTGACAAGGAGACCATGGAAGAGCATGAGGCCGGCAAATAGGCCAACCGCCTTGCCAGTGGTAATGGTGAAGTCACCGTCCTGTTATGTATGGGGTGGGAATCTGAGATTTCCGAGCGATCAGATGAATACCAGGAACTAACGTTCGCGATCGAGACTGCTGCCCATATCATGTTTGCTAACCCGAATTCGGTAGAAGATACACCCGCGGCTTGACCAAGAATGTTCAACCATCCAACGACCCAGCCAACTATCGGGCGGTGTTTCCGCGGGCAGAGTTGAGCAGACGCGGTGTAGAGACCACCACAGGTAGGGAAGGCGCTGACGATTTCGGCTATACTTGAGCCTGTGAAAGACCACGGCATTGGTTTCCAAACGTGATGAGGTTGGAGCAAGGGCGTACCAAGGGTAAAACACATCGTGGCGCCAAGCAACCAGCACCAGGTGACCTGTTCAATGGGTGAAAGTCGGATGACGGCATGAGTGGACTTCGCGATCACGGGTATAACATATCCGGACAGACCGAAGATGGGCCTCCGAGTAAGAGGGGGGTGTTAAACGTCGTTGCCACACTGGAGCAGAGACCCTGGCACGCGACCTGGTGAGCTACTGTGTCTTTAGCCTCAAGCAGAGGGAGGCACCATGATGCTAAACGCAAAACTAATCTGAACGGATTTCGACCGGTTTCGTCAGAGGTGAGAGTGGAGGAGATCTGCAGAAAAATGACGACGCACAGTGGCTAGGTTAGAAAATTCCCTCTTGAAGGAGGGGACGTAGCCGAGCTCCTCTAGCTTCCTGTCATCGTCAACTGCGACTGCGACCGTTTGGTCTGGGGCAGACATGACTTGTGAGGGGTGGTAGGGGATGGTGGTGGTGGCGCACCAGGAAGAAGACCGGAGTCCACACTCGGGCGGTTAACGAATACATCGGTGGGAGATAGGGTCGGTTATGCAACAATTCACTGGGTCGGAGCACACGACAGTGGAAAGATAATCAGCCGGGTCCCGATCTTCCCACCTATTCCATCTGACCCCGTAGTAAGAGCAGGCGACCAAGTATCCATACAACCAGGTATTGTCCTATCCGCTGTGGAGGGATGCCAGTAGCCGGGGTCCGTGCTGCCCACGCCCGACAAAGCGGTTGGTCTTCTGCCGATCGGAGGAGGCCGGGCACCTCAGTCCCACCAGACTACGGGTACCACGGTGTCAAACGTACCTGGTGGCGTTGGTCCTCGTAACTCGAAGTGGTCGCAGTAAGTACGACGAGGGCGGACGGGCGACTGCAAAGTTCATGTCGGCCGCTGCAGTCCCCTTGCCCGCTGCTTATGTGATCGGCATTCCCCGGTCCATCAGCCCATCTTGGGTAGGCGGGAAACTTTGCGGGTGTATAATCCTGATCCTGACCTTCCCCGCATCTCCCTCCTCCCCCCCCTACCGCCAATATGCCAAAGGTCGTCGTTCTCGGTGCTGCCGGTAATCCTCTTCACTTTATCCACCACTACAGGCCGGCCATCTAATCAACCGATTCAGGTGGAATCGGCCAACCACTCTCCTTGCTGCTCAAGGCCAACCCCCTCGTCACCGAGGTATCCTAGCAAATCCAATAGATACCGTTCAACCCTGACGTCGCGTAAATAGCTCAGCTTGTTTGATATCGTCAACACCCCGGGTGTTGCTGCTGACCTCTCTCACATCAACACCCAGTCAAAAGTACAAGGATTCCTCCCTCCAGACGACGGTCTCAAAAACGCCTTGACCGGGGCTGACCTCGTGGTCATTCCTGCTGGCGTCCCCAGGAAACCAGGGGTAAGCGGAATTCCGACCTGGCTCTCTACCTTCACTCTGATTACTACTTACTTGTTAGATGACAAGGTTCGCACGACTACCCGTTATGACGATGACTACGCTGACATTCACCACGATTTCAGGGACGATTTGTTCAAGGTTTGACCATCCACCTCTCCCCATACTCATCGGGATGCTGACTTGCCCATTTGTAAGATCAACGCCGGTATCATCCGCGATCTTGCTACCGGCATCGCAAAGACCAGTCCCAAGGCTTTCGTCCTCGTGATTTCTAACCCGGTCAACTCCACCGTTCCAATTGTCGCCGAAGTCCTCAAGCAGCACGGTGTCTTCGACCCGAAGAGGTGCGATCGGACACACGCATTTTATCACATGGGTTATCGACTCGCCCGAACTGATCCTTATTTTAGGCTCTTTGGCGTGACCACGCTGGACGTCGTCCGCGCGTCTACTTTTGTTGCCGAGAAACTCGGGGACCTATCGTTGGCTCATTCCATTACCGTCCCTGTCATCGGTGGGCACAGCGGCGTGACCGTAAGTCTGCACGTGATCTCCTGTCTCCGTTTCGCGATCAGATCCCAATTTGTCCGCTCAGATTGTCCCCCTCTTTTCAAAATCTTCCCACCCTCTCCCTGCCGACTTCGCCCCCTCGGATCTCGAGGCTCTTACCACCCGAGTCCAGTTCGGTGGTGACGAAGTCGTCAAGGCCAAGGACGGTGCTGGATCCGCGACCCTCTCCATGGCTCACGCCGGGGCTGAGTTCGCCGCCAAGATCCTCCGTGCCATCAAAGGGGAGACCGCTATTGCCACCCCCACCTATGTCAATCTTGCCTCGGATTCTACTGGCGGAGAAGCTCTCAAGAAAGAGCTCGGAAAGGAACTCGACTACTTCTCCGCCGTCGTTGAACTTGGAGTAGGTCCCGCTCCTTCGTTCATATATGATCTGACCTGGTGACCTGTGGGGCTGTTAGCCGAGCGGTGTTTCCAAGATATTGCCTTTGGGTAATGTCACCGATTTCGAGAGGAAGCTGATCAACGCGGCTTTACCCGAGCTCACCACCAACATAGAGAAGGTATTGTTGCCTCTTTTCCTAATGAGATGCCTTGGAGACTTAGTGAAGTTGTTTTGCAGGGCGTCTCGTTCATCGCTGCCCCCAAGTTGTAACTAGCTAGATGTTGTAGAACGGCTCTCCTGTAACCGATAACTGAAGAAGTAAATACTGTAACATTCACGTGCCCCCACAATTGTGCGGTGGGTTGACGCGATCTGGTGTGATATCTTGGGAGTTCGTCCAAGGGAATAATATATTATGGGGGTGTCTAGTCGTATGTTGTTGATCGGACTGGCCCAGAAGGATTGTCACTTGTTGGACGTCTTCTTGCTCTCCACAAACAGAACGCGGGATTTTACTGGAAAACGCGTGAGGTTTCGCTAAGGAGAAGCCAGACGGAGGCGCACCTCTTGGATCGTACTTGACAGCGGACAACCTCGGACCCTGCCTCAGCCTCTGGGTGGTGTAGAAATAACCGGTCTGCGCGGTGGAAATCATCCGGACAATCATGGTCCTAAATGCTCGAGTCAGGTAGAAAACGAGATAGAGTTGTGTGGGTGCAAACCTGGCTTTCGCTTTGCCGGCCATGTCGACGTCGGAGGTGAGGTGACGCTTCGATCAACCGATCCGCGCCAAGTTGCCATTATGCCCCCTGGGGCACCCTACCGTGGCTTCATTCTTCCCTACTCTATCCGAGTAGACGAGTTCACCTGCTTACCGTCTGACTACCCCGTCGCGCCGAAACTGCACCTCTTGACCCACACCCACTCTGACCATGTCCTCGGCTTGTCTTCGAAGTCCTTTGGTCACACTGTCGTATGTTCGGAGGACGCGAAACAGATGCTCCTCCGACATGAGACGTACGATGAGAGAACCATGTTCGAGCATGGGGCGAGGGCGGAGAAAAGAAGAACGTTTAGGCACCTCAAGGTTGCCCCACTGAAAAGGAAGGATGGGACGCTTGAGCACGGGGGGAGGGATCTCCTGGTACGAACATCGCCTCGGAGAGTCACTTGGACGCAGCTGAGCTAAGGACCCTAGCGGCCAATCCCCCTTTGCACCCCTACAGAGCTTAATCTGAGGGGGGAGGATACCGTAACTATCACGGCCGTGGACGCCAACCATTGCCCTGGTGCGGTAATGTAGGGGCATGTGATTGCCGCTGTACAAGTTGTTCACAACCTTTTCCCCTTGTAGGTACCTCGTACAGGGTTCGCAGGGCTCTATCCTCCACACAGGGGACTTTCGCGCAGAACCTACTTTCCTCGAATTGGTCGCCATGGACCCGGTCTTGAGACCATTCCTCGCTCAAGGTGGAAGTCAGACTCTGGATGCCATTTATCTGGATACAGCATGTGTATGGTCGAGTTCAGAACCACCTTCAAAGGTCCGTTTCTACGCATGTATGCCAGACTCAATACATGAATTGATACATTTTCATTCCTGTAGAAAATTGCCACCGACGGCCTTCTCGACCTCATGGGCCGCTTCCCGCCAACGACGTACTTTTTCATCAATGCGTGGACATGGGGATATGAAGATATGCTCACGGCCACTGCCGCCCACTTTGGGGACAAGGTAAGGTCGCCTTTCGATGCCACACCATCCCTCTTAATCGAGCTCCCAGATCCACGTGGACCAGTATAAACACAGCGTGTATTCCCATCTTTTACACGAAGGCCTGTCGAGGATTATTACACAGGACATGTCCTCGACCAGATTCCACGCATGCGAAAGGTTTGACCGGTGTGAGGAGGTAGAAAGGTTAGGGAAGCCCGTCGTGTACGTGAACCCTGCCCCCATGGGGTCGGAAGACTGGGGTCAATACCTCGACACGACGAGAGAAAAACTTAAGTATGGGGAGGAAGTTACATCATTGGTTTGATGTTCAACTCCGTATCCGATGTCGCTTTCACTCATTATCCAAGCTTAGCTCTGCCCTTTGTGGAGACATTCACCGTTCTCGGAACTGCAAGCGTTCGTGAAGCTCTTTAGACCGCACAGGATTATTCCAAACACCCTGGACCCGGGTCTGGCCAATCTTGACTGGATAGCGATCGACAATATGTTCAGGGAATGCCTCTCCTCCCACGGCGAATCTATCGTGGAGAGCATCAGGGGAGATATCACGAAAAAAATCTCCGATGATGATACATCCCTGCGGCTGGATTCGTGGGTTGAGTTGGCAGGTGAAAAAGGAGATGCAGCGTTGAAGGATCTGGAGGGCGGTGATGAGGCCATTGGTCTGGCGGCACGGTGGACGACCCCAAACGAGTGGGGGTTGAAGAAGTTGCAGCGGATGCAAGGGTACCTTCCCGAATCAACCAGGTTTTTTTTGGAGAAGGTCATCTCCCAGGCCGAGGCACGAGTCCAAGCTCTAGCTGAGGAACGGGTTAAAGAAGAAAATCAAGCGAGTCAAGCGAGGTCGGAGCGGAGCGAGGAAACGGACGAAGACCGCTGCGACGATAGAGGGAACACAGCTCATCGAATATTTGCAGGGTCTTCGTTCATACGAGCGGAAAGGAGCCCTTCCGCCCCCGTTCAAGAGGCGAGGTTTTACACCCCAGTCTCGAGCCCGAGGGGGATCAAGAACTACCGGCAACTCCACGTTGCCTCCCCTACTCCACCCTCCAGCACCTTCAACCAGGAATACGCGGACTGGTTCGCGCCCATCACCCCAACGAAAGAGCGGCCAAACCCACTCCCAAAGACTCCAGAATTCAGGAGCAGTAAGCCTCCCCCCTCACCTAGCACCGTCGCGAGGAGAGAAAAACGGAAGGCTGAAAGGGAGGAGCGGCGGAGAACCGCCTTAAAACTTGGTCGGGCACGACCGGATTTGGTCAGCAGAGAGTTCACGGAAAAGTTCTTGACACCGACGGAGGAGGAACAACCCTGACCTACTTTCTTCTGACTAACCACGTACTGTGGCCAAATCCCTGGAGCCACAGCACTTTATTTACAACTTCTTACTCGCTTCACTCCAAGAGCAGGGCAGCAGAGTGTTTTTTTTTGTGGAGGGGCATACACTATTGGCTCGTTAATTTCACTACGAGTAGACCTGTTCGCGAGAAATGTGAGACATAATTTACGTGGTCGTTCCTGGACGAGTGCGCGCGTTTGAATGGTGTGGCACAATACAGCGCCAGGATGTCCTCAGGGGATGCTCCTCCAGAAACCCCTGCCACATGTTTGTCCCCTGCCACCAGGCTTCCCTTGGAGGTCGTCGGAATTGTCATCACCCATTTGATCTATGATACGCCCAGTCTCCACGCATGCGCCCTGACCTGTTATTCCTGGTACATTGCCGCCGTTCCCCGCCTCCATCCACACCCTTACCATTTACTCTCCTGTACAAAGCTCTGACCGGTCCAGTCCCCTCCAGCGCACGCATGCGTTTGGTTTACTTCCCCTGGTCAAGAAGCTCCGGGCTCGTGGGAGAGACAACGATCACGCTGGGCTTTCCCCCGCGCTGTTCAACCGTCATATCCTACGCCAGTTTTTTGCACTATCCAATGTCCAGGAACTCGAGATAGAGTATCTAGACATTCCCAGTTTCATGCCACAGATTCTACAGCACTTTAGAAACTTCTTACCGACCGTCCGATCTCTCTCCCTCAGAGAACCCAGAGGACCCCATCGGCAGATCATACACTTCATCGGACTTTTTCAGCACCTGCAAGACCTCAAACTTGTCTACGCTGGATTTGACAGGTGGCAGGAAACAGTGAACGACCCGACGCTCTTTCCCCCCTTCATCCCTCCGCTGCGAGGACGTTTGACAATGGCGCATTTCTCGGAGGCGGGCTTCCTGAAGGAGATGATCAACCTGTTTGGGGGAATCCGGTTTTCTCACATGAGCCTTTTCCATGTGGACGGGGTGCGACTCCTGCTGGACGCTGGCGCGGAAAAGTTGGAATGCGTGGAATTCTTCCCACTCAACCGCCAAGGTGAGCGACTTTTCCTGGGAGTCACACAAGTTCCACTCAACAGTTTCGTAGCCAGGTCCTCCCCTCGAAACTTTGACCTATCACGGAACAAGTCATTTCGAAGACTCCAGGTCCCGACGTCGTCTATTGGTCGCAGTCCCACGAGAAGTGGTATACCAAACGGGGTCGCCTTCCTCAAACACGCGCTCCCGACAATCACGTCCCCTGCGATCCTGGAGGTCATCGTCGTTTATCCGGACAATGACTTCTGTTGTGTAGACACCCTGCACTCAGATCGGCCTTATTTACGCGAGCTGTCACAAGCTGAGCGAGAGTTCGAAGTCTCATGGCACCGTAGGCGGTTTGAAGCACTACACGAGATACACAAAGTGCAGGCCTTTCGGCCAGTGTTGTGCGCGAATGTTTCCGGCTGTGTGGAGGCTTCGTACCTTGTGCGAACGCTTGAAGGGGCTGTGGCAGAGGAAAAGGCAAGGGGGTTTGAAGATTTCCTTTCTGATCCGGGACCGCTTTGACCTCACTGTAGAAACTGTTGTTGCACAGAAGAGTTGGTGGTTGCCCCCAATTTGTCAGCTGTGGTTATACTGTTGGGGTAATGGCCATCACCCACGTCCACAGAAACAGCTGCAGTAACGCAGATCGCCGATCATCAATCATCGCTGGACCGTCTTCCGAAAATTTCTGGTAAGTAATATACACCTTCCTCCCATCCCCACCGCCTCCCCAGGAAACCGTATTTGCCGGTCCTGGGTCAGGTCGGACCTTGCGGAGCTCTCTCTTGCGTGTGCGGAGGGTGATGTCGGAAAAGTTCTGGGCGAATTATGTTCGCAAATTTAAACTATAATCGAACCATAATTGGACGAAAGTTGAATAAAATCGGGATTGAAATCGCGGCTTTGATTGGAATCCATTATACTGTACCATTCCGACCAACCCGGTTGGTCATTGTCATCGGGGGGTCCGCCCGCCGGATTTTCGGTAGGTGTCATCGGTCATCAGAGGGTCCGCCGCCAGCTCAGATCGGTCATAATTTTTTTGGAGTTGTCACCCGGGATGAGTAAATTTTTCTAACAGAGTGGAGGGGAATTACCTGTCACCGTGGAGCACAGGCGGCGGGGTGTCATCGCCACCAGTGCCGCCGCCCGGAGGCAACTGTCATCGTCATTAGGCCTGCCGCCGCTTTCGCCGGCTCTAATTTTTTTTGTCATCGACCACCCTGTCGCCGGGGTGGTCGGAATGGTGCAGTAGTTCAATCGGCCAAAAATTCGGCAGAAGTCGATTTTAATACATTATAATCTTCCCAGGATTTCTCCGACAATTTGCTTCTTAGCCCCCTTCCCCCTGGATGGCCACTACCTCTCTCGAAGCATGAAATCGTATCCCTTGATACTCATGAGGGTACTGGCTTAGGCTTTTCTCTTGTCTTTTATTTTCCAACGCTGGTAAGAGATTCAAACAACCGGCGTGAGGGCAGTATCCCTTCGTGTACATTACCTCAGTCTCCGGCAATCAAACCAGCCATGCCTACAGGTTTTTCAACAGCCCACCTGTCCCTTCCGGAGGCGTTGTACCACACTCGGGTAGCCCCCCCCCCACCAATGCTCTTTGCTGCGAGCGCCATTCCATCGGCGGCGCCGATCGTTTCAGGAGAAGCATGTGTCCGTGGGTGCAATTGGAGGATTGGAAGAAGCGACACCTTTGTTATCCAGCTGCTCTTCTCGATCTGGCGTTGGACGGGATGTATTTCGCAGAAGGATCCCTCGATGGGATCGCGCTGCGCGAAACCCCATACGGCGGGCTTGCCTCTGGACCGATAATCTGAAACTTCTGGCCACTATGCTTTCCTTATTAACCGCTGGCCGTGACAGGTTCAAACCCAGCAGTCTGGAGTCGGTCGTTTTGTGGCCCATGACCAACGGACCAATGGACGCCCCCGACTTTTTTGCTCACCTCGAACTCGACGGCTGTAAAATCTTATCGTGGGACCGCTTCTTGTCACAGACCATACTTCTGACAACCCTGGATCTCTCTCTCGACAGGCCCGCTCCAACGTCCCAACTGTTCTCAATACTCATTTCAAATCCTCACCTCCAGAACCTAATGCTTCCCATAGGAATGGCCCCTCTCAATAGTGGCGGATCCTCCTTTCGAGTAGCACTTCGCCACTTGAAGCGGTCCCACCTTATCGGATGCTTATCGCATCTCTTCGGGTTTCTGTGTCGGTTGGAGTACAGGATCGAAGATTACCATGTCCGATCACACCACCTTCGGCGTTCCCCAACCATCCGATCTGGCCGCACCTACAAGACCACGTCCAACGTCACGGCGAATCTCGAAGCGGACTGATGCTTTCCCTCAGCTGCGACACTGGCACGATACTCCATTCACGACGGGCCGCCCGTGTACGAGAAGGTCCCCCCTCTACAGCAACCTCTCTTTCGATTGACTCTTCCTACTGGGAAGGCAGATGACCACGGTTGGAGTCCCCTCACGGCCCTCCTGTTTCATCGAGTATCAGCTGGCAATCCGATTGCTTCACTCACAATTATCGATTCCCCTTATCTGTCGGGAGGTTGTGGAGGGCACAGGTGGTGTGGTTTGGGAGGTTGTGGTTCATCCGGAGCACTTGCGCTGCCCTTTTGGTCGTTGTTGAGGATCCAAGCAGGCGTTGTGATCACGGGAGGGAAGGTATTTTACCCGTTGGTTACGTGTGTAATTAAGAAGGTGGCTGTTAGATCACTCATCCTACCCATCGCCTGAGGTTGGTGACAAACAGAGGGTCTATTTACGGTGTTAGGATTATAGGATGTGCCGAAAACCAATCTTGCGCCAGGAAAAAAAACCGCCGTACCAGATAAAAAAGTGGCTTTGTATTTTACAATAGAAATGGGCCACAACCCAACCGAGGAGTTAAAACCCTGCGTCGCAAAACAGTCACCGGGGAGAGGTCGGTAAGGAATTCCGATCTCCCGTCCAGAACGTTGCGATTCGAGGGGGTAGATTCTGCCACTAACAAGATGGTGAAAAGGGACGGAACGAGACAATGGGTACTACAAGGGAATAAGGCCAACGGGGACCGTTATGAGATAGAGGAAGCGTTTCGCGACCCCAAGCTATGAGGTCTGGGGAGGGAATAGGTTGGAAGCGGCGGCGGTATTCCTGGCACAACGCAGAATGTCAGCGGTGGGTCAGAGGGTGGACGGTGACAGATGTGTAGTACCGTGCATACCGGCGCCCTTCTCCGCCTGTTTTCCAAAGCCAACACCAGACGAACCACTGGGGCCCGGCGCCGCTCCAGGGACCGAATCATCCAAAGTAGGAGCAGGTTTCCTGCGAGTAAACGACGGTAGGAAAACCAGGGAATCTGATTCCCACATCCCACCGGAACGGATCGTTTTGGCCGCGACGCCCAGGATGAGCCCAATGACGATATTGAGACATCCGATCGAGAAGAGGAGAAAACCAGAGCCGAGGGCGAACTGGCGGACGTGGTGGGAGAGGACCGTTCCTCCGATTAGACATTGGAAGACACCTAGGGGACCTAGCCCAAATTCTGGGCCAACGACGGGGAAAAATCTGTCGAAGAGCTGTGGGAACCAGTCCATTTCGGAGAAGGCGAGTATGGTGACTTGAGCGATGATGAATAACCGGTTGATTACAGCCCAAGCGATCCCTCCTTTTTGGCCTGGGACGGTGCTGTTCCTGGACAGAGGGGTCAGCGAACTCGTACACAGCATGTATACGAGCGATACGCAACTTGATGTAATCACACCCCGCAAGTACACTCTGGATGGATTCGCCAGGTTGTTTTAACTCCTTGCGAAACTTCCTGATAGAGACGATGTCCGTCGCCATCACATAGAAGCTACCGGCAAACACTAGGATGAAGGAGACGACGCTGATGAACCGTACAACATTAAGACCGTAGAAAAGGACTGGTTGAAAGGTCCCGGCGTTCGTTAGCAAGAAATTCAGAGATTTTTGGGGGTGTTGTTTTGTGACTGACAAGTGCGAGCCATCTGGGGGATGTTTGGCTAGGAACAGAAGGAGGTGGGAGAGAGCAAAATGCGTTTCCCACCAAAGGGCATAGCCATAAGTCTAGAATTGAATACATGCTGGCACTGGGCGCTGGACGGAGATTGATCGAAAGACCCATAAGCACACGGGAGGGAGTTGAGCGGTGTCAGTGATACTGGCACCCTGACTGAGTCCGAAAATCATCCCAATCGTGACTTTGTGCTTGGTGAAAATATTTATCAGGTTGGAGTGTAACGCAGAACTCTAAAATAACAACGATCAGAGTTCGTCGTGAATCTTGGTCGTCTCCTTCTCCGGCTGGGCGCTCGACGTCCCTGTGCCTGACGGAGTTCCCGCATCCGGCCCCCTCTTTGATGGCACCTTCTTCTTCCACAACCTCTGCAGGTGGTTCTCTAGCGTCTTCGCCCTCGCCCTCATCTCGCTCGTCAGAATAACGGGATCTTGGTCCATCGGAACTTGTCGTTGTTTCGCTACCCACTCAGCTAGCCAGGCCTCGTGTTCCTTCAACGTCTTCTCGAGCGCGTCGATCTCGGTTTGGGTGTAACGGGCCGGGGGTCCACCCTCAGCCTCAGCGGTAAGGTTCTGCTTCGCTTCGGTGATGAACAGCCGTGAAGACCAGTTCCACATTTGAGAGTTGTTGAGGGCTTTGGGGAACTCTTCGATTTCCTTGTACCTGTGAGCGATTGGACGCTCGAGACTCCTAAACGTCGCAATCGAACGATGAATGAACGATACCGCAAAAAACCACAACAGATACGTACTCGAGGTCTGAAATCTTATCCAGGAAGTGAGGCGTATCGGCATCATCAGCCCCATCCTGCATCCATGCGAGGGTATCCTCGAGTTTCTTACGGATCGTGGACCTCTCCCCGGGTTGGGAGCACTTCCTGAATGGGGTCTCCGATTCATCGCCGAGGAGGTCGCGGAGTTTGTACAAGTAGCTCTCGAGTCCGTTCCTTGCTTCCTCCTTGCGGCGTTTTGAACCCTCGATGCTGTCAATCTCGCGCAACCTGTTGGGAAGGTGTCAGCAAAGGTTCGTGAACACGGGTAGGGAATACTTTACCTGTCACGGGCGAGTCGCTTCTCTGCAGCGGTCATGGGGGGCGTGGAACCGAATTCGAAATCAATCGTTAACGGAATCGTGACTTCGAGACCTGGTAACTTGGAAGGATCTCCCGATGTAGCTATCTCATCTGCGAGAACGGTAGGTTCCGAGTCAGTGTCAGTTGAAGTGGAAGAGGGAGGGTCGCTAGGGCTGCCACCGAAGAGACCTTTGATTTTATCTATGAACCACCAGTCAGCCGGAGATTCTGAACGTTATTTCATCCCATTCCTCACCTTTGATGGACTCCTGCTTGACCTCGCCGACAGCGATGGCGTCAGAGATGGAAACAAAACCGGGCTCGGAGAGGGTGATAGTGGTCTTGATCACAGGCTCGACGACTCCCTTCTCAGTCAAGTTGGCGATAGCTTCAGGAACACCGCTAATTTTTGCCTCAAAGATACCCTGAGGGTGATCACTGGATGGGGGAGTCCCGTCAACGGAGAGACAATAACCCGAACCATCGGTACGCACATGAAGGGCATCTTCTTGTAAAACAACCTAATCGAGAAATCGTTCTTCCTCTTGAAGGTCAACGTCTTCTTGCTTCCTGTTTTGGAGCCGGGAGGGAAGATCGTGGAGGTGATGGTCTTGGAGGACCCCCCTTCCTTAGGTTCGGTGGGGTAAGACGCCTGGATGTCGTACATGTACACGTCCGAGACCTTGATATCCTTGGTCTTGAACTGGCGGCTGAGACTAGCACCGTGAAGGCCAGCGCCGAGGACGGCGGCTTCATCTGCATTCACATTAACCGCAACCTTGCTTTCTCCAACAGTGGTCTTCACGGCATGTTGAATCATAGGCGTTCGGGAGGCGCCGCCGGTGAGGATAACAGACGTGACATTCTCCTATATAGAGAGATGAGTTGGCGAGT
>Ga0307516_10005568_pt1 | contig 15008 bp, 21 predicted proteins | sample 19_EM_MG_FD_203310 | JGI IMG/M metagenome (GOLD analysis project Ga0307516, IMG submission 203310) | Populus trichocarpa ectomycorrhiza microbial communities from riparian zone in the Pacific Northwest, United States - 19_EM | ecosystem: Host-associated > Plants > Roots > Unclassified | place...
CCGTTCCATTCGCGTTCCCGTTCCCGTTCCCCCCCCCCGCTTCCGCTCCCGCTCTCGCTGGAGTCACCAGAACTCACTCGAGTACCTTGGAGAACCGCCGCCGTTACAGGGGAGTCCCATAATCCACTGGGCGGCTGAGTTGTAGGTGGTGTGTAAGGTTGCAGTGATCATCGGGGTGCCCGTCCACCATGCTGGTGATGCCCAGAACATTGTGGGGAGGATCGCTGTCATTGCCAGGTGGTGGGCGACATGCGCAGGGATGCCCCGTGAGCAGTGTCATAGGAAGTTGAGGCTGCTGAGGGCCCGGTTGCCCTTGGCTGCCACCATGGTGGCATGGTGTAGAAAGCTGATTGATTCATCAATGTGCACTCCTAGGTACTTGATTTGTCGTGTGGCCGCAATGGTGTTGTTGATTCTGAGGGGAGGATGTGTGCTAAGGCTCCTATTCTTATCTTTGCTGGTGAGAGGGAGGTAGTAGAGCAGTTCAGTCTTGGGTGGTGCGAAGGTTAGTCCGAGGTGGACTCCCCTGCTGAGGTGTTCTTCAGTTCTTTCTTCGAGGAGTGTGTTGGCTCTGGCAATTGTCGCTGACATTTGGACCATGCATATGTCATCTACGTAGGATGTGTCGATTGCATCGTGGGATTATTGGCTCTTTTCCAGCATGGCATTGCTGTAGATGAGGAACAGGGCTGGGGATACTGGGGATCCTTGGGGGCAGCCCACACCTGTATGGTTGGGGCTGTTCTGATTGTTGGTCAAAGCCGAAGGCGATTTTCCGGTCAGTGTTGAAGTGGGTAACCCACTCCGTCAGGTACTGGGGCATGCGTCGTTGTTGCATAACCTCCCAGAGTGTTGCTGGGTGGACTTGGTTGAAGGCACCCTCGATGTCGTGGGTGAGGATGGCCGGTTGTGGTGGGGTTTTGTTTGCTGCTTTCTTCTGGCTGATTGCCCTAGCGATAGGGGTGATTGTTCTGAGTAGGGCGTTGATTGCTGAGTTTTCTGCCTGGGCCCCCATCTGTCAGGGGTGTGTGGCACCACAGGGGAGGGCGGCCTGGGAGAGCAGCTTGGCGACGATAGATTCGAGGAGTTTTCCAAAGCATCATTGGAGAGAGATGGGGCGGTAGGGCTTGGGGTTGGAGTATGTTTTCTTGCCAGGTTTGGGAATGACCACACAGTTTGCCATTTTCCATTCTGGTGGATGGGTGCCCCAGGTGAGGCAGACTGTGAACAGTTGCAGGAGGAGGTGAGGGGCCGCCGTATTGAAGTGGTGTAGGGTGGTGTATGAGATGTCGTCTGGGCCAAGTGAGGTTCCATACTTCAGGTCTACAATCGCCAGATATGTCTCTTGTAGTGTGACTGGCTTTGTGTGGTGGCGGATGTCCTTTGTGGAGGTGAGGAGGCCAGGGGGGAGTCGTGTTCATGGGGTTGTGTTGACTGTGGGGAAGAGTGCATTGCGTAGCGCATCGCATTTGCCCTTAAAGGTTGTTTGCCCGTTGAGGGGGGGGATTGGTTTATGGTGTGTGTTGTGGTGGTAGATCGTTTCCAGATGGACTTGGATGATATGGCTTGGAGCTGTTGGATTCAGTACACTGTTTTAGCGTTGCATACCATCGTCAACCATTTGTGCTATTTGTATTGTCTGTCATTCCGGTTGGTGTCGTTGGGTTCTCGGCAGGCTCCTCTCTCTTCCTGTTTGACTGCTCTTTTTGCCAGTGTCAAGTTTTGGTTCCACCATGGTGCTTTCTGTTTCTGTGGATCTTTCATGGGGATGGCTTGGTTGGTTGCTTTGTGGATGAGATGGGTAATGTTGGTGATGGTGCAGAGGGTATCCTCGGTTCCCTGGAGGTTTGAGAGGTCCATCCGGGCAGCCTGTATGTGGGAGGTGAAGCTTCCCCAGTCGGCCTTGCGCCAGCAGCGTTGGGCCTTCTGTGGTGCTGCGTTTGAGGGTAGGGAGTGGGTGGCGGTGAGGGAGCTATGGTCCGAGGTGGTGTCGTGATCGATTGCCAGGGTGAGGACCAGCTGTGTCATCCTGCCCCTGGAGAGGCATAGGTCAATGGTGGAGGGTTGCCCCCCGTTTCGGGGGTGGTGGGTGGGGGTGGCTATTTTGTTGTGGAGGTGGAAGTTGTTTTCCGTGAGACAGTTGGCGATGGTGTGGCTGGCCGGGAAGCTGCATGCTGATGGCGGCAGTGGGTCCTGCCACCACGTGTGGTGGGCATTGAGGTCCCCCATCAGAAGGCAGTCTGTCGGTAGGTTGATGGTCAGGAGGATGGCCGCTACTGGGTCCGGTTGTCCAGGGGAGTATAGTTTATATAGGGTGAATGAGGTGGTATGTTGTTGTTGGAGGGATGTGATGGTGGTGCCCAGGAAGGAGTCCTGGGCTGTAAAGGTGGTGGTAGAACTGAGCCCAGTCACGCGGCGTACGTATGTCGTACATCTGGGCTGTGTTGGTGTTGGGGTGAAAATGTCGAAGTTTGGCATAGTGGGAGGGTTTCCATATCTATCACACCATGGTTCTTGAAGGAGGCAGATAAGGTTTTCGGGTTTTCGTGCGAACTCTTGCAAAGCTGAAATTGTAGTCGCTTGGCTCCTCGCACAGTTCAGCAGCTGTACAGACCCAACGGTGTGAGAGGGCATTTTATTCGGTCATTCCTGCCATGGGGGCGTCTCCCGGGGTGGTCGTGGCCATCGTATTCATGTTGTTGTTGAAGGATAGCATCTTGATACATGTGGGGCAGTTGGGGTCGCTGGCCTTGTGGGGTGTGTCGCAATTGGGACCACAGATTGGTGGGTGGGTGCAGGTGGGGTCTCTCTTGCAGGCCGGGATGGTGTATGGGTGATCTTTCATTTCGTGGGCATCCACACAGACGGCGTAGCGGGACGGATTTGTGCACAGGGCGGCGGGGTGCTCGTAGCACTGGCAGTTCCGACACTGGGTGCTTCTTCCGTGTGAGATGTGGATGTCAGGTTGGCATTCGCGGTTGCAGATGGTAAGGTAGTGTCGTCCAATGTCAGCCTTCTTGGTGCTACCGCTGGGGGTCATGACTATCGTCGAGGTTGCTTTTTGTTCGCGTCGGTCTGCTGGGGTGAGCCAGTGTGGTGTCTGGCATTGGATCAGCTGGGGGTAGTTGGTGGCGATCCTGTCGGAGATATCGGGCAGGGAGAGGTGGGTCGGGACTCCGTGGAGTAGGAACTGGCTGAAGCGCTTCCCGATTTCGACCATCTCACATAGCAGGAGAGGGCATCGGCGATGATCGTCGTGTAGTCTTCATAGATGATGTTGTTTTGGGTGTTGGTAGTGGTGAAGATGATGGATCCGCGTATGGTTACCCAGGTGTGGAGGAAGGGGTGGGCCGTTACGTCCTGGTTGTCAACCAGGGCTTTGTTGACTCGGTGGAGAGCTACGTCCACGATGACTTGGCGGGCGATATAGTCTCGTTCGACATGAGTGGCAACTTCAGTAGGGAACACGGCTGGGAAATGGCACCTGACCACAGGCTCGGCTTGTGGGTACATGGTCGGGATAAGCTTGGGTGTGGCGGACTTCCTTTCTTGGGTTTTCTTCTTCAAGTTCTCCCATCCTTCAATGTTGGTGGCATATGTGGCATGTTCGGTTGGTGGATGTGGTTGGGCGGTGGGTGTTTTGGCGGCATCTGCGTATGTGCGGGTGATGGTGCCATTGTTGGTCGGCGGGTTGTTGGCGTTGTATTTGTTCTCGGTAGCTCCCTTCCCCTTTCTCTTTCTCTCTTTCTTTGGGTTGGGGCCGATGTTGCTTGGCACCCCAGGTGGCTTGGCGGTGGCGGCAGGGCCCTGTGCGGCCAAGAGGAGTTGTTGTTGCATTTGGGTGACTCGGGTTCCCAGTGTGGCGATTTGCTTGGTCCGGCTGTTTGTGGCCTTTTGAAAGGTGGTGTTGTTTTTGGCGAAGAGCTCAGAGATCTCGGCGCTAATGGTTCTGGCAAATTGGTCTAGAAGGTTGCTGGTGATAATTTCGATGTCGGCATGGAGTGCGGTGTACTCTGGGCTGAGTGGGGCTGCCATCTGGGGGGCAGTGCTGGTGGACTCGTCCATGTCTCCACCAATCGCCTGCGTTGCAGCGACGTGTTCGGTGTGTTGGAAGTCCATAGCGTTGTTGTTGTCTTCTTCCCTTCCTTCATCTTCAGAGTGGTTGGAGTCAGAGTCAGAGTCAGAGTCGGTGTCATTTTCCTCGCGCGCTTGCTTTGCAGGGGAGGGTGACCATCAGGCCACAACCGTAGGAGGTTGAAGGTTGTGTCGGGAGGGGTGCTGCTGGGAGCGGGCTCTTGGGGTGCTGTGCGCAGAGATTTCGGTGGTGGCTGGGGTGTTCGGGCGGAGGAAGGCATTGCGGGATCATTGACCGCGGTTGTTGCTGGACATGAAGCCTTTTAGCGAGGTGGTGTTAGTTTGGCAACGCGAGCCAAAATCACGAAAAGCAGGTGGCAACAGGAGGGAAAATTCCCAGGAGGGTTTCGGAGGGGTGCGGCCTCTAGTTAATTAACTATTGGCCGGCTCCTGAGGTGGCTTTCCAGGGTTGTTGAAAACATAATTGGAAAAGAAGATTTTTGGGGTCGCGAAAACAGTGAAGTTTTGGGGGGTGCGGTGAGGAAAATATTCTATTTCGATCAAATGCTCGTTGACACTACAGGTCTTATACGCTCCTCCTTGCCGTACCACCCCCATGGGGCTCCCATCTTTCTGATAAACGTTCCCCTCCTCCTGCTAGCCTACGAACAGTCCCTCTGGGCTTGGACCACCCTCTCAGTACCCATCTAGCTATGACAGAAAGCACAAGGTATACAGGTCCGGGCTCGCCTTCTAGTCATCTCAAAAGGAAGAAGTGGTGCCAAGGAAAAACAACAACCCAAGGAAAAAGGAAAAGGTGTGTGGTCGCGCATGCCAGAGCCCGCGACCGTGTGGTCGGTTAGTTTCGCATGCCGAAGCCCACGACCGTGTGGTTTGGTGGTGACTAGGCCGCGGCCGTCAGTCACCGGGTGGTGATGTTTTTGGCATTCGGATGTGCCGGGGCACTCGATTGCCAGTGGTGTTTGGGGTAGTGTGGGCTGTGGCCAACAGCTGCTGGGTGGTGGTGGGCCGTCAGGAGCAAACGCGGGTGTATGCAGCCATCGTGGGATGGGTTGGTTTGGGTCGTTGGCAGTATACGCCAGGCATACGACTGCCGATGGGTTAGGTGGATGCGCGAGCCAAAGCCCACGACCACTGGGCATCATGGTGGTGGTTTACGCAAGCCGAAACTAGCGGCTGCCAGGTGGTGGTGGGCCGGTAGTTGTGTGTGTGGGAACGCTAAGCCACCGGGAGGGGTTGTGGTTGGTAGCTGGCAGCCAGGACAGGGGTCCTGCTGTAGATGAGGTGTGGGTGGGTGTGGGCTTGGCTGACTTTTCAGGGTCAAAGCCATACCCCCGAGGTTCTTGAGGAGGGGTCTGGTCGCACCGACGCAAAAGACATGACCAGAGAGAAGTTGTCGTTTTTTGTCACGTAAGCACGACAGAAAAAGAAAGAGTTGGATCTGTCATGATGGTGCAACCTAGGAAGTGTTGTAGATGCCCTCGGCCATCAGAGGTAGACTCTGATGGCCGTGGGGAGAAGTTGTTGTTGTTCCGCCCGCAGAAGGTTGGAGGTGTTGGAGTGGATAATAGATTGTGTGGAGAAGAATCTCCAGAAAGCTACTGTGCTCCTTTATACTTTTCCCATCCCTCTGTGCAATCACAGCTTGCCCGCAAGACTGACACAGTTCCTCTGTCTACCATCATGACTCAATCGCCGCTTCCAAGGAAAAACACATGATCGCACTTGGCCACCGCGTGGCCAACACTCTACTCGTGGCAACAGGAGAAAAGACACGCAAGCAGTAAGGGACAGAGAAAGAAAACGCAAGCATAACCAAAGGGAAACAACATACGTAACGATGACAGGAGAAAGGACGCGCAAGCAATATAACACAGACAAGCAGGGGAAAGGATGCACAAGTATACTCAAACGGAAACAAAGGAGAAGGATCTAGACCGGCTGGAGGTCGGGTTTGAGGGATATCACTACCAGAGCGATATGATCGAGCAAGGCACCTAGGCACTGAGGATGACCACGGCTGTGGCAGCGGAGACAAGGCCACGCCATAGAATGGCAAGGGTGACAGCGGACCCGGCAGCGGCGCTTACGAGCCTGTCGCATGAGATTCGTGACACATACCCAATAACTCTGGCTTCTGGGTCGAGGGTTATTGTAACACTCGGGTGTTTCACCAATGGCACAATCGCCCAGGTGGTCACCAACAGTCTATCACCCTTGAGCGGGCAACACTTGTATGATGGCAGCAGAGCGACTGTGTAGTTCCGAAGGATTCGCACAGGAGCGGATGGGAAAATTCACTAATAGATTCGTGTTCGAAATATCACCAGAGAGTTGATCCCAGAAACAATGTAATATTGTTAAGGCTCAACTTCTGACTGATCGTTGCTGATGCCTCTCTATGTAGGAAACTGCCGCTCTTTAAATGTCGCGCCAACTCTTTGGCCGTCCGCCCTCGGGCTGACTTGGGAAGCACAATACCTAGTATTACGCAGCAGTGCCTCTCCTCGTCTGAGGGAGATAGGGTTGATTGGGACCTGGCACTGATTGATAGGTATGGACCCAGAAGATCTTCGATCCGAGTGCTTGCGAACAATCTTCATTTGCACCCCCTTGTAGGCGTCGTCACCCTTGTGCTCCTGATCGCAGCCATTACTGGCTAAATGCTTCTCAGGTGCATTCGGGGTCGGAATCTATGAGTCTAGATGCTTCCAGGAATGTCTGGTGACGTCAGTACAAGTGCCCCAGCAATCGCAGTTAACTGAAGAGTACGTCTCTGTAACTTAACAAGTTAAGGTCTGATATTCTTCAAACAACTGACAGATGGTCTGGCTCCCCTCATATACCCACCGGACCCGTTCCGCCTCGCGTGTCCTGCACGACCGTTTGTGAGTTATATTGTACACAGAAAATGTTGACATTTTTGCTGGTATATGGCAACTAGTAGCTTTTAGTATGGGTCTCGCGGAGGATAACCTTGACACCTCCCAGGGATGTGACCAGACCCCCGCCTGAGGCTGCCACTCATCCTCTTTCCCTTTGGTAACCTTAAGTTACCACCTGGCTGCTGTTGGGTCGGTAATACTCCTCTCTTTCAGAGCTTGCCCCAGCCCGTAACTTTCACTCATGAAATCTCTCACTCGGCCTCAATCCTCAGATTGAGTCCGGCTAGTCATACTAATTGCATGTCTTGGGGTGTCACCAGCGCACTGAGTGTAATACTACCCCCTCCGTCACAAGGGTTCATCCTCGGACGAAAGTTCATCAACCCTGACAGTTATTCCCTCCTTGTTAAAAACTAAAAAACCTAACATGTAGGAAAAAAAGGAAAACCTCCTCGCAGATAAAACCAAAAAACCTTTAACCAAGGAAAACACCATTATCCACTACATCACACCATGTCCTCGATGTCTTGTCAGCCATTAAAATCCTGGATCCCCTTATAGCTTCAACAGGAAAAGGTACTAACTCAACCTCACAGTCTGACCCTTGGATCCTTCGCCGTGTTGGGGTGCTTCCCGTGGTTTTGTTTTTTGTTTTATCATACTCGCATGAAGCCTATCTAGACTATGGCGGCGTACATTTTTTGACCGTTTCCCCACCGCTGTCTGCACGATGGCGGTACGTTGCAAGCTTTCCTTTGCCATCCACCCAGGCCTGTCCCAAGAAGATAGAAGGCGACCCAATGAAATGACAAAAGAGAGACAGGAAGGAAACACACTGCATTGTCACTCCTCTTCCGCAGATGCCAGGAAGGCGGGCGTGGGGAGGAACAGGGGTTCCTTGACCTCGGCACCCAGCCTCTCAGTTTCTGCTTCCCTCTCCTCCTCTCGTTCTCTTCTCTCCCGAACTTTTCACTCTGACGCCTCACTCTGCACGTCCTCCTCAACCGGGGCAGAAGCCAACCTCCCTACATCCGTGGTGGATAGGAAGTCCAGCACCGTCCTGCTGCACCTGACGTCGGCAAGCAGGTCCCGGATCAGAAACCGGCTCCTCCCTCTCCCCATCTCCTTCCACACCTCCTTCCACAGCACCTTCTGCTGTTCCTTCCCTTGTCCGCAGTTTTTGAAGACGTGCTCACTTGTCTGCTCCTTGCACCTACACCACTGGTACTGCGCTAAAGTTGGGTTCTCCATCCATTCTAAGTACTGCCCGGTAAGGCAGTGCCCGATCTTGATCTGGTAAAACCTTGCCATGACCCTCTAGTTACTTCCGGCCACTGTCTTGTCAGGCTGCTACGTTCATGGCATTCTGTATTTCTTAGCGGAGATTCGTTTCCCAGCCCACTGGCTGGCCTCGTTCCATTTCTTCGTTGAGATCTCACGCTTGATGTGTGCAAGAGACCTGGGGAGTGGCACCGGGCGCGCTCCTCCCTGTAACCACTCCACCCCTCCTGCTTCCGGTTTTTCTGCTGCGATCTTTTCCCACTCGTCGGCCTTTTTGTTGCCTGGAACGCCCTTATGGGTGGGGCACCACCGGATCTCGATGGTGATACCCAGCCTAGCTATTCGCAGCTTTGTGATGTGTCGTCTTGCCAGGATTGCATACTTCTGGCCTGGGCCAGGCTCCTCTGATGCCATCCGCCTAATGGCAGCTTGGGCATCAGTGAAAATTGTGACCCGTTTCGGCACCGTCTGGCGCTTTACCGCCTCCTCGAGGGCTCTTGCCAGTGCTGCGCATTCTGCATCGTAGGCTTATTGGTTGTATCCCATGTGGTTCTTGATACCCACCCAAGATTGTCCATTCAGCCATGCAACAGCATATCCGGTTGCTCCACTGTCGAGTCGCGACCCACCAGTAAACATGGTGAGTCCTGGTTTGATCCGCTCCGCCTCTGCCTTGGCTGTCTTCTCGTCTGCCTGGATTGTCTCAGCATCTAGCGCTTCTGGTTCCTCGAGTAGGACTGTCATCTCTGTACTGCCTCGATGCGCCAGTGCGTTCTTCAGCCTTCCCCCAATTCCCAACCTTGCTCCCACCACCTCTCTGGCCTGATCGCCATCGGGCAGACTGAGTAGCCGTAGGCCGAAGCGTTGTTGCTGATTCTCAAGTTGTGCTGTTACCAGTCTAAGCTCTGACTCCATCGCTAGTGCTCTGCAGTTGGTTGTTCGGAAGCATCCTGTGACTGCCCGGGCCTGCTTGTTCACCTCTTTCTGTAGCTCTTTGGCTCTTCCTATGGTGCTGTCCACCCTGTCGCCCTTCTACCATTGTTCCGACCCGAACATGGCAACTGACTGGATGCACGCTGTCATGACCTTGCGGCAGTTGGCTGGCAAGAGACCCATCTGTCCAGTAAGCCAGCAAAGCTGTTCCATGGCCTTGTTTCCCTCTTTTAGCCTAACTGCGTGAAGTTCCTTAAGCGTGAGCTGGGAGTCTAGCCAGACTCCTAGCCAACAGGTTGCTTCGGAGTTAAAGGGGATGTCGCTGGTCCCCACATGGATGGCGGCAGTCGGAGCGCCCTTCTTTTTCTGGAAGAGCAAACCTTCCGTTTTTCCCTGGTCGAACGCCACTCCATTATCCTTTGCCCAGTCTAGGGACACGGCTTCTGCTTCCGCCAGCTTTGCCGCCACCTCCTCCTCATTCTCTGCTTTCACCCACCATCCAATGTCATCTGCAAATGATAGGCCCTGGACATCCGGTACTGCACTCTCCACCTCGTCGAACATACCGGTCAGGTAGGTGACAAACAGAATAGGGGCCACTGGTGACCCCTGTGGGATTCCGGTGTCGATCGGGCTGATGTCCCCGGCCTCACCATCCACCACGAGTTTGACCTTGCGGCCTATCATGAAGTTGTGCGTCCATCAGATGAGGTCCAGCTCCAGCTCCAGTGCTTCCATGCGCTTGCCAAGGAGCACCTTGTTGATATTGTTAAACGCTGACTTGACATCCATGAATAACGCTCCCGCTATCTTGTTTTCTCCCCACGCCTGCTGGGTTCGGTTCATGAGCACTGCGACTGCATCGATGCATGACCTTCGCTTGCGGCAGCCGTACTGTCCTTCGTGCAGCCCCTTCTTTCATTCCAGGTGGTCGGCGATGAGGTGGCCCGCCATCCGTTCCACTAGCTTGCTGATGACATCCAAGAGGCAGATCACCCGATAGGTCCGTACCTTCGAGTAGTCGGGCTTTCCGGGCTTTGGAATAACGATTCCTTTGGCTGTTTTCCAGAGTTCAGGGTGATGGCCCAGCCGGATGCAGGCTCTGACTAGCTGTACGATCCGCTGTCAGTCCGATTCCCAGAAGACTTTGAGGATGCCCACCGAGATATGGTCATCTCCCGGGGCTGCCGAATTGGCCGCCTTTCCGAGTAGCTCCCCCACCACTTCTTCGTTAACCTGTTCAAAGGCTCTTCCCCCTTCCTTTGGCGTGTAGTTGCTCAGTGGTGCCTTGGGGAAGTGGGCAGCTAGCGGGGCTTTCTCTCACTCGTAACACCCTTCTGCAATGTTGCCATCCTCATCAACCAGAGCCCGTCCAGCCTTGTCGATTCTGGGCGTCATGTACTGCGTCGCTGTCCATACATCATTTCCTTTGCCCTCTTGTAGGAACCGGTTCCAGCACTCCCGCTTGGCCCCACCGGATAGCTCACCGGAAGTTGCGTCTTGCTTCTTTGAAGTGGCTGATGCCAGCTGGGTGGTGTCTGAATTCTCTCCTGGCTCTTCCCAGCTCATGCTGCAGCTGCTTGACGTCCTCCGACCACCAACACTTTGACCTTGAGCACCACCTCTTCTTCTTTGCCAGCTGATCCAGTGTTCCTATCATCGCCTCTTACAATCCAGCCGCTGCTTTGTCCACCTCTTCCACTGCACTGTCTTTGTTGTGGAGCGGGGTCCAGCTGGCTGCCCGTAGGTAAACCTCCCTCACTTCCACCCTCTTTCTCTCCGCTACCTCCCGTGCTTCTCCAGTTTTGCCCCCTGTTGTCCACCCGCTGATATCCCACCCAGTAGTATCCTTCCTGACTCCTCCTACTGCCCCTTGCCCAAGCACCTTCCAGACAATGACCTCAGGGTCTGATCCGGTGGTGTCTTTCTCCCCGGCGATGCTCCAATTTAGTTCCATGTTTGGTGAGGACAAGGTTAGATCGATAATGGAGTGATTGGGGCCGCCCAGCCTTGTTGCTTCTTCAGTGTTCCACACCACTAATACCTCCTCTTCGATGAGCTTTTCCCAGAAGACGGCGTTCTTCCATCCTGTCACTCTCCCGTTCTACACTGTACTGTGGGCGTTCATATCCCCAGCAATTATCACTCGGGCTGACTTGGCAATAGCGCCCCAGTCGGCGCTTTGCGCTGGTCTTCCCCCATCTCTGCATTGGTTGTACACATCGGCAATGGTGATCGTCGGCATGTCCGGTGGTGTGACCTCGATTACCTGCACGTGATTTCTGCTGTTCCTTGTCATATCCTTCATTTCAGTCACCCTGCAATGTGATGCCCGGTTGACTGCTATCCAGCACTTTGCTGGCTCACCTTCTTCCCACCTTATAAACATGAAACTGGGGTGCGATCTGGTACTGTCTTTCTCCCTCTCTCCTCTCGACTCTTGTATCAGAACAAGGTCCGCTCCCATTCTGACCGCTGACTCCAACACCGCCTCCATGACCTGGCCCCCCCTAGCGCAGTTATGCTGCAGCTCTAGCAGCTTTCGTGTTTCTGGTGGGTTCACCATCAGACGGCTATGGGTGGGACAGTGCCACTTGGTTCCATTCCAGTTACCGTTACCTCCATTGGGTCTTCAGTCCAGTCTGGAGAAGTCTCCACATGCGCGCCTCCTGGGACCCAGTTCAGCAAGGCCGGTCCGCCAGTGCTGGGAGCTGCACTTAGCCGTGCTGGCTGGCCGATGCCCCAGGCCACAGCCGGGTGCAGTGTAGAAGCGCGTCTGCCTCGGATGATCTCGATAGCGGCGCGCTTTGTCCGGCACCTGGCATTCCGGGTGGGGTGCCCTCCCCCGCAGTTGGGGCACTTCATCTCCGTGTGGGGGCACACCTTTCCGACCTTCCCACAGGCTGCCACCTCGCACCAGTGCTCCTCAGTCCTGTGGGTGCCAGTGCAGATAGCGCACGTTGCGGTGGCCCGCTGGCACCGGAACTCTGAATGGCCCCACTGTCCGCACATGTGGCACAGGGTGTCCGCCTTATCGGGAATGTAGGGGAGGGCGCGGAACTTGTTGCCTGCCACCCACATCTTCACCAACAGCTTCTGGGCTGCCACCTTGCCCGGCACCTTGAAGACCACAGATGCCAAATTCTTTGGGAGGCGGCCGGCTTGGTAGTGCCGCTCAATGGTGCTGACTGACCGCATCCACTTCATTGAGAGCGGGGGGACTACAACTCCTGGGTTTTCCGCCTCGATCTGCTCCCTGAGATCTGCCAGCCCGCTAGGGTGGCGGTACCGGTCGTATGGCACCAATATTTTCAACTCCGCCCACGTCTCATTGGCAATGACATTGATGATCGTCCTGTCGGCTTTTCTGGCCGCCTCTAAGATCTCCTTCTTGAAGTACAGCAGTATCGCCGCTGACGCCCCAAAGCGGGCGGTTGTCGATAGTCTCCCCTGCAACGTGATCCTGAAAGCTTCAGTCCGGACATGGGCTGGTGCCACCCTGCTCAGCGCAATGTTGACGAAAGCTGCAGCACTTGCTGCCACCACTGTGTCGATCTGCGGTGCACCTGCTGCTCTCGCGAAGACAATTCCTCGCTTGTCGCGCGGAATCGAGTGCTTGATCCGTTCCAACCCTGTTGGTTCCCACTCTGCCTTTCCGTTTTGGCCCCTCCGCTTGTTGTCCGCCTGTGGCAGGGCCGCTGCTACGGCTGCCCTCTGCGCCCAACTGGTCTGCTGTTGCTGCTGCTGCTGCTGCTGTGGTGCCCGCGGTTGCACCTGCCGCTGCTGGCGCTGTTGCTGTTGCTGCGGCGAGCACAGCAGCTGTCGCTGCTGGCTCTGCTGTTGCTGCTGCAGTGGGGCCGCGCGGGCACAATCCCATTCCTCTTCCCACCTGCTCTCCAGCGCTCGCATTCCTGCGATGTGTGCGATCCTCTGTCCTGCTGCCACCTCCCCCAGGGTGTTGGTTTCACCTGCGAGGGCCTGAATAGGCCTCGCCGCTCTGCTATACGTTTCCCCCTCTTTCTGGCTCAGCTCTCCGGCCTCCCATTTCTTCATGGCTGCCATCTTTTCCTCCTGCTTCTTTGCAACCTCCTTCTTTGTTGTCTCCTCTGCCTTCTTCTCTACTTCTTCCGTCTCGGGTCGATTCAGGATTGACCGGATCGGTGGTACCGGCATCTCTGCTCTGCCCGCCCTAGCCTCGTTGACTGTCGTCTGCCTCCTCGCTTGGCGCGCCGCCCGCACCAAGGCAGGCTGTATGGCGATCTGCACCGCTTTGCCCTTTTCCTTCTCCTTACCCTTCTTCTTACTGGGTCCCGGTGCCATCCCCTGGGTTGGCACCGCCGCCCCCAGCTGTGGCGCATGCTGAGAGGCGAAGGGCCCCTCCCATTCGACCCCCTCCATGCTGTCTCCTTGCTCCATCTCGTTTGCCTGGGCCAGCGTTGCTGCGACTCCTGCCATTGGCTGGGGCGCCACTGGAGCTGTCGTCAAGCTCGGCCCCTCCGTTGGTACCAGGTGTGCTCCCCAGTGCGCCCAGCCCTCTTCCGCAACTTTGTCTGCGAGGTTGTCCATGGCCCGCTTGACCTCCCCAATGTCTCTTCTCCTCGCCTCCAGCAGCCGTGCCAGATCCTTCCACTGCTCTATCTCCCACTGCCCCTTCTGGGTCAGCTCTGTCTCGATGCCATCTATGGTGAGCAGCTTCACTGCCAGCCTCTTCTCCCTCTGCTCCGCATCCGCCAGGAGCCCCGCTGCCATCCTCACTTCCCTCTCGTTCTCCTCAGCAGCCAGTGATCCTATTCCCTCCATCATCCATGTCTCCAGCACAGCCATCTTTTCCTCCATCTTCTTCTCCACCCTGGCTACAGCTGCCAGGATCTCCTCCAGTGCCGACGCTGCTGCAAATCCAATCGGTGCCAGGCGTGCTAGTACTGGCCTGCGGAGTCTGTTGGGCCTCGGGGTGCCCATTGCCATTCTCTTGCTGCCCTTGGTCGGCGTGACCAGTACTGGGGTCGGCGTGGTACCTCCTTTTGGCGCCGCTGGTGCTGTGCTCCCCCACCTGGCGGGGGTGGGCGATGGGGTCCTCGACCTCTCAGAGTCCACCACCCCCTCCATCTCCACTTCATTTGCCACCGCTTCCGCCCAGTCAACCACCCCCACATCCAATTTTCCGACCCCCTCCCCGAAACTCTTGGCAGAGTTCAGGGTCTCCGCCATTTCCACCTCCTGTGAGCTGCTTGCGGCTGCTGTGAGGGAGAGGGTGAGTGCTCCTCCCATGGCCGACTTTTCAGGCGTGTCGAAAATGTCATTGCCTCCACACCGGAAAAAGTCCTGCGTGCTCTGCTGTTGCCCTGCGCCGGAGGTGGCGCGCTTGAAGTTTGGCCTCCCACAGCACTTTCGTTCCCACTCTTCCTCCACCTCCATCCCCACCACGCTGCTCTCGAGCTCGCTGAGCTCGCTTTCACTGTCTTCCACCATCTTCGCCTCCCTGTAGCTTCCTGTGTCTCCTCCGAGCTCTCTCAGAAGGGAGCCCTCACTTGGGCTGGCGCTGGCAGCCACCATTGCGGCTGCCCCACTCGGCAGGGTCGCTTCGCCGGACATTGTGGAGTCCGTGAAGCCTTAGCGGTCACGAAACTTGGTCGGTCGGTTAAAAGTCTTGGTGTTTTCTGGCGTTGAGTTTTGTCTGGGGTCGATGGTGGGTGCTTCCTGTGGAAGGCCCTAATCATCCCTTCCCCTGAGCCTAGAAAATGCTCCAAGGGTTCCTCCGTCCAATTTTCCTCCTCGGGAAACCCCACCCACTTCGTGAGGTACTTCACGTTGCCG
>Ga0307516_10005569_pt1 | contig 15007 bp, 13 predicted proteins | sample 19_EM_MG_FD_203310 | JGI IMG/M metagenome (GOLD analysis project Ga0307516, IMG submission 203310) | Populus trichocarpa ectomycorrhiza microbial communities from riparian zone in the Pacific Northwest, United States - 19_EM | ecosystem: Host-associated > Plants > Roots > Unclassified | place...
ACCAGTTTTGGTCATCGCATCTGCATTACAGGGAGGGACTAGCGATAGGCCTGGTTCTCGATGGGGGGACGAGCATTCCCGCCTTGCGGGGATATCTTCGCTTATCATCGAAGGGTGACATATTCGGACCTCTCACCCTCTCCTTATCATCAGATGGATCCAAGCTCTCTTCGACTTTCCGCGGAGAGAATTACCGCTGGGACATGAAGACCGGCGATCCAAATCCGCTGACAGTGCTTACGGGCCATCAAGGCGCTTGGGTCTGTTGCGTTGCCTTTTCACCCCACGGGAAACAACTTGTATCTGGGTCCAACGACTGCTCCGTAATTCTCTGGGACATGCAAAAGTACTCACTTGTAGGGACCCTCGAAGGGCACACCGGTCGCGTGTTGACGGTTGCATTCTCACCCGTTGAGAATATAATTGCATCTGGTTCCGACGACATGACGATTCGCCTTTGGGACCCCACAATTCTACAATCCATTGCAGTCCTTCAAGGACATAGAGGCCAGCTATGCTCGGTTCCTTTTTCACCCGATGGCACAATGATCGTATCGGGTTCATCTGACAAAACTGTTCGGATCTGGGATGCACGATCGGGACAGCCCGACGGATCCCCGTTATGCGGTCATACTGGTACTGTATGGTCTGTGGCGTATACACCGGATGGGCAGCAAATCATCTCAGGTTCCCATGATGGTACCATTCGTGTGTGGAATGGTCTCACTGGGGAACTCCTCAGTCGAACCGTCTCAAACTCTGGAATTATTCTCACTCTCTCGATCTCCCCCGACGGCAACCGAGTCTTTGCGGGTAGCACCACTGGTGTCCGTGCATGGACGCGAAACGGTAATTACCTTCTTCCGGTGGAAACTCCATTCCATCTAAATACAGCGGTCTACTCTCTCGCGTTTTCCCCTGATGGGAAGTCTGTTGCATTGGACACTTCCGAGGGACCTAATGTCAACTATTGGGATTTGCAAACTGGCCGGTCAACAAGATATGTTGGCAAGCTAGCTAATCACATCCATCGAGTCGCATTTTCACCGGACGGCTCCAAAATCGTCTTTGGTAACCGCAACGTTATCTCGATTTGGGATACACCACAATTTGCGACGACATCTCGAGCTTATACTGTATCACCAGATGGCACTCTTATCCTCTCTCACTCGTTTGATGGCACGGTACAGTTACGGGATTCGCGGACAGAATTCTCTATTGGGCATCCACTCCAATGCAACGTCGGGATATTGCGACATATTATTTTTTCCTCGGACAGCTCACGAATCGGTGGGGCAACCGAGGGAGAGATCTATCTCTGGGACGCACCAATGAAAAGGCTTATTGCAGACGGCACTCGAGGCTCTCTCCCTCCGATCGTTTCCCTATACTTTGGGATGGATCGGCAAGCGTTAATCTCCACGCACAATGACGGAAGCGTGCATGCTTTGGAGGAGACCGAGGGACATCTGACTGCGTGTCGGCAATCTTTTGATGCAGACGATGACCTTTTAGTTGACCATCCTTCATTCTTCACTGTTGATGAGGAGCATCCAGAGGAGGTGGGGGGTACGCGATGGTTCCATGCGAAGGAAGGACATTCTGGGTTGTAGGCATGCCTCGACGACTGCCTCGTTCGAGTCAACGAGGATGGTTCTATTGTGATTCTTCCAGTATCAGGCGCTCCCATCCCTCCCGATAACTCACCTCGGCTTCTTCAATATACCCAAACGCAATAATTATCGAATTCTCCCGCAACATCGTCATTTATATTAGTGATTGCCCAACTGATAACCAATACCCTTCTCGATCATGTACATGCCATTTACATTACACTTGATATAAGGGAGGAAGAACCAGAGCCCTCCGGATCTCAACGGCGCTACTTTTCCATGTACACTGACATTCTTACTACATCTTTGTCTCTCCAATTCCATGGTCGTGATCTATGTACAGAACCACCCTGTAGGCTCACCTTGTCTCGCACCAACAAGTGATATCAGACCGAATTGTGAGCATGTTTCGTTACTCGGACGGGCATCGGTATCCACATTGTCATTGAAAAATAAAACAACGTCATGGAGTCAATCCAGCATATAACGCCTCCTCAAGGCGGCCCCACAACTCGGCCACCTCGGGATCTATCGATGGCACAAGCTGCGAACCAAGGACAGCAGCAACCCCAGTCTCCGGGTCTATGAAATAATACGTCCCGGCCCATCCATACCCTGGAGCAAGATTTTTTTCCTTGTTAAATTCTTTCAAGACAAAAACAGAAAAATTGCCGTGCTCACACCACCCAGAACCTTTCCTGCGTTTTCCTGGCACATCAGACGTGTTGATGCATAGAGCCGTACTCCAAGAATCGCCGACGCCGCCGAGCATGTCGGTCATCCCCTTGAGCGCTTTCTCACCGGCCGGGGTAAGATTGGGTTGGAAGAATGTTTGTAGCGAAGAGGCTTGGAGGATGGGTTCGGCTGCGGTTCCAGCTGCTCTCCCAGAGCGTAAGGAAAGAAAGCTAGAGGAAAGTAAGAGGTGATATGTACATACCGAGGATTTGGAGCAGGTGTCGAAGGAGGGTGAGATAGTCTCTCATGACACAATAAAGTCCGGCGCCCGCGAGAGGGAGATTAACTTGTAAGAAATGTCAGGAGGGTTGGTATATACTTATCGAGCCTTCTCTTTCTCACCTTTTTTGGGATCTTGTTCAATGGGTGGGGGAAAGATGGATAACCAAGGCACGATGTTACCATCGGGTTGGCGGAAGGACAATGGAACTAGCCGAGCTTTTAGCTCAGGCGTGAGGTAGAACGAAGCAGTGATGCCCAGAGGGGAAAAGATGTGTTGCTTGCTGGAAGGAACATCAAGTCAGATGAAGCTGCCTATCTTTGTGGTGGCTTACTAGTATTCATCGAGGCTCTGACCTGATACCCTCTCAACGACGAACCCAAGCGTATCAGATGAATAACCGTATGAAACTGGGTCAAAACTCAATATATGAGTTCGGGGCACGAGCTACGACTAATAATTAAAAATTAATACGCACAACTCGTTCCGGGCTCGTGCTGGAGTGGCACACCTGGGTAATCTCCCTTTGAAAAGATCACGTCCACGTCCGGAGTCCAAACATGACCTTACTCACCTTCAAGAGGTCGTGAAACTGGCCGACCGGGTTTTCTCGCCTATAGCTGGTCGAGTACGGCACTGGCACAAGCCGATCTCCTTCTAGACTGTATACCATACCGCTGGAGTGATTGAGCAAATGTCTGATCCTCATTTCTTGCTCTGCCGGTCGAAAGCCCGGCGGTTGGCCCGTCTCTGTCCCCGAGCGCTCAAGATCCAAAACCGCGGGATTCCCGAGCTCCGGAACGATGTTCGCGACGGGCGTGTCGAGGTGAAGCTTTCCCGCTTCTATGAGTTGGAAAGCTGCAATCTTTGGAAGGAAGGGAAATGCGTTAGTCTTGGGGTGAACGAAACGAAAACTTGTGAATACGTGCAGTGAGGATCAGCTTTGCTTGGCTGCATATCCAGAACACGCTGTCGGGCGTTACTGCGCCGCTTGGCGCATCGTCGAGGATATTGTTACCAGCATATGTCCAGTACAACTCTCGTTCGGCGCTGGTGGCGCCAAAAATGAGACCAGGCGTCCTCTTGCTTTCCACTGCTTCCGTCTACAAGCGCGGGGGTGAGTTTGGCCAGACTGAGGACGTAGATAGTGTTTACGACTCACGAGAATACCGCGTATTTTTTCCTTCGCTGGATCTGACAAGCTGACCATGTCTTGAGGTGCTGTGGAGACGATAAGGGCGAGATATTGGACCTGGCCGCGGTAGCATAGGATATGTAGGATAATCTGGCGCCGCTGATATCCGCTGTCAGCGCCATCCGCTTATCATGTATCGCCCCCTGGTTTTGATCAGAAAACGGTCAAGACTTTGCCATGACTGGAAACGGAACAAGCCTTGCAAAAAGATGGAAATGTCAGGAGCAGCTGCAGCAGCAGTGACCATCATTCGGCCGCTCCTAATTGCGGAATAGCCTCAGTTCGTCTTCATCACTCCATCACGCTCACGTCAATCCAGCATACAGCGACTCCCAGCGTTCCTCCTAGTCTCGTTTTGGGTGGGAGAGGATGAGTTGAGCCTAGTCCTTCCCAGGCGTATTTGCGTGGTTGAGATGAAATATCTCAGAGTCGGTGTAAGTACATCGATAGTTATCAATGTCATGTATGATTACATTGTTCCGATATTATACCGAGTTATCGGTATAATATCGGAACAATAAATCACATGATATATTAATAAGCACCATCGCTCAGATGAATTTCCTCTCATTGTCAATGTCAACCACGCAAGTACGGGGGAGGAGGGCGCCTCCTCAAGTTGATCCCACAGCCTCACCACCTCGGCGTCTCTCGTCGGAAGAAGTTGCGAACCAAAAACACCCGCGACCTCAGTTACAGGGTCCACAAAGTCAGATTGATGAAAAATCAGCAACGGGGTATCACACCACCCAGAGCCCTTCTTGTGTTTTCCGGGGATATCAATGGTGTTAACTTGACGCACAGAGTGTTGCCCCACGAATCGCCGATGCCTCGGAACATGAAGCCCCTCTGTCCCAGCGCCTTTTCATCGGTCGGGGACAGCGTGGGCTCGAAGAATGTCTTGAGAGACGCGGCGGATAAAATGGGCTTGTTGGCGGTTACGGCTGAAGTTTGCTCCAAGTCAGAGAAAAGGTCAAACAAGGTAGGCTCAAACCCAGGATTTGAAGGAAGTGTCGGGAAAGGGACAGGTTCGTCATTGAACAATACAGCCCTTCGCCGGCGTAGTGTATATTCACTAAATAGACAGCATCAGGAATAGGATGATGCCGGGGAAATCACAGACTTTTCTCTGGGTCTTGCCCGATGGGGGAACTTGGTCATTGAGGCAGGCGGGATGCATTCTTATCTTCCTGGTCGGCATATCTCGCTCATCTACCAGGAATTCATACCTTGAAAGGACAGGATCAAGAAGCCATGAACAAATACCGAGTCGGTCAACTACTTGAAACAGCTCAGCCTGAGTGGACTGTCTGTCTCTTCTCCTGGGTTGCAATGAATTATGCGCGGCAGTCAACCGAACCCCTCCTCGGAATTACGGAAATGGGTGGTGCTTCGACCCAATTGGCGTTCGAGGATCACAGTGATCGGGTGGCTTACAAAACGCGTATTTGTCTCCCATCCAAACGCGGTGGATACAACGTCTATTCGTCGACATGGGAAGGGTATGGTGCGGACACTATGCGAGCAAGCATGCTGCAGCTCCTCTCGAACGATGCAGGACTGGAGCCCCTGACCATCAACAATCCCTGTCTTCCCCTTGGAGAGTCCTGGAAACCTTTTGGGACAGCGACGCGGGCGAGTGTGGGGACAGGAGACTTCAAGCTTCAAGGCTTGACTCGCCGTCGCTAAACCCCTTCTACTGGAGGGGCTCAAACTCGGGGACTCATTCCATCCTATCCCGCCATCCGACCCATCACAGTACCAACAATGTCTTCTCGCTCTCTCTCTACGTATTGCCACACTTGTCAGCAATTTGGCCTCTACAACGTCAATGGCCCGTATGGCTCCATTCTTTTTCGAGACTGCTGTCTGGAATTACTGCTCTCACAAGTGGGAAGCACTCCTGACCAAAGATGCTTCAGTGCAGCTTGGATGCTGACGCTCCTGCACGACCGAGACCATGGATTTAGGTTGGAGACTTCGCAATACGGGACATGGAAGGGGCTGTTGCAGTTTCCGACGATGGCAGAGTTGGTGGAGCGGTCGAGTGGGACGATGGGCGCTGCTGCACTTATGGCAGAACATAAAGGATTGGTTTTCTGTCCCCGCGACGATGAATTGGCTATTGCACGGTCGTATCTCACCACACCATACGGGAGAGAGCTATCTGTAATCGTGCCGCCGATGGTTTACCTCATGTCGGAAATCAATTAAATCGAATCTTCTACACAGGCGACTGATGAATTGGGGTTACAATCACTTTCGCTCTCTCTTTTTTCAGGTCTGGGGTGTGCACTCGTGATACTTGCGCTGCTGCTTTTCGGTTATCACAGCATTCGTTCTCGCTTCTGGAAAAGTCCGTCTTCCTCCTGGCATTGAAGATGGATATCGCGGAGAAGGCAAGGAAGAATACAGGTGGCTTATGGACGTGATCACGATGCATGAAAGTTACGAGACTGGCCCGGGGGTGAATGACCCACTGGGCAACGGGAAAAGGGGAGCAGCAGGCAATGCATTGGATAGAGGCGAGACTGGAAGTGAAGAAGTCGAGACAAGAGGAAGAAGACGAGGAAGAATGGGAATGGGACAAGGGAAAGGGACAAAGACAAAGTACGCGGGAAAGTGGCTCCAGCGGCTCCTCTCATCAAATTGACACGACCTTCTGTGGCGAGCAGATTAGTGCCCAAGATTCAGAGTGCCTCGGTTGGTTGACAGTCGGTCTGGAGGTAGCAATTGCGGCAGCGCCGAGCTCACCTGTATTCCATCTCAACCCTCAGTTCTCTTCCGAGCCACCTCCCAACTCCTAACGTTCGCGATTACTCGATCCCGGTTCCAACCCAAACCCGACCTGAACCCCAGCTCCGCGCCGACTACCGTCGAATCTCTTACTCAGCCTTCCTCCTGGGAACGACGGGGCGGCGAGCCACTCAGGCATGTGCATTGAATCTGTTACCGATGATAATGTATGTAGCCTGAAAAGAAAAATCTGCTTACGCACTGCGGAGAGACCCAACACAAAAAATTTCCCCCTGAGCCAGTGTACGGTGGAAACGATGGCTTCAACGGCACCTTCAGCGACAGAATCTTCGTCTTCAATATCTTCGGCACCGATCACCGAGGGCGACCCCCTTCTATGGTTCACATCCTATAGCTGGTCCCACGGGCGGCCCGATTTGCACAGGGGCTTCAGCAAGCAGCACATTTAAGTTGTCGACAAGCAGCAATTTTCTGCATGCGGGATACAAGTGTGTAACTGTGGGCTCAGGGTATGAACCATGTCCGAAGCCTCAGGACTGAGTCGCGACTGACCCCAAGCCGCGCTGTCAAAATGAAGAGGTTGGGTTCGAGCACAGAGATAACGAATATCATGGCAAGTTCAGGCATACTATTACATAAGCTCGCATCGAACTGTCAAGGGGAGACAAGGTTAGGCGGTGCGGGCTTGCCACAAGTTCGTGACTACACTGGCTACATAGGAATCCGATGCTCCAGTCCTTTAGCGTCTTGCTCTCATAGACTCTTCCTGCAACTGGATTCCAATGCCCGTGTTCAAAAGTCTGCGGGGGAGGCGGCTCCCACCATCGGTAAGTTTGACCGTAATCCTCAAGCCCAAAACTCAATATAACTTCAGGGCATGAATTCTACGCCATGGGAGAAATGGGAATTCAACAGGGAGTTCTTCAAATCACTTTCCACGTATCGCAAGGACCACCAAGAGAGCAGCTTCTCTCGTATACTCGACAACATTTGTTACACTGTCGAAAATGGGAAAGATTTGTTGGAAGCGATTCCAGACGGCCCGGTCCCCATACGTGGCTTCGTCAAAGCTCTGGCCTGTCTTTTAAAACTCGGGGTGGTAAGTCAGTGTGCTCTAAAAATAACTGATTGTGTCACGATTTCTCTGCAGACGGTTAGAAGGGCAAGAGACAGTGTTTACGAGTTTTCCAAACAAGTTGCCTCTTGGGTAGAGAATGTCATGGTCGCGTTCGATTCCGACGCCAACTATTACTTTACCTGGGCGACTTGGCGCAGTTTGGAGGAGATGCGGTCCGTGGATATCCTACTCTAATCCTTCCCGGATCTCATAATGCTACCGTCACGGTTGATAGGGACCTAGTAGACGAAATTTGCGCATGGGCAAATACCAGATTAGTACGACACATTTGCGTTATCCTCGTCTGCACACCCCAATTATCAATCTAGATCGATGGCCGATGGTCCCAAATTGGCCATGGGCTGACGATAGGAAAAGAAATCAATGAATTCAAGGCCCGGCTTGCCGATGCGAAAGAACTCTTCAGGGTAAGTGTTGGTGCGGTTGAAAAATGTGTCCTTTGTAACACTGGCGACACATACAGGACCTCTCGATGATCAATCTTTCACGGGGTTTGGACGCAATATGGAGAGCTATTCAAGCTGTTTGGCACCGACAAGACACTATAACACGTGAATTGGGGAAAATCAAGCAACAACAACGAGAGCAATTGGTAAGGTGAAATGCACGAAGTTCGATCCAGCACATCTTAATGCGTATGGCTATAGAGCTATATTATTAACGAAATGGAAATGAAGAAACAAACGCAAGTGCGACGTGCTTTCCTGGAGAAGACACTCGATAGGCGCGTTGTTGCTAACCCTACGTATGACGAACAAGGCAAATATCCATGCGACGAGGGTACAAGAATTGCGGAGCTTGCCGACATCAAAAAATGGCTCAATTCCATCTCCTCCGATTCTCAGAACTTTCTCTGGCTTACGGGAGACCCAGGATGTGGAAAGTCTGCAATAACCGCTTCCGTTACCAGACACTGCAAGGACAACGGTACACTTTGGGCACAGTTCTTTATCAATCGAAACAACAGGGAAACGACAGATCCTAACTCATACTTCCCGACCATTGCCCGCCAGCTAGCGGATCGCTCACCAGACGTCCAAATTGCCATCTATGATAGTCTTTCTCAGCAGCGGTCATTGATGGACTGCATTTCTTCCCAACAAGCCGCCAAGCTTTTTGTAGATGCTCTTGGAGTCGCCTCGAGGCTGGATCCTGCCCAACCAGTCCTCGTGATTATTGATGGTCTAGATGAAACCGATCGAACCCATCTTAATGACACGGCGATCATCTTCTCGTGCCTTTTCAAAGACTTGACCCACTATCCTAACGTCAAGGTTTTCATATCGAGCCGAACTGAAGATGATATTCGGAATCCCTTCGCTCGCAACTTGAAGGTTAAATATGTCAAGCATGTTCATCTTGACACTGCTGCCTCTCTGGGGGATGTATCGTCATTCCTGAGAAGGAAAGTGGCACATATTGTGGAACGCAATGACTTGAATTGGGAAATATGGCCGGGGGAGGAACGGATGTCTACGCTAGCTACACGGGCATCAGGTCTGTTCATTTGGGCTGTCACTGTCGCAAAATTCTTGCAAGAGCAAATCGATGAACATGGGACAGAGCGCTTGGAAGAAATTCTGAATGCCCTGACGGGTGAGGCTTTGAAAGATATCAACACACTTTACGGGTTAATCCTCCGTATAACGCACCCCAAGGATGCGACTGATTGGGACTTTGAGAGGTTCCGTAGAATCATTGGCGCCATTGTGGTCTCACGGGAGCCTTTGTGTCTGGAGGATCTTGCCAACCTATTGGATTTGCGCCAGACTCCATCAAGACCTCGTGTTGACATCGTGAACTTTGTTCGAAGACTTCGAACCGTCCTGGTTGCTGGCACTGATGCTGTCGATGGCAAGACAATCCCACGACTTCACAAATCGTTCTTTGAATTTATCACCAGTCCCGGCGCGTTTACTGAAAACGATAGAACTAAGGGATGTCTTCGCGTCGATCCTCGTTTCTGCATAGACATGAATATCGCGGAGGTGGAACTAGCATTAAGGTGTATGCGACAGTTTCAGCTGTTCTATGGCAAGATAACCGATGATTGGAAAACCGTCATTCCAGGACAGCTTCGTTATGCTTGTCGGTTTTTGTCGTCGCATCTGCACGACAGGGGGGGACCAGCGATGGGCCTGGTCCAAGGAGGAGGGGCAAGTATTTCCGACTCGCGAAAACGTATCCACCTATCGTCGAAGGGTGACCTATACGGACCTCTCACCCTATCTTTGTCGTCAGATTACTCCCAGCTCTCGTCTACCTTCTATGGACAGAATTACCGCTGGGACATGAAGACCGGGCATTCGACTCCGAGGGTGCTTAGGGGCCATAAAGACGCGTGGGTCCGCTGCGTCGCGTTCTCACCTGATGGGAGACAACTTGTATCCGGGTGCGACGATTGTTCCGTCATTCTCTGGGACGTCCAAAGGTACTCGCTTGTACGTACGTTCCAAGAACACACCGATCGGGTGTGGACGGTCGCATTCTCACCCCATGAGAATCTAATTGCCTCAGGTTCTAATGATAGTACGATACGCCTTTGGGACCCCACAATTCCGCAATCTATTGCAGTTCTTCAAGGCCATAAAGGCCAGCTACGCTCCGTTTCTTTTTCACCCGATGGCACAACGATCGTATCGGGTTCATCTGACCGAACGGTTCGGATATGGAATGTACGATCGAGACAGCCCGTTGGATCACCGTTGTATGGTCATACTGGGACCGTACGGACCGTGGCATATACCCCGGATGGGCAGCAAATCATCTCAGGTTCTGATGATGATATTCGTCTGTGGGATCCTCAAACTGGGGAACTTCTCAGCAAAACCATGTCAAGATCTGGAGGTATTATCACCCTCTCGATCTCCCCCGACGGCAACCGAGTCCTTGCGGGTAGTAGTACTGGTGTCCTTGCATGGACGCGGAACAATAAAGACCTTGTTCCGATGGACATCCCACTCCATCTACCTAAAACAGTGTCCTCTGTTGCCTTTTCCCCTGATGGGAAGTCTTTCGCATTGTCCGATGGAGATCGTGTCAGCTTTTGCGATCTAGAAACCGGCCAATCAACACGATTTGTTGGTAAGCTGACTCGTAATCACCTCCCTCAAGTTGCATTTTCACCGGATAGCTCCAAAATCGCTTTCGGTAGCATCAAGGGTGTTTGTGCTATCTGGGACATAGAACCACAATCCGCGACGACGTTCAGTGCATTATCACCAGATGGGACTCTTATCCTCTCTCACTCGGTTGATGGCACAGTGCGATTACGGGCTTCGCAAACGGGATTCTCTGTTGGGCATTCTCTCCAACGCAATGTTGGGAAATTGCGACATGTTGTTTTTTCACTGGATAATTCGCGAATCGGTGGGGCAACTGAAGAATTTATCTATCTCTGGGATGCACCGATGAAAATGCTCCTTGCAGACGGCACCAGAGGCTCTCTCCCTCCGATTGTTTCCTTATATTTTGGGATGGATCGGCGAACGTTGGTCTCCACACACAATGATGGGAGCGTGTATGCTTGGGAAGAGACAGGTGGAAATCTGACAGCGCGTCGGCAATCTTTTGATGCAGGCGATGACCTTCTAGTTGACCATCCCTCATTCTTCTTCATCGATGAGGAGCATCCACAGGAGGTTGGAGGCGTGCAATGGTTCCATGCGAAGGAAGGACATTCTGGGTTGTGGGCATGCTTTGACGACTGTCTCATTCGAGTCAACGAGGATGACTCTATTGTGGTTCTTCCAGTACTGGGAGCTTCCTCCTACCTCAAGTTCCCTAAACGCAATAATTATCGACTCCTCCCGCAACATCGTCATTTATATTAGCGATTGTCGTCTACTAAGCCACACCCTTCCCGACCATGTACATGCTTTTTACATTACACTTCACCCCCAAGGGAGGAAGAACCAGAGCCTTCCGGATCTCAACAGTGCCATTTATTACATGTATACCACCTTTGCCTCTTCACTACCTTCGTCGTGATCTATGTAAAAAACCAACCTGTAGGTCTTCCATCTTGTCACGCACTAGAAGGTGATATTAGATCGAATTTGGAGCATGGTTCGTGACTCGACGGGCATTGGCATCCCCATTTGAAAAACATCATGCAGCCAATCCAGCATATAACGCCTTCTCCAGGCAGTCCCACAACTTTGCCACCTCGGGATCTATCGATGGCACAAGCTGCGAACCAAGGATGGCAGCAACACCAGTCTCTGGGTCTATGAAATGATAGGTCCCGGCCCATCCATACCCTGCAGCAAGATGATTCCTTTTTCAGATTCTTTCAAGATAAAAAGGGAAAAAACCGCCGTGCTCACACCATCCAGAACCTTTCCTGCGTTTTCCCGGCACATCAGCCGTGTTGATGCATAGAGCCGTGCTCCATGAATCGCCGATGCCGCCGAGCGTGGCGGTCATCTCCTTGAGCGCTTTCTCACCGGCCGGGGTAAGATTGGGCTGGAAGAATGTCTGGAGAGAAGAAGCTTGGAGGATGGGTTCCGGTGCGGTTCCGGCTGTTCTCATAGAGCGTGAGGAAATTTAGAAAGTTAGGTACGAGATGATATGTACCGAGGATTTGGAGCAGGTGTCGAAGGAGGGTGAGATAGTCTTTCATGGAACAATAAATCGCGGTACCCGTGAGATGGAGATTGACTTGTAAGAAAAGAAATGTCAGGAGGGTTGGTATACACTTATCGAGCCTTCTCTCTTTCTCACCTTTTTTGGGATCTTGTTCAATGGGTGGGGGAAAGATGGATAACCAAGGCACGATGTTACCATCGGGTTGGCGGAATGACAATGGAACTAGACGAGCTTTGAGCTCGGGCGTGAGGTAGAACGAGGCAGTGATGCCCAGAGGGGAACAGATGTGTTGCTTGCTGGAAGGAACATCAAGTCAGATGGAGCTACCGAACTTCGTGATGGCTTACTAGTATTCATCGAGGCTCTGACCTGATACCCTCTCAACGACGAACCCAAGCGTATCAGACGAATAACCGTATGAAACTGGGTCAAAGCTCAATATATGAGTTCGGGGCACGAGCTACAACTAGTAATTAACAATTAATACGCACAACTCGTTCCGGGCTCGTGCTGGAGTGGCACACCTGGGTAATCTCCCTTCGAAAAGATCACGTCCACGTCCGGATTCCAAACATGACCTCACTCACCTTCAAGAGGTCGTAAAACTGGCCGACCGGGTTTTCTCGCCTATAGCTGGTCGAGTATGGCACAAGCCGATCTCCTTCTGGACGGTATACCATACCACTGGAGTGATTGAGCAGATGTAGGATCTTCATTTCTTGTTCCGCCAATCGAAACCCCGGCGGTTGACCCGTCTCCATCCCCGAGCGCTCGAGATCCAAAACGATGGGATCGGCAAGCTCGGGAATGATGCTCGCGACGGGCGTGTCGAGGTGAAGCTTTCCCGCTTCTATGAGTTGGAAAGCTGCGATCTTTTTGGAAGGAAAGGAAAAGCGTTAGCCTCGGGCTGAACGAAATAAGGACTTGTTTAAAACGTGCAGCGAGGATCAGCTTCGCCTGGCTGCATATCCAGTACACGCTATCAGGCGATACTGCTCCGCTTGACGCATCGCTGACGATACTAGTACCGGCATATGTCCAGCACAACTCTCGTTCGGCGCTGGTGGCGCCAAAAACCAGGCCAGGTGTCCTCTCGCTCTCCACTGCTTCCGTCTACAGGCGCTGGGGTGAGATTGGCCAGGCTGAGAGCGTTGATAGTGATTACAAGGATACCGCGAATTGCTTCCTCCCCTTGATCTGACAGACTGACCATGTCTTGTGGTGTGGAGACGATAAGGGCGAGAGATTGGACCTGGCGGCGATACGGTAGGATAGAGTAGGATATAATCTGGGGTCCGTGATATCCGCGGTCAGCGCGTGAGCGCTCCAAACCCTGAAAATCGTGAGATAAGCATACCTCGCAACATCCCGTCGGCATACCAAAACGGTGATGGCACCATGATTGGAAACGGAATGTCTTGCGAAACGGGCAGAACTCATGGAAATTCAGCAGCTTCCAATTGTGGAATATAGATGATACATCCGTCTTCACCGATCAGCCATGCTCACGGCGTCAATCCAGCATACAGCACCTCTTCCAGTCGTTCCCACAGCTTGACCACCTCGGCGTCTCTCGTCGGGACAAGTTGGGAGCCAAAAACAGCCGCGACCCCAGTTGCAGGGTCCACAAAGTGGTATGACCCCGCCCATCCGTACCCTGCGCGGATTACTATCAGATTGATGAAGGCACAAGGAAAAACCCGCAACGGGCACTCACACCACCCAGAGTCTTTCCTGCGTCTTCCGGGGATATCAACGGTGTTGACGCACAGGGCGTTGCCCCATGAATTGCCGATGCCTCGGAGCATGTGGTCCATCAGCCCCAACGCTTTTTCGCCTGTCGGGGACAGAGTGGGCTCGAAGAATGTCTTGAGAGATGTAGCGGATAAGATGGGCTTGTCGGCGGTTCCGGCTGAAGTTTTCTCCAAGTCAGGGGGAATGGTCAAAGTGCGGCTAGACTCATACCTAGGATTTGGAGAAAGTGTCGGAGAAGGGAGAGATAGTCCGTCATTGAACAATACAGCGCTACGCCGGCGAAGTGTACATTCACTGGTAAATGGTTAGCATCAGGGACGGGATAAAATTGGGACCGCAGACCTTTCTTTGGGTCTTGCTCGATAATGGGAACTTGGTCATTGGACGACCAAGGAACAATCTTGCCATCTGGTTCCCGGAATGATAAGGCGACGAGGCGAGCCTTGAGTTCAGGGGTGAGGTAGAATGAAGCGGTTATGTTCAATGGGGAAAATATATGCGCTTTGCTGGGGTGAGGTGGGTTAGTCGAGCAAAAAAGGTTCGTTGGTTGGATGCTTACTAGTACTCTTCTAGAGTTTGACCAGAAATTTTCTCAACGATGAATCCAAGTGTGTCCGACGAATACCCGTATGAAACTGTGTGTGACCCGGGGTAAAAATGATACGCTACGATGGCGCAATCGAGGAGCACTAACAGCTGGTCCCGGGTTCATATTTGAGGGGTACGCCGGGATAATTGCCCTTTTAAATGACGACAGGATGAAAACACGTGTTTGATACCCGGGGGAATGGGCTCACTTTCAAAAAATTGTAAAACTCGCCCACTGGGTCTTCACGGCCATAACTTTCCGTATAACCTGGCGGAAGGTAATACGGCCGAACGCGCTGCTGTTCTGGGGCATAGAAGAGCCCACTCGTGTGATTAAGCAGATGTTTTATCTTAATCTCTTCTTTTGCGGGGCGGAAATTGTGTTGGCCGGGGATCGGATTAGGTTCCAGGACGAC
>Ga0307516_10005570_pt1 | contig 15005 bp, 18 predicted proteins | sample 19_EM_MG_FD_203310 | JGI IMG/M metagenome (GOLD analysis project Ga0307516, IMG submission 203310) | Populus trichocarpa ectomycorrhiza microbial communities from riparian zone in the Pacific Northwest, United States - 19_EM | ecosystem: Host-associated > Plants > Roots > Unclassified | place...
CTAAAGAATACAGTTTGTACAATAGGGTTTATATACTAATGGGTCTGGCGCACAGACCAAGTTGATCAGTAAGCAGTGTAAGCAGAAATGAGTAAGTCCACAGTAAAGCTGAGTAATCGTGGGAGAAATAGTCCAAAAGGGGAAACTCCACAGTCAAGCTGACTGAGAGCGCAGTAAGTGTGTCATATAAGATGAGTCGAGAGCGATCGGGTCGGAGTGATGAGTAAAAGAGATGTGGTCATGGTTCGGAGTAAGTAAGGTTGTAACAATTGCCAGATTTCCATCCTTTGGGTAGAAGGGCTTTTGGTTCAATACTTTTCTCTTTGCAGATGTCAAGATACTCCCGATAATGAAATCTGCATGCCATGAGTACTAGATATGGCAAAAAGCGAATGGATTACTGAGAAAGGTGGGTCCATTGAGTTGAGACATTGCCCATGGAGAAGGCACATGGCTGTGCAACTCTGCTCTTCCTAAAAAGACTGATAAGAACTGATAAGATATCAGATGTGAGACATACAAGCACAATCTGCAGTACTCCCTTGGGCGATCCTTTCCATTGATCTTTTGAAAACCTTTTTTGAAGCATTGTCAGATGTCGCAAGTTGCCTGGTTCTTCTTCTTGAGCTGTGTAAACAAAAGGTGAGTGAGCAAGCCACCATCCAAATAGATCACAGCCACAGCCAGTGACCTTCCGAGTCCCTTTCTTCAACTTCAGTTTCCAGTACTGCCCCATCCCCTCGTTTTCCATCACTTCATCATTGTTTGAATTCCCATCTCTGGTGCCAAGTTCAGTATCTTCATCCCCCTCTGGCGTCTCAGGGTCTATGGCCATCGCATCGGAATCCTCATGCTGCAAATTCATGACAGCAAGCAAGTCAGGTTTGTCATTGGAGTCTTCCAAGTCAAAGTCAAGCAATTGCTATGAAAACTTGTGAGTCTCAGTTCAAATCACTTCAGATGACCACTCAGTGCTCACTCAAGTTTTCTTGGCAGCTCTCAAGTCAGCTCCTTCGTCTCCATCATCAAGTACTCATTTTGTTGCTGGAAGAGGGGGTGGAATTGAATCAGATGGGGAGTGTTGCCATTCCATCTCTCATGCGTCTTTCAACGTTCCATCAGTGTTGCATGCTTCTCTATCAGTTTCGCCATGTCTTTCAGGACCTGTTGTGTGTTGGCACAAATGGTCAGTTCTGATCATACTCCCGGTCAGTATGTGTTCTTTTCCTCAAGCTAGTCCAACATGAGACTGACTTGTGGATCTTTTTGTAGACTTCGAAATTTGGACTTGAAGGGTTCGGCATACTGTTGTTACTAGCTTCTAGAAATGCACAGGCTATGATGTGAGTAATACTATTGGGTATCAAGCATGTCATTGCTCACTGCTGTTATTATTTTCAGGTTTTTTTTCCAAACCCAGTGGTGGTTGTCAGATAGTCAAGACCTTGCAATCATTTGGATGGTTGATGGATTCTACGAGACACAACAATGATAAGAGAAGAGTCAACCTTGTCTTGCTCCCCCCGTGGTGCCATGGTTGAGTGGTGGGGAATTAGTGGGTGTCTGGAGGTATGTTCTGCTTCGAAACAGCATTTTATACATTTCTGATGGCTCCTGGTCCCTAGCCCTCATAGAAATTTAACCTAATATACCTATACATATTATCACTATTGGCCGAGCAGCCGAACTTGTATGCTTGACACCACCACTTGAAAATTATGCACATTTTTGACTACATCTCTTATAATGTTCCATGTTTCATATCATAGTCATTCAGTGAGCAGATGTCCAAAGACTCGGAAGTTGGCTGTGCAGCCCAATCTGATTGACGCATGTCACCTAAAATTGTACACATGGTTTTTGACTCTACCTCCATAAGAGCCATTCAGTCAGCAGATGTTGTTATTTCCAGAGGTTCACAAAGAGATTCAAGGTTCGGAACTGTAGGTCCAGGTTCATTCAGTCTCTGAACACAAACCTCTCTATGGGGTTTGGGTCTGAAAATTTGCTGGACCGCACCCTGAACTGCAGGTCAGGTCCAGGTTTGAACCTGGTTCTTATGGTTCGCAAACTGGACCATGGCAAAACAATTTTCCCAATCCTGCCAAATAGAAGCTATTCTCCGGTGAGCTGGTTCAAGCTTTGTCAGACGAGGACAAAGGAATCGGACTAGGGCACATCTGCAATGTTGACTCAATGTGTGCTGAAGTCGAGCTCAACTCAGGTGAGCTTCTGAACTTGGACTGGTACAACATCGAGAAGCACATTGGAGTGGGAGATTTGATCGAAGCAGTGGGAGGAGTGCACAGTAGTTGCATGGGCTTTGTTGACTGTGGATTGCTCTGACCTTTCGATTATAGAAAGACAGGGTGAAGAGGTATATTGTATTCTTCTCTGGAAAATTTGCTAGATATTGATTCACTTTACTTATAGTCATTTCAAGTCCATAGGAACAGTGCAAAGATAACAGGGTCATCTGCACCACTGCCCCTTGGAGTGGGAGATCTCATGGGAGTCATTGAAGGAAGAGAGTACCTCGGTCACATGGGCTTCGTCAAATGGATGGATATTGAATTCATCTCTTTTGTAGAAACGCAGGGTAAAATGGTATTGTATTTCTCTCTGGAAAAATTGTTCAAGTACTGATTCACTTTGCTTATAGAGGTTTAAAGTTGCCAAACACTGTGTAAAAATAAAGGAGTCACATGTCCACCTTATACCACCACCTGCTCCTGAGGAATTAAAACATCAGAATCGCAGTCCTTGGCTCGGTGTCAAGATCAGCATCAAAAAGAAAGGACATGGGCATAGAGGGCAGATAGGGGTTGTCCTCAGTGTCCTGATGAACCAAGACACACCCAGTGGCCTCAAAGTTGAGGTCCAATTCAACGTCTCCAACCTGAGTGTGATGAATAGTCAGGCAACTTTTGACTATGATGATCTAGTTGAATTCGAGTATGTTTTTTAAAACAATGTCCCCCTCCAAATCCTGACAAGTATGATCTAGGTCGCAAAAGAAGTTATTTGCATTTTGTTATACAAAGAATGATCTTTTTCATCCAAAGAATGGACATAACTCCCCATCATCTGCCCCCAACATGCTGGCCCAGCCCATTGTATGCTCCACCCCGATGCCCAGCCTCTCTGAAATTGCCTCACGGTTATCAACACCTGCCTGGGATCCCTCATCGCAGACTCCAGAGTATCATACCCATGCACCCACACCTCCCATACTGGCTCTTTCTGACCACTCCCTTCTTCAGACTCATCTCTTGGATGTCAAGGCCCAGGTCAAGATGGTCAGTGGCAAGCTTAATTTGGCCAAAATATTTGTTTCTGGTTCTGTGCATGAAGGATAACTGAGGATTCTATACAAGTCTCATAAAATGACTTATCCTCTGGAGCCTGATTGGGTTACCATTCTACACCTAAATATGAAGGTGACAGATGCCTTACTTGTCATCCTCGAGAGGGAGTATGCAGGAAGGTTCACCCTCCGAATTTGCCAAACTCACTATGAATCAAAAACTGTGGCACTTGTTGAGATCATTGATTGCATCACAGGTATGCAGTCCAGTCAGACTGGGATCAAGGTTGCTTGTCCTGCAGAGAACTTGGTGATTGTCCAGGAAACATGGGTGGAGAATGAGTGGCATGCGGAGTGCATGAAAACTTGTCGACAGCAGGCTCGCACACATTAGTTGGTCATCCATCTTATTATTATTCTTATTAACATATTGGTAGGACATTTCTCAGGTCATCTGTGTTTTGGGAAATTCTGTGGGAACTGCATGAGCTGAATTTTTGCATTGAGCTCTTCAGTTTGGATCAACGCTCATCCAAGGACCCTTTTGTAGATTTGGAGACTGCTTCGGCAGTACTTTTCCACACTTGTGACTTTCCTTTCATCACGATACCAATTGTGAAAGTTGGTCTTGTCCCCAATGATTGGAAAGAGTGGCTCCGTTGACGATGCTAAGTCTGCTGTAAGAGGACAGTGACTGCGGGTTAAGTTCTAGGGTAGATTGGTAGAAGATCTAGGAGGGGGAAGTCACCAATAACAGATGCCATCTAAATATGGCTGTGCGCTAGGCGCCGGAGGTAGATCCAGGTGATAAGAGGTGTAAAAGGAGGGAATCGATGGCGCAAAGGCGGCGCTTGCAGAGGGAGGATGTGGATACAAGGATGCAACACTATAATTGATAACAAGATGAGATCAGCACTAATGCAAGCAAAGACAAGAAACACACCAGCGCTGGAGGCGCTGGGGTGTAGAGAGTGATGAGAGGAGGTGTAGGAATGTGTCGAATAGCTGTGCGCTTGAGAGGGGTGGTCTAAAACATAACTGGATTCGAAAACTACTGAACAAGTCTATCATCTAGAAGGCTTTTAACTAGTTTGTTCTATCTAAAACAGGCAATCTGAGGCGGAACCTAAGCGCTACTAGTCCGAAACTAAGGAATGTGAGTCGGAGGACGCCCAGGAACCGAGTGCCACACATCCTGATAGTGGCAAGGTGTCAAGGAAAGTTGCTGATATGGTGCATTATTATGCTAACAGAATGATGTGAAATGGTTGTATAGTTGGCAGCAAGCTGTTCTGAGGTCGTCTGAGTGCTGTGCATCATATGCGCCTGTGGTCTTGATGGGCAGCACCTGTGTTACAATTGAGGAAGTGCTGCATATTTCTAGAACAAAATATAACTGCATGCTTTGAGTGCCAAACATAAATGGATGCTATGTGAAGCGCTGGAGGTGCTGAGGGTGATTCGAGGGTGCTACTAGGAGGTGCTACTAGGAGGTGTCTCCGATGGGCGGGTGTTTGATGCACTTGAATTAATTGAGAATGTGTTGTTGCTGAATTCTTCATAAATGCTTGTTTTGACTGGTTCTTGCAGTGTACAGTGAGGTCATGCTTGTCAGCAGTTTCACCAAGACACGAATTGTTGCAACATCAGCAACAAAGGTGTTCTTGTTGTCGATGAAGAAGCAGATCAAGGTAAAGTAGATGCATATCAAGGCCCTGTTATGATACATCTTTTTCTATTCTTTTACATTTTCACATCATGTGCTCCATCACATGATCCGCAGTCAGTCTCACTCAGCATTGCTGCACAACACCTCACTTATAACACATGTAGAACATTCTGGAACTACTTACATAAGGATTCCATAGAATGCCTCATTGCTAACACATGTTTACCAACTAGTATATATAGTCAGTAGTTTAGACTGTAACCTTAGTCATATTCTCTTAAGCTACCCACTATAATCTAGTGTGAGGGCTCTAGTCAATATAAACTTCTCTTTTCCTTTCCTTGTGTTATTCTTGTAAGTCTGTGAAAGACCTATTTGGTTTTAATGTGTCTTAACAGAAGAATACGACTTTCCCTCTTGCCTGCTTACAACTCTCAAATCATTACCAGTGTTTCCTCTCACATTTGTCCCTTTTTACCCAGATCTTCCGGACTCCAGGGATAAGGAGACAGCCTGACAAATTTCTCTCATATTGAGTAGATGCTCTACACCCACATGCGTAACATTGAGTCCAATGCACTAGGTGAGCATTTAGGCTGATGTCTCTGATCTTTGGAAAAGAGACTGGCAATTGTACTGGGTTGGACATAGATCTGCAAAACACTTTCAGGCAACAATCCCAACTTCAACACTGACAGTACTCATGTGCATAGGCAATTTACCACAAAGTATCCATCTTTCCTAGATCTTTCTTCTGCAAGGTTACTTGACTGCCAAACAGGACAGACCACTTTTTGGGTTTTTCTTTTAGGTTTTTCATGTCCAAGGTCCAGAACAGGGTTGTGTGCCCAGACCAGGATACTGTTGTTCCCTCACCATGGCTCTCTCTTTCACACTACTATGCTCTATCTCCTCTATCTTTTCCAACATGCCTCAAGAATCGGGAACCACCTCCATCTCATTGAACTTAGAAACCAATTGGCTGATGTCATGATAGTGATCCAAACATTAATGGCAAACATAGGAAATCTCACTCAACAAGTCATCCACTTGATGCAAAATGTGGCTCTTATGCAAGCCAACCAAAACCTCCCATGTCCCGCACCAATCTCTCAACCCTCTCCCACCTTCACCCCAATACCAACCTCTACCACCACAATCTCCATTTGCACTGGCCCAGGACCATGCAGCACCCATGCCCTCTTCTTCCCACATCAGAGAACCAAAGATTGTGACTCTCCTCCCCTTTTCTGGAAAAAGAGACAACACCGAATCTTTCATCAATGGATGCTGCTTATGCATGAACGGCCAAAAATCGGAATTCCCTGATGAGGATGCCAAGATCTACTGGATCCTTTCATACATGCAGACTGGTTCTGCCAAAACATGGCACAACTACATCGTCGCATTAATGTACAATGGACAACAATTGTTCTTGATGAGTGATGAATTACTAAAGGAAATTGACCAAAAGTTCGGTGATACAGAAAAGAGAACTACACAGTTGCTCAAAATTAGGACTATCCAGCAAGGAGATAGGCTGGCAGATGGCCAACAAGGACAAGAACAAGCATTGTTGTCGCAACAGGAATATCAGTGACAGTTTTTCAGAAACCAGATGCCGCCACAACACAGACAGTGCCAGAACACTGGACAGCCACAATGTGACCCAAATGTGATGGATGTTGACAGGAATCAGGCACAAAGGCCATCTATGAAGTGCTTCAAGTGTAATGGTCTAGGACACATGGCAAAGGAATGCCAAAGAAACTTAGACATCAGAGGAATGACGTATGAAGAAATGGCAGAGCATTTTGAAGCTGCTGCCACTGCTGCAAAGGATCACAAGGAACACATGAAGAAAAAGGATTTTCCTACTGCAACCCAGTGAAGATGCTCTGACTGAGGTTGAAGAACAAGTTTGAAGGACTAGTGATTGATGACACCGATTCAGATATAGTAGACACTGGATGTACTACACCTATTAATGGGGCAAGTCCTACATCTGCTACATCAAGAGATTTATCTCCAAACGGAAGAAGCGCATCAACTGGCTGAAACCTAAATATTATTTCGTTCGAACGGTCAGACCTCAATCCAAATTGATGATCAATGCTGGATTACATACCATGGATACCCATTGCATGGTTGACGTAAAAGCACTATTGGATAGTGGTGCTACAGGAATGTTTATTGACAAGAAGTTTGCCGAAGGAAACGGAATCGCGATGCAATCACTGGATAAGCCGATCCAAGTGTACAATGTGGATGGCACACTCAACCAAGGAGGCTTGATCACTCATGAAGTCATCTTGATGATGTCACACAAAGGACACAAGGAAAAAGCGGTATTCGAAGTATGTGACCTCGGAAAGTCAACAATAATCATTGGATACACTTGGTTAGAAAAGCACAACCCAACGGTTGATTGGAAGACTGGTGACATCAAATTCACAAGATGTCCACGAGAATGCAATGTCGCAACCAAGAAGCGCAAACAAAAGAAAGCATCGGCTTTCAAGTACAAGGCATCAGTTGAAGAAGTAGATGAAGAAGCAGAAGAGAAGGAATGTGAAGATAATGAAGAGATGGAGGATGATATTTATCTATGAGTACTGGAACACATATGAGAAGTTGAAAAGAAGGTCGAAAAGAAAACAGATGAAGAGATGGTACCACCACAATTCCATGTGTATCTCGATGTTTTCAAAAAGGCTCCATCTGAGCACTTACCCCTATGCAAACCATGGGATCATGCTATCAATCTAAATCCTGACTTCGTACCTCGAAAGTCTAAGCTATATCCAATGTCTCCAATGGAACAACAGGAAGTCAGGGACTTCATTGACGATCAACTAAAGAAAGGATACATCCGATCAACGAAATCACCACAGACATCCCTGGTGTTTTTCATCCCCAAGAAGAACAGAAAGAAACAAATGGTACAGGATTATTGTTATCTGAACAAAGGAACAATCAAGAATAATTATCTGTTACTGCTTATTCCAGAACTCATCGATTGTATTGGAGATGTGAAAGTATTCATGAAGCTGGATCTTCGATGGGGCTATAACAATGTCCACATCAAGGAAGGAAATGAATGGAAGGCAGCATTCACTTGCCAAGATGGCGCATTTGAACCTTTAGTTATGTTCTTTGGACTATGCAACTCACCCAGAATGTTCCAAACAAGATGAACGAGATCTTCCATGATATGGCAGTTGTAGTCATGGTGTACATCGACGATATCCTTATATTCACAAGGACAGAGGAAGGACATGATGAAATTGTACAAGAAGTCTTGTGCAGGTTATGCACCAATAATTTATTCTTAAAACCAGAAAAATGCTTCTTTAAGCAACGAGAAATCGAGTTTCTCAGTCTAATTATTGGACCCAACAGTGTAGAAATGGACCCTCCTAAAGTTGAAGAAATTACGAACTAGCCTACACCAACAAAAGTGAAGGATGTCCAATCATTCCTAGGACTTGCAAACTTTTATCGCCAATTTGTAAAGGACTTTTCCAAGATAACAGCACCTTTGCATAAGTTAACAAGAAAGGATCAGAAATGGGAATGGGATGCAGTGCATCAAAAGGCAAGATTCACGAAACAACCAATCTTGACAATGGTTGATACCATGAAGAAGTTATGCATTGAATCAGATGCTTCTTATTTTGCTACTGGCACTGTATTATCCATGAAGTATGATGATGACAAGTGGCACCCATGTGCTTATTTATCAAAGGGTTTGAACAATGTCGAACTGAACTATGATACCCATGACAAGGAAATGCTTGGAATCATAAGAGCATTGGAATCATGGCGACACTATTTAGAAGGAGCAAAAGTACAGTTCAAGATCTGGAATGATCATAGAAACCTGCAATACTTTATGGAAGCCAAAAAGCTTAACCGACGACAGGCATGTTGGGCACTCTATTTATCAAGATTCGATTTCAAGATGGTACATAAGCTGGGACCAACTATGGGGAAAGCTGACACCTTGTCGAGGTGCACAGATCATAAAGAGGGGATAGAACATGACAATGAAGATGTCATCCTCCTGAAACCTGAGTACTTCAAGGTCTGCACATTACACCAAGGCCATTTACTTATTGAAGGACATGAAGAATCAATACTAGCAAAAATCAGAAAATCAAAAAATCTTGATGAGTCAGTCGTAAAGGCAGTAGAGGAGTTGAAGAAATCATCAACCAGGCAGTTACAATCAGAGGAATGGTCCGAAGAACAGGGACTTATATTATTCAGAGGCAAGGTCTATGTCCTGAAGGATATCAAACTTCAGCTGGAAATTGTCAAGTTACACCATGATACACCAGTTGCAGGACACCCAGGACAATGGAAGACACTTGAACTCGTTACATGAAATTATTGGTGGCCTGGCAATACCATGCAGGTCAAGAACTATGTATCAGGATGCGATCGATGCCAATGAATGAAATCTTTTCCAGAAAAGCCAGCAGGAAAGCTTAAGCCCAATGAAGCAACCATGCAGCCTTGAAAGGATATCACTACAGATTTTATCACGGGTCTCCCAGAAGCGCAAGGATATGATGCATTATTTGTCACATGCTGCCGTCATACAAAACAGGCACATATTATCTCAACATCCACAACTACCTTCGCCAGAGGCCTTGCCATGCTCTTTAGAGACCACGTTTGGAAACTTTACAGTTTACCAGAAACTGCACTATCAGATAGAGGACTGCAATTTGCGGCCAAGTTCATGAAGGAGTTGAACAAGATCCTGGGGATCAAAACTAAGTTATCAACAGCATATCACCCACAGACTGACTGACAGACAGAACAGGTTAATCAAGAAATTGAACAATATTTAAGGATGTTCATCAGTCATAGACAGAACAACTGGCCAGAATGGATTGTGTGCACTGAATTCACATACAACAACAAAATCCACACTGCAACACATGTCTCGCCTTTCTATGCTAATTATGGGATGAACCCAAGGATAGGGATAGAACCTCAGAGGGCTGGAAAGTCAGAACCGGCTAAGGAATTCACAGAGCGAATGAAAACTGTTTATGAAGAAGCCCAGGTGGCACTATCTAAATTGTGCGATGACATGACGTGCTATGCAGATTTCCATAGAGGAGAAGCTCCAGAGTACAAAGTTGGTGACAAGGTCTGGTTGTCTACCAAGAACCTCAATGTAGATCAACTATCGCGCAAACTCGCAGAGCGACAACTTGGACCCTACAAAATTGTTAAGATTATTTTCCCAAATGCTGTCAAATTGAAATTGCCTGCTTCCTTCAAAATTCACAATGTCATTGATGTATCCCGCATTCGCCCATATTGCCCACCAGCTGCTGGTCAATCCACAATCCCTTCCAAACCTGTTGGTATTGAAGGAATCCCTGAATACAAAGTAGAAGAAATCACAGATTCATGACTTAAACATGGAAAGCTTGAATTTTTAGTCAAGTGGTCCAGATATACCGATGACTACAACACTTGGGAACCAGAAGCTAACTGCACAAACTCTCGTGATATCATTAATGAATTCTACAAATCCAACCCCTCTGCTCCCCAAAAGCTCAATGCACAAGCTTTTGCAGGACTCATTCTGTTGCATGAGCAATTGAATCCTGGTTATACACTTCTAGTGCTAGGACTAATCATCTTCAGTACAATATGAAGTTGCACCAGTTGAGTGACTAACCATCCTCATAGTGATATGACTTAACAACTCATACTCTGACAATGGCACAATAGCTTAGTTGGTTAGAGCGCCAGTCTAGAGAACTGAGTGTTGCTGGTCCAATTTCAGCTTGTGTCAATATTTTCCCTCTTCCATTGCTGAAGTCATTTGATTGTGTCAAGTTGCTGCCACACTTGTTCACACAGTCATGTGACTTCTAACATATTCTGCCCTTATGATAATTTAACTGAGCCGAAGAACAGCACTGTCTCTTGCCTGGAAGTTGAGATCTAAAGAGGGGATAGTATTACGATACATCTTTTTCTATTCTTTTACATTTTCACATCATGTGCTCCATCACATGATCTGCAGTCAGTCTCACTCAGCATTGCTGCACAACACCTCACTTATAATGCATGTAGAACATTCTGGAACTACTTATATAAGGATTCCATAGAATGCCTCATTGCTAACACATGTTTACCAACTAGTATATATAGTCAGTAGTTTAGACTGTAACCTTAGTCATATTCTCTTAAGCTATCCACTATAATCTAGTGTAAGGGCTCTAGTCAATATAGACTTCTCTTTTCCTTTCCTTGTGTTATTTTTGTAAGCCCCTGAAAGACCTATTTGGTTTTAGTATGTCTTAACTGGCCCCAGGTAGAGCCTTTCAATATCGTTCAGGATCAATGAGTTGACCTGTTTTTTTTTTTTTTTAAAGTCAACAATTTATAGTGCAGTGCTCGTGAGGCAGTCCATGGGCCGTGTGAGATACAGACCCATTAACTTACACTATAATGCCTATATAATAACAGGGGGTGAAGGTACACATTGTGAGTCAACCTGTCTTTATAGTGTCATATGCAGGGAGAGGGATGACAGAATGAGTATTGACGAGGTTGTCTCTATCAATCTTCGCCTGCTCTGACCTGCATGGCCCTGAGCCCTCACTTCACCCAAGATATCCTGACAGACCGGTCTGTCTTCTGGTTCACACCCAACTACTATTACTATACAGCATAGACATGACATACACATTCATAATTAGTCATAATTGAGATAGGATCAATGCATCTGAGGATGGGAACCAGGGTTTGACTGACAGCCTGAGAATTCATATCACTACTGGCAAACAGCAGTTCGAGTGAGGACTACCATCCCAAAGTGTTGGCACAGGTGGGCATGCGATCCCCAGTGGCCCTGTAGATGGTCTCAATGAAAATCATGAGGGTTCCTAAAGGCATCAAAGATTGATGAATTGCTCCATGAGTGACCCTGACTCCTGTACATGTAAACAGTAAAGGCCCTGAATGGCTGTGACAGTGTGTGCTAGGATCAAATCTGCAGGGTGCAAACAAACTCTGCCTGGCATGGTAGCCGACATCTTTGCCATAAAGGGTCACTCTGGGATGCCCTTGCATTTCCAGGTGAGCGCCACTTTTACAATCCTTTTACAGTAAACAGTCTAAAAGTGCTCAAATAACTGTACTTAAGTGAGGCTGATTTATCAGGGCTTTTCGAAAAATTAGTTATAATATTATTTTGATGAAATTATTTTATATTGCCTACCCATACACTTGTCCATATCATCATACATTATTCAAGTGTCATATTTCAAGTTAGTACAGTTGTCATTGTTAAATAAAGAGTTACCAATCAAATGACACCACAGCAGGAAAGAGCTGAATATGGTGTTAGGATGAGAGCCCAGGTGTTGGCATGAAGGTGTGGAGGTGTCAATTGCTGTGATTCTGGTCATCTGAGAACAACAATAAATGGATAGTGGTGAGGATGGAGGAGATCAATACACAGGCTGGATGTGAAAATGGAGATTGACCAAGCCCATCAGTTGTCAGCCACGCCGCTGCCAACATTGAGTGGGAGGAAGATCACTAATAGGTCACTCACAAAGCCTGGGCAATTGATACTGCCCACCCCCATATAGTTTCACCATTGATCATTGGTGATCTGTCTGTCACCATTGATCACCCCTTTATCAACCATTGCCAAGCCCCCCAGATGACAACTCACTGCTGCTTGTATCACCTGTTCCCTATCCATGACCCCAGGCACTTTCATCCATCATTAGTGATCTGCAATGAGGTTAGTACTTGGTAAAAAGAATGGTGTTATGGAACAGCCTCTTGTCTTATCTCATCTCATCCTATCAACCATGCCTCTCTCATCTTATCAAATGAACTATCCAACACTTCAGTTTGATTGTGTTATAGAACAGCCTAGTGTTGCCGTGGCTCAGGAGGCCATGGCTTCTGCCTTAGTCAGCTCAGCCTCTGGGCCAAGCCATGTCTGCTGATTCAGCTCGGGTTGGGGGGCCGAACCAACCATGCTAGGTCGGCTCAGTTCCAAGCCGGCTTGATGATGGCTGAGCCAAATCCTGATTAAGTAAGTTATTTGTGATGCAGCCTCGTGGAGCTGCATGTGCATTGATGAGTCAAATGAAAACCAGTCTATAGCCATGTAATATGTATGAATAAACAGAGATAATGATACTAAGCTATGATGCAGACATCAAGGCCTTCTCCCGGGAAGCAATTGTTGCTAAGTCCTCGCTCTGAAATTCTAATGGCCCCACTACACCTGGCATCCCATGTATAACCTCACATTGAGCATGAACATCCTGGTTGGAGCCTCCAGCGGGCTCCCTTCACCATCCAATGTGACTGACTACCGTTCCAAGATGCTCCCCACGAATAACCACCCATGGCCCCTTTGCACATCATAACCCAGGATGCACAATCATAACATGCTCTGGATTTGGCACGTGTATCGCCTTCTTTACCAAATAGACTATTTTTCGCTCCCCACCCACCAGTGTGCCCCAAACCATTGTCCGCCTGCTATTGATTGTGGCTGTAACCTTGATACCATCGAGGCGTGCATCTAGAAGAGTATATTGAGGCCCAGTGGGAGCAGGGGCCACCAACGCACCACTCAATGATGTATTCATCTCCGGCAAGGAGATTGAAGACATGCCAGCGCCGAATGGTGTAGAAGACAAGGGGTCCCATGTGTTAGAGCAACACCAAAACCAGCAAGCTCAATGGCACACTCAACAGTGACCAGAGCACTAGCATTGTGGGCTCACACATAGAAACAAACAATAAAGGAGTGGAATGAGATAGTATTGACATTAGAGTCACACACTGGTTAGGTGGAGATTCCAAGAGAATACAACTAAGGTTACAGTCTAAACTACTGACTATATATACTAGTTGGAGAACATGTGTTAGCAATGAGGCATTGCATGGAATCCTTATGTAAGCAGTTCCAGAATGTTCTACATGTATTATAAGTGAGGTGTTGTGCAGCAACATGTGTTTACCATGTGTCCAACATGTGTCCATCCTTGAACCTTATAATAATGTCCACAAGACCAAACAATGAAAAGATAAGAATATTGGAAAGGGGTTTTAATGCCACTCCCTCTTTAGATAGGTGTTATCCCCTCTTCAGGTTTGTGTTACTCCCTCTTTAGGTTCTGATCATATAAGAAGCTAGTGCCATTCCATAACACTGTTCCATAACATCCAAACTGAAGTGTTGGATAGTTCATTTGATAAGATAGGAGAGGCATGGTTGATAAGATAAGATAAGAGACAAGAGGCTGTTCCATAACAGAGGCATTCCATGGAATCCTTATATAAGTAGTTCCAGAATGTTCTACATGCATTATAAGTGAGGCGTTGCGCAGCAACATGTGGTAACCATGAGGCATTGGGCAGCAATGCTGAATGAGACTGACTGCGGATCATGTGATGGAGCACATGATGTGAAAAGGTGAAAGAATAGAAAAAGATGTATCATAACACTAATCAGGGCAGCATATTCATTGGCTCCAACCCTGTTCAAGAGAAGTGGACTAAACATATTGACATCCGCTATCACTATATATGTGAATGCATCGAGGACAACAAAGTCTCTGTTGTCTTCGTCCCTGGAAATGACAATCTGGCTGATATGTTCACAAAGAACTTAGATCGCCTCAAATTTGTCAAATTCCGAGAGCAACTAGGTCTAACCTTCGGACCTACTAAGAACACTTAACAAGGCACTTACTGCCATATTTAGTGAGGGGGTGTGTTGAAGGACATATGTCCGAAACATGCATGTGATGAAACACATGATCCCGGTATTGTATTACATACCGATGATGCCATAAATAGATTACTATCATTACCATAGATACCTTGGGTGTAGGGCTGTACGCCGTACCGTATACGGTGTACGGCCGTATAGGTACGGGTGGGGTACGGTTACGGAACAGCCGGACCCGTAACCGTACCGTCAGATTCTTGAGGACAAACGGGTACGGGACGGCC